>Ga0207711_10000160_pt1 | contig 72317 bp, 70 predicted proteins | sample KBSS34metaG_FD_184401 | JGI IMG/M metagenome (GOLD analysis project Ga0207711, IMG submission 184401) | Switchgrass rhizosphere microbial communities from Kellogg Biological Station, Michigan, USA - KBS S3-4 metaG (SPAdes) (version 2) | ecosystem: Host-associated > Plants > Roots > Rhizosphere... | reverse complement strand
TCGTAGCCCTGCACGTCCTCGAAGGTGCGGCTGAGTTCCTTGGCCGGATCGGCGTTGTAGCCCTCGAACCATTCGCCGAAGGCGTCAACGACGCGCTTGGGGGTGTCGATCACGCCCTCGCGGCGGGGATCGTCCCCGGCCCAGGCGATCAGGGTGCGCACCGCCGCCATGGCTTCCTCGCGGGAGGGGCGCTTGGCGGCTTCAAGATCAAGGTCAGCAGAACCGACCAGGGTTCGGTCGCGTATGGCGTCCATGATGAGCGAGTTTCTTTCCAGGGCTGAGTTGCGCCGGGACGAAGGTCCCGGAAATGACGCGTGGCCACCCTTTCGTTGGATCGTCCAGCCGGCCTTTGGTTCCCTTGGCTTCGCGATCGCCTGATCTGTATATGGGCGCAAGGCCCGCTTGGGCAACTGTAACGCCGCGTCAGCAGGACCTATGACCCTTCGCCTCTACGACACCATGACCCGCGAAAAGCGGGACTTCACCCCCTCCGATCCGCGGGCGGTGACGATGTATGTCTGCGGGCCAACCGTCTATAATTACAGCCATATCGGCAACTTCCGGCCGGTGGTGGTGTTCGATGTCCTGTTCCGGCTGCTGCGGCGGCTCTATGGCGAGGACGCCGTGCGCTACGCGGCCAACGTCACCGACGTGGACGACAAGATCAACGCCAAGGCCGCCGAGGAAGGCGTGCCGATCAGCGCGATCACCGACCGGTATCTGGCCGCCTACAACGCCGACGCCGCGGCCCTGGGCGCCCTGCCGCCCACCGCGCAGCCCAGGGCGACGGAGACCATGGACGCGATCATCGCGATGATCGGGCGGCTGGTGCACAACAACTCGGCCTACGCCGCCGAAGGCCACGTCCTCTTCAACACCCAGAGCTTCAGCGACTACGGCAAGCTCTCCGGCCGGCCGCTGGACGAGATGATCGCCGGCGCGCGGGTCGAGGTGGCCCCCTACAAGCAGCATCCGGCCGATTTCGTGCTCTGGAAGCCGTCCAAGCCCGGCGAGCCGGTGTGGGACAGCCCCTGGGGTCCCGGTCGGCCCGGCTGGCACATCGAGTGCTCGGCGATGATCGAGCAGGAGCTGGGCCTGCCCATCGACATTCACGGCGGCGGCATCGACCTGGTCTTCCCGCACCATGAGAACGAGCTGGCGCAGGGCGTCTGCGACGGCCACCAGCACAAGACCTATGCGCGGTTCTGGCTGCACAACGGCTTCCTGAACATGGGTGACGAGAAGATGTCCAAGAGCCTGGGCAACGTCGCCCTGGCCCACGACCTGCTGGAACAGCAACCGGGGGAGGTGATCCGCTGGGCGCTGCTGGGCGCGCACTACCGCCAGCCGCTGTCCTGGACCGACGACGCGCTGAACCAGGCGCGCAATTCGCTGGACCACCTCTACGGCGTGCTGGGCCGGGCGCGGCATGTCGAGGCCGGCGGCAGCGGATCGCTGCTGGACGATCAGCTCGAACCGTTGCTGGACGACATCAACACGCCGGCGGCCATGGCCCAACTCAAGAAGCTGGCCACCGATCTGGACGCCGCCGTGCGCAAGGCCCAACCGGGCGCGGCGGCGATCAAGCAGAACCTGATGGCGCTGGCCGGCGTCATGGGATTCCTGCAGGCCGACCCCCAGGTCTGGTTCCAGGGCGGGGCGGACGAGGGCTTGAAAGACAAGATCGACGGCCTGATCTCAGCCAGGGACGCGGCGCGCGCGGCCAAGGACTGGGCCGAGGCCGACCGCATCCGCGCCGAGCTGACGGCGATGAACGTCGAGGTCATGGACGGGCCGGCCGGGGCGACCTGGAGGATAAAGGAGCAAGGCTGATGCCGATCTCGCAACCGCAACTGAAGGCCGGTCCGTTCGCGACCCGCGGCGGACCCCGGCTCGACCCCGCGCCCAAGGGCCTGAAGCCGCCGCCGCCCAAGGCGCCGTCCGGCCTGCGCATCGAGCATCGGGTGGGCGTGCAGGCGCCGGCGGAGGTGATCTGGGAGGTGATCTCGGACCTGACGTCCTGGCATCAGTGGAATGCGCTCTATCCGAAGGCGGCCGGCGAGATCCGCATCGGCGGCACGCTGGAGCTGACCCTGGCCCTGCCGGGGCAGCCTGCACAGGAGCTGCGGCCCACGGTGATGGAGTGGGTGCCCAACGAGCAACTGCACTGGAAGCTGACGATGATGGGCGGCCTGGTCCGCACCATCCGCTACCTGGAAATCGAGGCCCTGGCCGAGGCCAGCTGCATCGTCACCAACGGCGAGATCTTCGGCGGCTTCCTGGGCCCCTCGGTGGGCAAGCGGATGGGCCGCTCCGTCTACCGCGCCTTCTCCGACATGGACGACGCGCTGAAGGCCCGCGCCGAGCTGCTCTGGCAGCGGCGCAAGGCTTGAGAGGCTTTGCCGGCTGACGCGTCAGTCGCCGTTGAGGCTAGAATGTCCGTACGCGACGTTCCGACACGAGCGCCTGGAATCCTTGCGAAAACTTCTGGGTCACAGCGCAGTATGGTTAACGCCCGGCGAGTAAAACGCCTATCGGGTGACTTTATTCGCCTCTGGGAAGAACCCCATCGGCGCCGCGCCTCAATATGCTAAAGGTAAATCTTGGATTAAGATGACCCAGGGATGCGAGGTCCCCGGGCGCGGTTATATTGGGGGATATTCGATGCGGACCTTGGTTTATGCCACCGCCTTTGGCGCGCTGCTGATGGCGAGCTCGGCTCAGGCCGCGGTGACCTTGGACTTCCAAGGCAATACCTCAACTTGGGTGTTGCTGCAGGGTCAGAAGGTTGACCTGCCCGATGGCGGCGGGTCGGTGGCGAGCAAGGTCTCCCTCAAGGGTGACGGGAAAGCGCCGTTCACGAACTACGGCGCCAGCACGATCGCCGACGTGCAGGTCGACGGGGGCAATTCCGCGAGCTTCACGAGCGGCGTGGCCGGCCGCGGGCAAAACCCCATTCTGCCGAACGCGACCCCCTGGGGGGCGGACGCCTCCTCCACATCCGGCATTATCGCGACCCTCACCAACACGGGCGGGGCTCCCGTCCACCTCAACTCGATCCAGTCGACGATCATCCAGGCCGGCATGGGGTTCATGGTCCAGAATCCCACGGTCCCCACCTTCACGAACCCCGACACCGGCGACAGTGACCCCTTCACGGACCGCGGCATAAATAATGCCGGCTCGTTTGGAGATTTCTACAACCCCAGCCTCGCCGGGAAGACGATCGCCAGCGCCAGCTTCAGCTTCAACGTCTATGGCAACAGCTACGGGACCCCGGGCGACCTCACGCCCGCGCTCTTCACCCTGAACGGTTCGGTGAGCCTGGGATTCGACGACAGCGGCCACATCGTGGAGACCTCCAACGTCGCCGATGCGGAGAGCATCCTGAACGGATTTGCGCCGATCTATCCGACGCTCGACGGCTTTGGGCACCCGCTGCCGATCACCAACGCCGACCGGATCGCCGGCTATGAATGGGATGAGACCAACGTCAACGTCGTCCTGAACCAGCTGCTGGGCGCCGGGCTCAGCACCAACCTGTATTATGTCGCCACCGCCAGCGTGGACATCGCCATGCCGTGCGTCAGCGCCACCGAATGCCTGGTGGCCTATTCGGGCTTCGGCGACCCCGTCGGCCGCGGCGGCGGCGTGTCCGCCGACTTCGCGAGCTTCTTCCGCTCATCTTCGGACCCCTCGGCCTGTCCCGAGGACACCAGCCGGATCTGCTTCTCGCCACAGACCATCGTGCCCTTCAGCAATCTCAGCACCGACGGCGGCCGCGGCGGCATTCCCGAGCCCGCCACCTGGGTCAGCATGATCATGGGCTTCGGACTCGCGGGCGCGGCGCTGCGTCGCCGGGGAGCCCTGTCGCACGCTTAAGGGCGGCGTTGCGCCGCCCGGGGGCGGCGTCGTACAGCTAAGGTATGACGCCCGACGCCGTAGATCCTCTCAGCCGACAGGACGAAACCTACGCGTATCGGGCCTTCATCAGCTACAGCCACCGCGACAAGGAGCTCGCGCGCTGGCTTCATCGTCAGCTGGAGTCCTACCGCATCCCCGCCAAGCTGGTGGGCAAGGTCACTGGCGTGGGCGTGGTCCCGCGCCGGCTGCGGCCGATCTTCCGCGACCGCGAGGAATTGCCCGCCTCGGGCGACCTCTCCGCCGAGCTGAGCGAGGCGCTCCGCCAGTCGCTGTTCCTGGTGGTGATCTGCTCGCCGGCCTCAGCGAAGTCGCGATGGGTCAACGAGGAAATCCTGCAGTTCAAGCGGGTGCACGGCGACGCGCGCGTCCTGGCGGTCATCGCCGATGGCGAGCCCTATGCGTCGGAGTCCGATGTCCCGGGCGCCCACGACAGCGAATGCTTCCCGCAGGCCCTGCGCTATCGCCTGGGCGCTGCGGGCGAGCTGTCGGATATCCGCGCCGAGCCGATCGCCGCCGACGTGCGCCGCGAGGCCGATGGGCGCCGGTTGGCCACCCAGAAGCTGATCGCCGGGCTCAGCGGCCTGAAGCTCGACGAGGTGGTGCAGCGCGAGAACCAGCGCCGCATCGCCCAGATCACCACCGTCGCGGTGGGCGCGATGATGGGCATGGTGGCCACCGGGGGCCTCGCCTTCTACGCCAACTCCCTGCGGATCGAGGCCAACCAGCAGCGCACCATCGCCCAGCGCGAGGCCGCCGCCGCGCGCGCTGCTTCCGACTATCTGGTCGGCACCTTCGAGCTTTCGAATCCCGCGACGGAGAACCCGCGCACCATCACGGCCATGACCATCCTGGATCGCAGCGCGCAACGGGCGCACCGCGAGCTGGCCGACCAGCCGCAGATCGAGGTGCGTCTGCTGGCCACCCTGGCGCGGGCCTATAACAATCTCGGCCTATTCGCCCAGGCGCAATCGGCGATCGAGAGCGCCACGCCGGCCATCGACCGCTCGGGCGCGGACGGCGCCGAGGCGTTGCTGATCCTGTCCGACACCTATTCGCGGCAGGGCGCGCTGGACAAGGGCCTGCAGGCCGTGCGCCGCGCCGGCGTCCTGATCGGCCCGCTGTCACCGGCCACCGCCGTCATGCATGCCCGCGCCGACGTCGCCGAAGGCAAGCTGCTGATCTCGGTCACCAAGGTGAAGGAGGGCATCGCCGCGTTCGACCGCGCGCTCGCCGCCTACCAGCTCGCCACCGACCGGCCGCCGGGCGCGATCGCCACCGTGCTCAACAACCGTGGTCTGTTGCTGTCCGATGACGGTCAGTTCGCCGCCGCGGACGCTTCGCTCACCCAGTCGCTGACCCAGTTCCAGAAGGAGCTTGGACCGGGCCACGTCTCCACCGGCAAGGCCTGGTTCGCGCTCGCGCAGAATTCGTTCAACGCCGGCCAGTTGCCCAAGGCCCGCGCCCAGATCGCCAACGCCCTGCGCATCGAACGCGCGGTCCTGGATCCGGACAACGCGACGCTGGCGGACACGCTCTCCATGCAGGGCCAGATCTTCCAGGGCCTGGGCATGATGCCCGAGGCGAACCGGTCCCTGCGCGAGGCGATCGCGATCTACCGCGACGCGTTCAAGGGGCCGCACTACCTGATCGGGATCGCCGACGTGTACCTGGGCCTCGTGCAGTCCCAGCAGGGAAACACCGCCGCGGCGCTGGCCAGCCTGGACGACGCCAAGCGCAACTACGACGCCAGCTACGGCAAGATCCACCCCAACCACGGCGACCTGCTGGTCAATCGGGCCAAGGTGCTGGCGCGCGCGAACCGGATGCCAGAGGCGCACAGGGACTGTGCGGCAGGCGTCGCGATCCTGGCCCAGACCATGGGCCCCGAGGCCAGCTTCACGAAGCAGTCGGCCAGCGATTGCAAGGCGCTGGCGCCGCCGCCCCCGCCGCCCCCGCCGCCTCCCCCGCCGACGCCGGTCACCAAGGCGCAGCCGCCGGCCGAGACCAAGCCGCCGGCGCCTCCCGCCGCCGCCGCGACGCCATCGGCCCCCGTCGCCGCGGCGCCCGCGCCGCACTAGAGCCCTTCTCCACTCACGATGGATCATCGTGAGTGGAGAAGAAGGGCTCCAGACATAAGCGACGACCCTGTTCTTCCCCGGCTGACTTGAATCAAGTCAGCCGGGACAGGGTCTAGCGGCCGGCCGGGTTCCTTGACAGGCGGTAGATGGGATAGACGCCGTAGCCCTTCGGCAAGGCGATCTTGCCCACATAGTCGCAGTCGAAGAGGTGATCCTTCTCCATCTCCAGCACTGCGGCGAAGGGCTCGGTGACGTAGACCGCCCCCGAGGGCGTAATGGGTTCGATCCGCGCCGCGCGCGAGACCTCGTTGCCATAGTAGGTGGTGCGCCGGGTCACCGGATCGTAGCCGGAATAGGTCGTGCCGTAGTGCAAGGCGATCCGCATGGCGGTGCCCTCGCGCACGCCCAGCGCCGCGCAATCCACCTTCTTCAGTTCCTCGCACAGATCCAACGCCGCCTGGGCGGCCGTCGGTGCGTCCTGGAACACCGCGAAGATCGCGTCCCCCCAGGTGTTGCCCGAGCGGATCACCTCGCCGTGCCGCTCCAGCGAGCGGGCCGCGCGGACCATCACGTCCTGCCAGAAGAACGGCAGCACCCGCTCGTCGAGCTTGGAGAAGCCGGGATAGTCCGTGAACATCAGCCCGTAGGTGCCGCGCTCCACGTCCAGCGCCGGCGGTGGCGGCGGCATGGTCGGCCGGGTGAGCGTCGAGGCGATCACCACCTCCGCGCGCCCGCCGGTGTCGCGCCAGGCGGTCACGTCCGATCCGCTCAGCGTCCGGTCGCCGCGTTCCTCGACGATCACCAGTTGCAGGGCCTCGCCCTGGAGCTGGCGGGCCCGCAGCCGCGCCATGCCCATGGACACCTTCGAGCAGTAGGCGAACTGGGCCATCTCGCCCATGAAGCTCATGTTGCTGGCGTAGGTGATCGAGGCCGACTTCTCCCGGGCGGCGTGGTAGCGGGCGACCCACGCCTCGCCGGCCGGCGCCACCGACTGTTCCAGGAAGTCAGCCTCGGCGAACGGCAGCACCACGTGAACCTCCGCGCCCCGTTCGAGGAGCAGTTCGGCGATCAGGATGTCGCTGCCGGCGGCCAGGGCGCCGTAGCCGAAGCCCACGTTCTCGCGCGCGATGATCTCGCGCATGCGCGCCGCCAGGTCCGCCTCCAGCACCGGGTCGCTGAGGAAGATGTTGCCGCAGAACATCGCCACCTTCGGCGGCTCGATGAGCGCCAGCAGGCTCTCCATGCCGTGGCCGACGCCCTCGGCGGCGATCAACCGGCGCAGTTGCAGCACGGTGGTGGAGCGCGCGCCCACGTCGGCGTCCGAGGCCAGCATCGCCCGCTCCAGGGCCGCGCGCGCGCCGTCCACGTCGCCCAGCACGATCAGCGCTTCAGCCAGGGTCGCCAGCGAGAAGTAGTCGCTGTTTCCGCTCGCCACGGTGTCCTCGGCCACCCGCTCAGCCAGCGATCGGGCCAGTTCCGGCTGCCCGGCGATCTTGGCCAGGGTCGCGGCGTTGATGGCCGGATAGCTGGACTGGGTCCGCTTGTGGACGGCCGTATAGAGCTCGGCGACCTCCAGAAGCCGCGCCGGATCGGGATTCGGCGCATCGAAAGCCTGGTCCTTCAGGAGGCGCGCCTTCAGCGACAGCGGGTCCACCCCGCCCATCTCCTGCAGTCCGTAGTCGTCGTAGAGCTTCAGCGCCCGTTCCGTGTCGCCCAGGCGCGCGAGGGTCAGGACTTCGAGGTAATTGAGCTCCGCGAAGTCGGTGTCGCCCCGGCGCACCACTTCGTCATAGGCGCCCAGCAGATCGCCACGCGCCAACGCGGCACGCACGGAGGCGGCCCGCTCCTGCGGCGTACGCTGCACAACGACCGTCACCGGGCCTCGCCCGTGACAGGGCGCGCCGACGCGCGGCCCCAACGCCGCGTCTCAAGCGTCACACTCCGCACGCTTACCCGATCCCCCGCATTTCCGACGCCGGCCATGAGACCGGCGCCGCACAATGTTACTGCGAGGCTATAGCGACCTTACGCCGCAGTCCATGGCGGGGAGGATCGCGCCTAGGCCTGCCGGCCGAACAGCGGGTCTGAGACGCTGGGTTTGCCGTCTTCGCCGTGGCCGGCGAAGCGGCGGCGGAAGCTGGGCGCCTGCGCGCAGGTGACCACGATATCGTACCAGTTGTGGCTGGCGCGCAGGTCCCAGACGTCGGTGGCCGAGCCGCCTGGATCGATGAAGTGCTGGCGCGGCGGCGCGTCGGCATAGGCCGCGGCCGCAACATCCATCGCCACCGGCCGTACGCCGGTGTTCTTCAGGGTGACGATCAACTGGCCCTTGGCCGCATCGAACCGCGCGGTGGCCTCGGCCCGGGCGGAGGCCGCCTCGCCGTGGAAGGCGCGGAGGAAGCCGTTGGGGCCAAAGATGCTGATGTCGTAGGCGCCGCCGTCGATCGGGGCCACGTCGCGCAGGGTCTTGCCGGCCCCGACGGTGTAGAAGCGCGGCTCGCCGCCGCCGGCCCGGTAGAGGTTGAAGGTCGCGCCGGCCCGACCGGTGTTGGCGAAGTTGAGGGCCAAGCCCTCCGGCTGCAGCTCGCCGGCCACCTCGACGGCGTAGGGCAGGGCGCGCGCCGGGCGCTGGCCCGCCTCCTGGCGCGGCAGCTTTTCGGGCGTGGCGGGCGGTTTGGGGAAGGGCAGGGCCTTGGCGGCCACGGCGCGGGCCGGCAGGGCCGAGACGTCAGGCAGGGGCTCGACCTTCGCGTTGGGGGTCTTGAAGTCGAAGACACTGGTCAGGTCGCCGCAGACCGCGCGTCGCCAGGGGCTGATCTGCGGCTCGGCCACCCCGAAGCGCGCCTCGAGAAAGCGCAGCACGGAGGTGTGGTCGAAGACCTCGGAGTTGACGTAGCCGCCCTTGGTCCAGGGTGAGACGACGATCATCGGCACGCGGGGGCCCAGGCCCACCGGCTCGCCGTGGAAGACCTCCCCGTCGGGCTTGATCGTGCTGGCGCCCTGGGCGGGACCGGCGGTGGGGATGGGCGGCGGCATGTGATCGAAGAAGCCGTCGTTCTCGTCGTAGTTCAGGATCAGCACCGTCTTGGCCCAGACCTTCGGGTTCGAGGCGAGCGCCTCGATCAGCCGCGCGGTCAGGAAGGCGCCCGCAGAGGGCGTCGCGGCGGGATGTTCGGAGAGGTGCTCGGCCGGCACGATCCAGGACACCTGCGGCAGGCGGTCGGCGGCCACGTCGGCGGCGAAGGCGGCCACCAGGTGCTCGCCCTGCGAGGTCTTGGCGTTGCCGGCGTTGGCGCCCGGCACCCAGGCGCGGCCGCGCTGGTAGAGCGGCGAGTCGGGGCTGATGCCGCGGAAATTGCGGAAGTAGGCGAGGCCGTTGTCGCCGAAGTTGTCGTACTCCTGGTAGACGCGCCAGGAGACGCCCGCCGCCTGCAGACGTTCGGCGTAGGTGGGCCAGGTGAGGCCCTTGAACTTCGGTCCGTCGTTGGCCGGGTCGGCGCTGTTGTTGGTCTCCTCCGGCGGGTTCTTGATGACGATGTCGCTGTCGTCGCCGGTGGAGAGCCCGGCATGGCCGGTGAACAGGTAGAGCCGGTTCGGATTGGTCTGCGAGAAGATCGAGCAGTAGTAGGCGTCGCAGACCGTGAAGGCGTCGGCCAGCGCGTAGTAGAACGGCAGGTCGGCGCGGGTGTGATAGCCCATGGTCAGCGGGGTCTTGGCCGGGACCCAGCCGTCGTAGTGCTTCCACTTGGCGTGGCTGCCCTTCCAGCTGTGGTCGAGGCTGAACATGGTCTCGGCGCGGGTGGCCGCGGTGTCGAGATGGAACGGGCTGACGATTGAACCGTCCTTGCCCGGCTGGTCCCACACCGGCGCGCCGCTGGGCAGCTTGATGGGCCGGGGATCGCCGTAGCCGCGCACCCCACGCAGCGTCCCGAAGTAGTGATCAAAGCCGCGGTTCTCCTGCATCAGGATCACCACGTGCTCCACGTCCTTGATGGTGCCGGTGACGCGATTGGCGGGGAGCGCGAGCGCCTTGGCCACCGAGGGGGGCAGGGCCGCGGCGCCGATCGCGGCGCCGGCGGCCAATTGCAGGAAGGCTCTGCGCTCGTCCGATGTCTTCGTCATGCCCGCCCCTCGTCCCGTCGTTGGCGGCGAGAATAGCGCACCTGAAGGCCCACGCCGACAGTCTCGTCGCCGCCGGCGCGGTGCCCCCTGGCAAACCGATGTGCAGTTACGCTACACATCGGTTGTGCGGGTAAGGCGGGCTCACCGTCAGGGATGGGAAACATGCGGAAGATCAAGCGCTCCATGCGCGGCGTGGTGCTGGCGGCGGCCGGCCTCAGCCTGATCTGGTCGGCGGCGGACGCGAGGCCTCGGCGCGTCGCGGCCAAGCCGGATCCGCGCGACGCCGAGATCCAGGCGCTCAAAGAACAGGTGCAGGCGTTGTCGGCCAAGGTCGACAGCCTGGCCGCCCGGGCCGACGCCCCGCCGCCGCCCGCGCCCCCAGCGCCGCCCGCCGCTCCGGCCCCGGTAGCGATCGCCCAGATCCCGCCCGGCCCGCCGGCCCCGGCGCAGTTCCCGTCCACCGGCGGAGCGACGATCCTGGCCGGCAAGCCAGTGATCCAGAGCGCCGACGCGCGGTTCACGGCCAATCTGCATGGGGTGATGCAGTTCGACGCCGCCGACTACAAACAGGCCACGCCCAACGTGATCACCGCCGACTTCCGGCGCGGCGCCGCGGCCGCCGACACGGCCCACGCCCGCGACCTCAACTCCGGCTCCAACTTCCGCCGCGCGCGGATCGGCATCGAGGGCAAGGCCTTCGGCGACTGGGAATACAACCTGCTCTACGAGTTCGGCGGCGCGGGCGAGGAAGACGCCGGCCACATCCAGGAAATGTGGGCGCAGTATTCCGGGCTGAAGCCATTCCATGTGCGCGTCGGCGCCTATCCGCCCTCGATCGGACTGGAGGACCAGGGCTCGACCAACGGGGCGCTGTTCCTGGAACGCCCGGCCTCGGCCGACATGGCCCGCAGCCTGACCGGCGGCGACTTCCGCGAGGCCGGCGAGATCTGGGGCGGCACGGACCGCTGGTACGTCTCCGGCGCGGTGAGCGGGCGCGTGGTGGGCGTGGTGAACTCGTCCGGCACGGGCGTCACCCAGCCGTTCGACACGGCCCTGAACTACATCGGCCGCGCGGCCTTCGTGCCCTGGAAGGGTGACGAGGGGATGCTCGAATTGGGCGTGCACGGCGGCTATGTGGCGCGTCCGGCCGATGCCGGTGGTCCGGACACGGCGGCGGGCACGGCGCGTTATCCGGTGACCATCCAGGAGCGTCCGGAACTGCGGGTGGACGGCACCCGGCTGGTCTCCACCGGCGCCATCAATGCGCGGCATGCGTCGAGCGCCGGGCTGGAGGCCTCGGGCCAGATCGGAAGCCTGTTCCTGCAGAGCGAATACGAGCGGTTCCGCATCGAGCGGGCGGGCGCGGCGCCCGGCGTCTCCGACCCCGAATTCCACGGCTACTATGTGGAAGGCGGCTGGACGATCACCGGTGAGCGGCGCCGGTTCAACCCCGGGACGTTCGCCTGGGACAGCCCGTTGGTGGACCATCCGTTCAGCCTGGCCGATCGGACGTGGGGCGCCTGGGAACTGACCGGGCGCTACTCCGACATCGACCTCAACTACCACGCCGGCGCGGCGGGGACGGCGCCGGCCGCCGATGCGGTGCGGGGCGGCGACCAGCGAATCCTGACCGGGGGCATCAACTGGTTCCCGAACAGCTTCTTCCGCCTGCTGCTCGACTACCAGGATGTGCGGATCGACCGGCTGTCGCCCTCGGCGGCGACCTTCCAGACGCCCGTCGGCGCCCAGGTCGGCCAGCACTATCACGTCGTCATGCTGCGCTCGCAGTTCTCCTTCTGAGCGGGGATCCCTCGATGATCGTCAGAGCATTGGTAATGGGCGCGATGGCAGCGCTGATGGCGGGCGCGGCGGCGGCCCAGACGCTGACGGTCAGCCGTGGCGCCCGGAGCGAAACCCTGAGCGCGGCCCAGGTGCAGGCCTTGCCGCATGTGCGCGCCCAGGTCACACAGCACGACCAGTCGCACGATTTTTCAGGCCCGACCTTGGCCAGCGTGCTGGCCCGGGTCGGCGTCGATGTATCCAAGCCGCTGCAAGGCCCTAACCTCGCCGCGGCGATCCGGGTGACGGCCGCCGACGGCTATCAGGTGGTGCTGGCGCTTTCCGAGATCGACCCGGCGACCCGCAAGGCCGTGGTCCTGCTGGCCGACAGCGATGGCGGCAAGCCGCTGGACGCCGCCAATGGGCCCTATCGGCTGGTGGTCTCCGACGACATTCGCCCCGCCCGCTCGGCGCGCCAGGTGCAGCGGATCGAGGTGCTGGACCTAGCCACCTCTTCCAAGCGCGCCGCCCCCTGATCTCATGACCGCGAGACCTCCGATGATCACCCGACGCTTGAAGATCCTCGCCATCGCGCTGGCCGCGCTGTTCGCAGCGTCCCCTTCCAAGCGCGCCGCCCCCTGATCTCATGACCGCGAGACCTCCGATGATCACCCGACGCTTGAAGATCCTCGCCATCGCGCTGGCCGCGCTGTTCGCAGCGTCCCCGGCGCTGGCCGCCGAGACGCAGGTTGCGGTGGCCGCCAACTTCACCGAGCCGGCCAAGGAGATCGCCACGGCGTTCAAGGCCGCCACCGGCCACACCGCCGTTCTGAGCTTCGGCTCGTCGGGCCAGTTCTATGCGCAGATGGCGCGGGGCGCGCCCTATGAGGTGTTCCTGTCCGCCGACGCCGACCGGCCGAAAAAAGCCGAGCAGGATGGGCTCGGCGTCACCGGCACGCGCTTCACCTACGCCGTCGGCCGCCTGGTGCTCTTCTCGAAGACGCCGGGTCTCGTGGACGACGGCGGTGGCGTTCTGAAGGGCGCCAGATTCAACAAGGTCTCGATCGCCGACCCGACCGCGGCGCCGTACGGCGTGGCCGCGGTGCAGACGATGCAGAAACTCGGCGTCTACGCCGCCGTGCAGCCGAAGATCGTCATGGGTGCGTCGATCACCCAGGCCTATCAGTTCGTCGATACCGGCGCGGCGGAGATCGGCTTCGTGGCCTATTCGCAGGTGATCAATGTGGCCGGCGGCTCGCGCTGGCTTGTGCCCGCCAACCTGCATGCGCCCATCGATCAGCAGGCGATCCTGCTCTACACCGGACAGAACAATCCCGCGGCCAAGGCCTTCCTCGCCTTCCTCAAGACCCCGGGGGCGATCGCGGTGATCAAGAAGTACGGCTACGAGGTGAAATAGGCTTTGGCCGAGGTCGTCTGGACAACGCTGAAGCTCGCGGGCCTGACGACCGTCCTGCTGCTTATCGCCGCGACGCCGATCGCCTGGTGGCTGTCGCGGCGCCGGGCGTGGTGGAAGGAGATCGTGGCCGCGATCACGACCCTGCCGATCATCCTGCCGCCCTCGGTGCTGGGCTTTTACCTGCTGATATGTATCGCGCCGCAGAGCCCGCTGATGGGGCTGTTGCACCCCTTCGGCATCCGCACCCTGGCCTTCACCTTCACCGGCCTGGTGATCGGCTCGATGGTCTATTCGCTGCCATTCGCCGTGCAGCCGCTGCGCAACGCCTTCGAGGCCATGGGACCCCGGCCGATGGAGGTGGCCGCGACGCTGCGCGCGTCGCCGCTGGACGCGTTCTTCACGGTGGCCCTGCCGTTGGCGCGACGGGGATTCCTGACCGCCGCGATCCTGGTCTTCGCCCACACCATCGGCGAGTTCGGCGTGGTGCTGATGATCGGCGGCGGCATTCCCGGCAAGACCGAGGTGATCTCGGTGCGCATCTACCAGCAGGTCGAGGCCCTGCAATACGGCGAGGCGCACAAGCTGGCGGCGGGCGTGGTGGCGTTCTCGTTCGCCGCGCTCCTGGCCATGCTGCTGATCGATCGCGGCGCAGAGCGGGGCGCGCCATGATCGGCGTCGAGGGACGGTTCGCAGGGAGCCTGGGCGGCTTCCGGCTCGACGCCGAGTTCCATCTGGAGCCCACCGGAATCACCGCGCTCAGCGGGGCGTCGGGATCGGGCAAGACGACCCTGCTGCGCTGCATTGCGGGTCTGACCCGGTTGCCGGGCAAGCTCACCGTGGGCGGCGAGGTCTGGCAGGACGAGCAGGTGTTTCTGCCGCCGCATCGGCGGCCGGTGGGTGTGGTGTTTCAGGAGGCGAGCCTGTTCTCTCACCTGTCGGTGCGCGGCAACCTCGAGTACGGGGCGCGGCGGGCGAAGACGGTCGACCTCGATGAGACGATCGAGCTGTTGGGGCTGGCGCCGCTGCTGGCGCGATCGACCGGCGCGCTGTCCGGCGGCGAGCGGCAGCGCGTGGCGCTGGGCCGGGCGTTGGTGACCCGGCCGCGACTGCTTCTGATGGACGAGCCGCTCTCCAGCCTGGACGCGGGCGCCAAGGCCGAGATCCTGCCCTATCTGGAGCGGCTGCACCGGACGCTCGCGATCCCGCTGCTCTACATCAGCCACGACGCCGGCGAGATCGCACGGCTGGCCGACCGGGTGCTGCTGATGGCGGCGGGTAAGGTGGCGCCGGGCGAGGCGGCCAGGCGCGGTGAGCTGGCGTCGTTGACGCCGGCGGAGCGCGACGCGCTGGCGCTGGCCGCGCTCAGGGCCGGGCTGACGCCCTAGGCGGGCGTCTCGGCCATCCCGTAGACGGCGCGGAAGCGCCAGCCGATCAGCAGGAAGAGCACGCCCCCCAGGCCGACCAGGCCCGCGTGCACGGCCCAGAACTGCCAGGCCGGCAGGGTCTCGTAGAGGCTGCCCAGGCGCCCCGAGGCGAAGCTGCCCAGGGTCGTGGAGAACATGTTCAGGCCCACCAGGGTCGCCACCACCGATATCGGCGCGGCGCGGGTGAAGAGCGAGACCATGGTCGGGACGAAGTAGAGCCAGCCCAGGTTCGAGACGAGGTGGAACATCACCGCGAACAGGATCGGGGCGCGCCCGTCGGCGTCGGCGGCGAGGCCGGCGGCGGCCAGCCAGAGCGTGCCGGCGGCGAAGATGAAGCAGCCGATGGCGGCCTTGGCGAACTGGCCGGGCTCCTGGCCCCGCGCAGCCTGCCAGCGCCAGAAGGCGAGCATCGGCGGCAGGCAGATGAACGGCGACAGGCCGTCGATAGCCTGGAACCAGGGCACTGGCACAACGAAGCTTCCGATGTGCAGCTGGACGTGGTCGCGGACCCACAGGTTGTAGGTGTTCCAGACCTGCGACTGGGCGATCCAGAACAGCGACGCCACCGGCACGAGGGCCAGGAGGGCGACGACGCGGCGCCAGTCGGCGGCTGTCAGCGGGACGCGAGGCGCCTTGGCTGCGCGGGCCGGCTTCGGGGCGACGGCGACCACCTGGCGTTGCCCCGCGAGGTAGACGATGAGGCCCGCCAGCATGCCGAAGCCGGCAAAGGCGAAGCCCACGTGCGGGCCGTAGGCCTGGGCCAGGCCGCCGGTGACCACCGGGGCGACGAAGGCGCCCAGGTTGACCATGGCGTAGTAGAGCTGAAACGCGGTGTCGCGCCGGGCGTCGTCGGCTCGGTAGAGCTCGCCCACCTGCGGCAGCAGGTTGCCGCGCAGGGCGCCGGTGCCCAGGATGATCAGCAGCATGGCCAGCAGGAACGACTGGTCGAAGGCCATGCAGAAGTGGCCGACGGTCATCAGCAGGGCGCCGATGACCACCATGCGCTTGCGGCCCAGCCACAGGTCGCCGATCAGGCCGCCAAACACCGGCGTGAACATCGCGAAGCCGACGTAGAGGCCGAAGATCTGGGTCGCCAGGCCCAGCGTCGTCAGATGTCCGAAGATCGCCTCGACGACGGCGCGGAAGCCGGCGAAGCCGACGATCTTCTCGATGTGCCCCGGCACGAACAGCTGGCCGACCATGTAGAGGGTCAGCAGCACCTGCATGCCCTGGAACGAGATGCGGTCCCAGAACTCGGTGCCGGCCAGCACGGCCAGCCCGCGCGGATGGCCGAAGAGGGTGGCTTCCGCCGCGGGCGGCGCAAGATCGCTGGTGGTCGCCGTCATGTCCGCCCCGCCCAAACTCGAGCCGCGACCTTGGCTGGCTTAGGGCGTGGTGGCTAGGGCCGCCGCCTCAGACCTCAAGCCGATCGTCCGGCCGCGCGACCAATGCGTAGAGGACGGGCATCAGGAAGACGCTGATCACCAGGCGCGTCAGGAGGCCCGCGACGATGACCAGGGCGAAGGGCCGCTGCGAGTCCGTGCCGACGCCGGTGGCGAGCGCCGCGGGCAGCAGGCCAAGCGCGGCCACGAGCGCAGTCATCGAGATCGGCCGCAGCCGCAGGATCGCCCCTTCGCGCACCGCCTCGGCCAGGGGGACGCCGTCGCGTCTGAGCTCGTTGACGTAGGAGATGTAGACCACCGCCGTCTGCACCGAGACCCCGAACAGGGCCAGGAACCCGATCCCAGACGACACCGAGAAGGGGGTGTGGGTGAGCCATAGGGCCAGCACCCCGCCCACCGGCGCCGACAGCGCGACGCCCACGAGCGTGATCGCCGGGAACTTGAAGTTCGAATAGAGCGAGAACAGCAGCAGGAAGATCAGGAAAATCGTCAGCGGCAGGATCACCGTCAGCTGGTCGCGCGACGCCGTATACTCGGTGTAATCGCCGCCCCAGTCGGCATGATAGCCCTGCGGCAGGACGACCGCGCGCTTCACCTGGCCGATGGCGTCCTCGACGGCGCCGGCCGGATCGCGACCCTCCACCGAGAACTGCACGCCGATGTAGCGCGAGTTGTTCTCGCGGTAGATGAAGGCCGCCCCGTTTGTCACCCCAATGTCGGTGAATTCCTTCAGCGGGATCTGCTGGCCGCCGGGCGTGGCGACCAGGATATTGCCGATCTTGTCGGGGTTGTCGCGGTACTGCTCGGCGAGCCGCACCACCAGGTCGAACTGCTTTTCCTGCTGCACCACCTGCGTGGCTGTGTCGCCACCGATGGCGCTCTGCACCAGGGCGTTGATATCGGCGACGTTGACGCCGTAGCGGGCGATCTTGGCGCGGTCGATCTTGATGGTCAGGCTGGGCTGGCCGAGCTCGCGGACCAGGGTCACGTCCTTGATCCCGCGCACCTGGGAGAGGACCTGCTTGATGGCCTTGCCCTTGACCTCCAGGGTCTTCAGATCGGGACCGAAGACCTTGACGGCGAGCGCGCTCTTCAGGCCGGTCTCGGCCTCGTCGACCGCGTCCTCGGCCGGCTGGGTGTAGTTGAAGGTGATGCCGGGGAACGCCTCCAACTTCTTGTTGATCGCCGCGATCAACTCGGCCTTCTTGTGATAGGCGCCGTGCCACTGCGAATAGGGCTTCAGGCCCACGAAGAACTCGACGTTGAAGAAGCCGGTGGGATCGGTGCCGTCGTCCGGTCGGCCCAGCTCCGAGGAGACCGTGGTCACCTCCGGGAAGCTCTTCAGGATCGCGCGGACCTTGGGCGCCACCTTGGCGCTCTCATCGAAGGAGATGGTGTAGGGCATGGTGGCCCGCACCCAGAGCGCGCCCTCGTCCAGCTGCGGCATGAACTCCGCGCCGACCAGCGGCACGATCAGCATCGTCAGGGCCAGAAGGGCGGCCGAGGCCCACAGAGTTCCCCAGCGGTGTTCCAGGCAGAAGTCGAGGCCCTTGGCGTAGCGGTCCTTGATCCATTCGAAGGGCCGGTTGCGCCGCTCGCGCACATTGTTGCGCATCAACCAGGCGCAGAGCACCGGCAGCAGCAGCAGGGTCACCAGCAGCGCCCCGATCAGGCCGAAGATCATAGTGTCGGCCATGGGCCGGAACAGCGTGCCCGACGGACCTGAGAGCACGTAGATCGGCAGGAACGAAACCGCGATCACCGCCACCGCATAGACCAGCGGCCGGTCGACCTCGGCGGCGGCGTCGCGGATGATCTCATGCACCGTCGCGGGCGTGCCTTTGCGCAGCGCGATCTGGCGGAAGATGTTCTCCACCATGAACACCCCGCCATCGACCAATATGCCGAAGTCGATGGCGCCGATGGAGAGCAGGTTGGCCGAGGCCTTCTGGATGTTCAGACAGGTGAAGGCGAACAGCAGCGCCAGCGGAATCGTCACCGCCACGATCAACCCGGCGCGGAAGTCGTAGAGGAAGAAGATCAGCACCACGACCACCAGGATCATGCCGCGCAGCAGGTTGCCCTCGACGACGCCGGTGGTGAACTTGATCAGGTCGGTGCGGTCGTAGAACGGGACCACCTTCACGTCCTTGGGCAGGACGTGTTCGTTGAGCTCGCGGGTCTTGGCCTCGACGCCCTTGAGGACGTCCTGGGTCTTCTCGCCGGTGCGCAACAGGATCACGCCCTCCACGGCGTCGTCCTGCTTTTCGAAGCCGAATTCGCCGAGCCTGGGCGCGATGTCGATGGTCGGGCGGCCCACGTCCTTGACCAGCACCGGCACGCCGTCGTGCACCGCGAGGACGACGTTGCCGATGTCCTCCAGGGTCTCCAGCCGGCCGACACCGCGGATGTAGTAGAACTGGCCGCCCTGCGAATAGAAGCCGCCGCCGGCGTTGGCGTTGTTGGCGCTGAGCGCGCTCTCCACCTGGCTGATCGACAGGCCCACGCCGGCCAGCTTGTTGGGGTCGAACAGCACCTGGTACTGCATCTCGCCGCCGCCGAAGCCTGAATCGTCGGCGACGCCGGGCACTGCGCGGAAGGCCGGCTCGACGACCCAGTCCTCGAAGGTCTTCAGCTCCATCGGCGAACGGTCGCTGCTCTGCAGGACGTAGCGATAGATCAGGCCGGAGGGCGAGGTCAGCGGTGAAACGGACGGCTTCACGCCATCGGGCAGGCTGAGGTCGGCCAGGCGGTTGAACACCTCCTGGCGCGCGGCCATGCGGTCGGTCCCGTCCTTGTAGGTGACCACCACGTCGGAGAGGCCGTAGAGCGAGATCGACCGGGTGACGGTGGCGCCCGGCAGGCCGTTCATCTCCAGCTCGGACGGCACGGTGATCAGCCGCTCGACCTCCTCGGCCGCGTGGCCAGGCCACTGGGTGACCAGCTCGACCATCGGCGGCGACAGGTCGGGATAGGCGTCGACCGGAAGGCGCTGCAGCGACCAGACGCCGACCCCGATCAGGATCAGGGTCATCAGGGCCACCAGCCACGGCTGGCGCAGGCCCATGGCCACGATGCGATTCATCACCGACGGCGCGCGCTGCGCCGGCGGCGAGGCCGGTTCGGTGGTGGGCGGCGCGTCGCTCACTGGCTCTGCATGAACTGAACGAACACGCCGCCGTCGGCGACGAGCCGGTCGCCGGACCTGAGCCCGCTCGCGATTTCGTACTGATCGCCGGTGCGGTAGCCGAGGGTCACGCGACGCCGCGCGAAGCCGCCGGCGGGATCGGCCACATAGACGAACGGCAGGTTCTCATCGTCGCGCAGGATCGCCGAGACGGGCGCCAGCAGGCCGGTGCTCTCCTGGCGCGAGCGCAGGCGCACGCGGACGTACATCTGCTTCTTCAGCAGGCCGCCGGGATTGGCGACGACGACGCGGGCGGTCACCGCGCGCGTGTCGGGGTTCACCAGGGCGGCCACGTTGTCGACGGTCCCGGTCAGGGTTGCGGCGCCGACGCCGGTCTCGATCTCGGCGGTGTCGCCGGCGCTAACCGAGGCCACATCGGTTCCGGAGATCTGGGCCAGCACCCAGACCTTCGAGAGGTTGGCGACAGTGAAGGCCGGCGTCGTCCCGGCGGCCAGGAGCTGGCCCGGCGTGATCAGCTTCTCCACCAGGGTGCCGGCGATCGGCGCGCGAATGGCGCCTTCGATGCGGCCGATGGGCCGGCCGGCCTGGATGTCCTGGATCGCTTTGGGATCGACCTTCAGTCCCTGCAGGGCCTGCAGCGCCGCGTCGCGGTCGGCGGCGGCGTTCAGCGCGTCGGTCTCAGCCTGCTGGGCCTCGCGGGCCGAGAGGCCGTTGTGCGCCGCCAGGTCCTTGTCGGCGTCGGCGAGCTGGCGGGTGGTGCGCGCGGTGGCCGACGCCTTGGCGTAGGCGCTGGTGGCCGCGGCGAAGTCCGGGGAATCGACCATGGCCAGCGCCTGGCCGGCCGCGACCTGCTGGCCCGGAGTGACCAGCAGCCGCGTCACCAGACCGGAGATCGGCGTCACCACGCTGGTGGACTGATCGTTGTCGAAGTCGACGACGCCGGCGGCCTCGACGGTCTTGTGGAAGCTGGCCGGCGCCACCGTGTAGAGCTGGATGTGCTGCAGCTGAGCTGCGGTCAGGGTGACGTTCTTCGGCGTCGCGTCGGCTTGCGCGGCGGCGTCGGGCTTCGACCCGCAGGCGGCCAGGGCCAGGGTCGCGAACAGGGCGGCCAGAGCGGGCGCGTGAGGTTTAGTTTGCATAGGAATCCTTGGCGAGGTCCGGGCGCCGCCACCATCCGCCGCCCAGCGCCTGGTAGAGGGCCACCGTGTCGCTGAAGCGCGCGGCCTGGGCCTGTGCGAGGCCGATGCGGGCCTGCTGGTAGGCCTGCTCGGCGCTCAGCAGGGAGAGGTAGCTGGCGTAGCCGGCGCGGTACTGGCGCTGCGACAGGTCGAGCGTGGTCTTGGCCGCATCGGACGCAGCGGCGGCGGCCTTCAGCCCCTCGGCGTCCTGCTCGATGGCGGCGAGCGTGTCGGCTACATTCTGGACAGCCGTCAGCACCGTCGAACGGTACTGCTCGGCCGACTGCTGGTAGGCGGCCTTGGCGGCGCGTTCCTGGTGCAGCAGGGCGCCGCCCTGGAAGATCGGCGCGGTCACCGCCGCGCCCAGGTCCCAGAAGCCGGTGCCGGAGTGGAACACCCGGCTGATCGCCAGGGACGAGGAGCCCACGTCGCCGGTGAGCTGGAAATTGGGCAAGCGGTTGGCCTCGGCGACGCCGATCGCCGCGCTGGCGGCGTGCAGATTGGCCTGCGCCTGGCGGACGTCGGGGCGCTGGGCGACCAGGGTCGAGGGCAGGCTGAGCGGCAGATCGGCCGGCAGGGTCAGGCTCTCCAGCGTGAAGCGGGTCTCCGGCGTCTGGGTCGGGAAGCGGCCGGTCAGGACGGCGATCAGGTCGTGCTGCTGAGCCGACTGCTTGAGCAGCGGCGGCAGGGCGGCCCTCGCCTGGGCGAGCTGGCTCTCCTGGGCGGCCAGGTCGAGGCCGCTGGCGTAGCCCTTCGAGACCTGCAGCCGCAGGACCTCGATCATCTTGCTGTTGATATCGATCAGCTCGCGCGTGGCGTCGATCTGGGCGTTGATCGCGGCGTCCTGGATCGCGGCGTTGGCGACGTTGGTGGTGAGCGTGAGGTCCACGGCGACCATCTGGAACCGGCTGGCCTGCTCCTGCGCCCGGGCGCCTTCCACGGTGCGCCGGGTCAGGCCGAAGACGTCGGGGGCGTAGGCGATGCTGAGCTGCGGGGTGAACAGGCTGTACTGCAGGGCGTTGGTGGCCGGTGTGGGCGCGAGGTCGCCGGACTGGCGGAAGCGGTTGGCCGTGAAGCCCGCCGTCACGCTCGGGAAGAAGGCGCCGCGCTGGGCCAGCGTCGTCTCGTGCGCCTGGCGCAGCGCCGCCTGGGCGGCCTTCAGGTCGGGATTGGCCTTCAGAGCCTGGACGATCAGGTCGTTGAGCGGCTGGGAGTGGAACAGGGTCCACCAGTCGCCCGGCAGATCCGCGCCGGCCACGAACTGTTGCGCCGCGCCGGCGGCGACCTGCGGCGTAGCGGCGGTGGTCACGGGCGGCGCCGCGCCATAGGCGGTGATCGCGGGCGGGGCGGGCGTCTTGAAGTCGGGTCCCACGGCGCAGCCGGCGAGCGCCGCGGCGGCCAGGACGGCCACGCTCGCACGATGATGTCCGGGGCCGTGGATTGCCATTGTGTCGGGCTGTGTCTTGCCAAGGCGCCGTCACGGGAGGGCGGCGTGTTATATTGTACGGGGTTGTTATATTATAGCAGTAGAAAGCTCAAAGGGCTTTCGCGCGGCGGTATGGCCACAAAGAGGTCGCCGGGTTTCATTCGGGCAACAGTGGCGCTTCGCGGCCCCTGAGGGGCGGATTTGACTAAAGGCCGCCGCGCCCCGATCTAGAGGCCATGATCGATGACCTCTACTCGGCGAAGCTGCTGAAGCTGGCGGCCAACCTGCCCAGGCTCGGCCGGCTCGCCCGGCCGGACGCCTCGGTGGAGAAGGTCGCCAAGCTGTGCGGCAGCCGGGTGCTTGTGGACGTGACGGTCGAGGGCGACCGGGTGGCCGACTTCGCCCAGGAGGTCAAAGCCTGTGCGCTCGGCCAGGCGGCCGCGTCGGTGCTGGGCGCCCATGCGGTCGGGGCCAGCTTCGCGGAGCTGGAGACCGCGCGAATCCAGCTCAAGGCCATGCTGAAGACCGGAGGCCCGGCCCCGGACGGCCGGTTCGCCGACCTCGCCCTGCTGGGCCCGGTGAAGGACTATCCCGCCCGCCATGCGTCCACCATGCTGGCCTTCGAGGCGGTCACCGAGGCGGTCAGCGTCGCCATGGGCCGCCCGGCGCACTGAGCCGCGAGGTTCCGTTTTCACACCTTTCGTGCTATCGGCCCCGCCATGTTGACGTCGGCAGACCACCTCCGCGCCGCCCAAGCCCTCGCGATCCGCGCGTTCGGGGCCGAGACCGCGCGAACTACCCCCGCCGGCGTGGCTTGATCCCCCGCGGGGCGCAGCGTAAGCGCTGGGCTCGCTTCTGAAGATCACCGTAGCCGGCATGAACCTCTACGAACGCAGCGTCCGCGCAGGCCTTCGCGCCTACAAGCTGACGCTCTCGCCGCTGATCGGGCGGCAGTGCCGGTTCCTTCCGACCTGTTCGGAATATGCCGCCGACGCCCTGATCGGCCACGGCCCGTGGCGCGGGAGCCTTCTCGCCGCTCGCAGGCTGTGCCGTTGCAATCCTTGGGGCGGCGGCTCGGGCTACGACCCGGTCCCGCCCCCGCGCAAAAGCCCTGATGGGGTCGCGCGGAAGTGGACGTGTGAAACATGATCGACCTGATTTTCCCCGACGGCTCGAAACGCCAGTACGACGACGGCGCGACGGGCAAGGAGGTCGCCGCCTCGATCGCGCCCTCGCTCGCCAAGCGCGCGGCGCTGATCAAGCTGGACGGCCAGCTGCTGGACGTTGACCGGCCCCTGCCGCATGGCGGCAAGTTCGAGATCCTGGCCCGCGACAGCGCCGACGCCCTGGAAACGCTGCGCCACGATACGAGCCACGTCATGGCCCAGGCGGTGCAGGAGCTGTTCCCCGGCACGCAGGTGACCATCGGCCCTTCGATCGAGGACGGCTTCTACTACGACTTCGCCCGCGACGAGCCGTTCAGCCTGGACGACCTGCCGAAAATCGAGGCGCGGATGAAGGAGATCGTCGACCGCGATCTGCCGATCGTCCGCGAGGTCTGGAAACGCGACGAGGCGATCGCCCACTTCAAGTCGATCGGCGAGGCCTACAAGGCCGAGATCATCGAGGGGATTCCGGCCGGCGAGGACGTCAGCGTCTATCGCCAGGGCGACTGGAAGGACCTCTGCCGCGGCCCGCACCTGCCGTCCACGAAGTTCATCGGCAAGGCGTTCAAGCTGACCAAGCTGGCCGGCGCCTACTGGCGTGGCGACCACCGCAACGCGCAGCTGCAGCGCATCTACGGCACGGCCTGGGCGTCGGAGGCCGACCTGGAGGCCTATGTCACGCGCCTTGAGGAGGCCGAGAAGCGGGACCACCGCAAGATCGGCCGGGCCATGGACCTCTTCCACATGCAGGAAGAGGGCCGCGGCATGGTGTTCTGGCACCCCAAGGGCCTGACGCTCTGGCACACGGTGGAGGCCTATATCCGTCGCCGCATGGCGGCCGCCGGCTACGTCGAGGTGCGCACGCCGCAGGTGCTGGACCGGGTGTTCTGGGAGAAGTCCGGGCACTGGGAGAAGTACCGGCCCAACATGTTCGTCTGCGAGACGGAAGAGGGCGAAGAGCTGGCGCTGAAGCCGATGAACTGCCCGGGCCACGTGCAGATCTTCAACCACGGCCAGAAGTCCTACCGCGACCTGCCGCTGCGCATGGCCGAGTTCGGCGCCTGTCACCGCTATGAGCCGTCCGGCGCGCTGCACGGCCTGATGCGGGTCCGCGCCTTCACCCAGGACGACGGCCACATCTTCTGCCGCGAGGACCAGATCGAGGAGGAGACGACGCGGTTCATCGAGCTGGCCAGCTCGATCCACGCCGACTTCGGCCTGGAGCGCGACCACATCGCGCTCGCCACGCGGCCCGAGATCCGCGCCGGCAGCGACGAGTTCTGGGACAAGGCCGAGGCGCAGATGCTCTCCGCCGCGCGCATGGCCGGCGTCGAGCCGGTGATCGCCGAGGGCGACGGGGCCTTCTACGCGCCGAAGCTGGACTTCCTGCTGAAGGACGCCATCGGGCGGCAATGGGCCTGCGGCACGATCCAGCTCGACTATGTGCTGCCCGAGCGGCTGGACGCGGACTACGTGGGCGAGGACGGCCAGAAGCACCGGCCGGTCATGCTGCACCGGGCGATCTGCGGCTCGCTGGAGCGGTTCATCGGCGTTCTGATCGAGAATTTCGCCGGCGCGTTCCCGCTTTGGTTAGCTCCGGTTCAGGTTGTGGTCGCCACGATCACGTCGGATGCCGACGACTACGCCCGCGAGGTGGCGAAGACGCTGGCCGCCAAGGGGCTGCGGGTGGAAACCGATCTGCGCAACGAGAAGATCAACTACAAGGTCCGCGAGCACAGCCTCGCGAAGACCCCGGTGATCGCCGTGGTCGGCCGCCGCGAAGCCGAAGAGGGCAAGGTGGCGCTGCGCCGCCTGGGCTCCGATGGGCAGGAGATTCTTGATCTCGCATCGGCGGCGAACTCTCTTGCCTTGGCCGCGACTCAGCCTGACATTGCGCGTCAGGCCGTCGACGCCAGGTCGGCTGGGGAGGCTGGATGAACGGCATCGCCGCACCGATAGTCGCCCTGGAATCCGCCGAACTGCCGGAATTCATGGATGCGCGGGCTGATGCCCACGTCGATGCCTGCGGCGGCGGCGTGTCCGTCGTCATGGTCGTCTACATGACCGGCGAGGCGCTCGAGGAGAGCGTCGCCTGCGCGCTCAAGGACCCGCTGGTCGACGAACTGGTGATCGTCGACAACGGCTCGACCAGCGCCGAGGCGGCGTGCCTGCGGACGCTGGCCGACCAGGACCCCCGCGTGGTGCTGGTGGCCGGGCAGGGCAATGTCGGCTTCGCCAAGGGCGCCAACCTGGGCGCGCGGACCGCCAAGGGCGACATCCTGGTGTTCCTCAACCCCGACGCCTTCCTGCAGCCCGGCTGCATCGGCGAGCTGTCGCGCGAGATCGTCGGCCGACAGGTGCCCTGCATCGTCGGCGGTCGGGTGCTGAACGCCGACCTGACCGAACAGCGTGGCGCGCGGCGCGGCGAGATCACCCCGATGACCGCCCTGATGTCGCTGAGCGGCCTGGCCAAGCGCTCGCACGCCTGGCGGCGCTATGAGGTGCACTGGGAAGACGAGACCTCACCGGACGAGCCGGCCGCGGTCCCGACCATCTCCGGCGCCTGCTTCTGCATGCGGCGCGAGGACTTCGACGCCGTCGACGGGTTCGACGAGAAGTACTTTCTGCACGTCGAGGACGTGGATCTCTGCTGGCGGGTGCGCCGGCAGGGCGGGTTGGTGCTGTTCCACCCCAAGGCCGAGGTGATCCACCTGGGCCACACCAGCCTGACCAGCCCGATCCGCGTGGAGTTCCACAAGGGCGTCGGCCTGGCGCGCTACTTCCGCAAGCGCGCGGTTGGCGTGACGCAGCGTGTGGTCGCCTGGCTGCTGCTGCCGGTGGTGGTGGGCGCCGCGATCCTGCGCCCGGTGCTCTGGCGGTTCCGGGGCCGCGCCGGCTAGCCGATGACCGGTCCACTCCTGCGCAAACTGGCGGGCTTTGCATCGCCCGGCGCGCGGCGCGCGGTCGCCGGGGCTCTCGTCGATCTGAAGAGCCTGCCCGCGCGGCTCGCCGATCCGACGCGGCGCGATGAGCCCTGGAACTTCGTGCACAACGTCGGCAACGGCGATTTCAAGATCATCGGCGCCATGCTGCTGGCCAATCTGCGCGACCACGCCGGGTTGAAGGCCGACGACCAGGTGCTCGATATCGGCTGCGGAAACGGCCGGGTGGCCGCCCAGCTCGCGCCGATCCTCAGGGACACCGGCGGCTATCTGGGCTTCGACATCTCGCGGGCGGGGATCGCGGCGTGCCGCAAGCTGTTCGCGGGCCAGCCGCACATGGCCTTTCGCCATCTCGACGTCTGGAACAGCGAGTACAACGCCAAGGGCAAGGTGGCCGAGATCGACACCGTGTTCCCGGCGGCTGACGCCAGCTTCGACCTGGCGTTCGCGACCTCGGTCTTCACCCACATGCAGTTGCCGCCGGTGCGCCGCTATCTGGCCGAGACCGCCCGCGTACTGAAGCCCGGCGGGCGCTTCGCCTTCACCGCCTTCGCGCTCGAGCCCGGCCGCGAGGCGACCGAGCAGTTTGCGTTCAGGCCGATCGACGAGACCTCCGCGGCGGTCGATCCGAAGTACCCCGAGCGCGCCATCGGCCATCGGCGTCCGGCCCTGGAGGCGGCGATCGCCGAGGCCGGCCTGACGGTCGCCGAGTTCCACCGCGGTTATTGGGCGCCCGGCGGCGAATACAACGGCGGACAGGACCTGTTCGTGGTGACGAAGGCCTAGGCGGGAAGCGGGAACACCCCGGCACGGCTGACCGAGGCGGCCGGGGGCTTGCCGAGCAAGCCCGCCATCCACTTGGCCGTGCCGATCAGGCCGTCCAGGTCATAGCCGGTGGAAAAGCCCGCCCGCTCCAGCATGTAGACCAGGTCCTCGGTGCCGATGTTGCCGGTGGCGTCCGGCGCGAAGGGGCAGCCGCCCAGGCCGCCGCACGAGGCGTCCAGCACGTCGACGCCGGCCTCGACGCTGGCCGCGGCGTTGGCCAGGCCGGTGTTGCGGGTGTCGTGGAAGTGCATGCGCAGGGGGATGCCCGGCGCGGCCGTCTTCGTCGCCTCGACGCGCTTGCGGACCAGCCAGGGGTCGGCAACGCCGATGGTGTCGGCCAGCGCGATCTCGGCGACGCCGGCCTCAGCCGCCGCGCGGACGATGCGGATCACCTGCTCCTCGCTGACCTCGCCGTCGAAGGGGCAGCCGAAGGCCACGGAGATCGTGACGGTGATCGGCGGGCCGCCCTCAGCGTGCTGGCGCGCGACAATGGCCTGCATGGCGGCGGTCTGCTCGGCGGCGCTGGCGCCCTGGTTGCGGATGCCGAAGCCGTCGGTGGCGCAGACGACGACATTGGCCTCGTCGCACTTCGCTTCCACGCACCGATCCCAACCGCGCTCGTTCAGCACCAGCCCGATCCGCGAGCGGCCGGCGGCATGCGTCAGGGCCTGCGAGATTTCCTCGGCGCCGGCCATCTGCGGCACGCGCTTGGGATTTACGAAGGAGACGGTCTCCATGCGCCGGGCGCCGACGGCTTCCAGACGATGGATGAACTCCAGCTTCTGGTCGACATCGAGAAGCACCTTCTCGTTCTGCAGCCCGTCGCGGGGGCCGACTTCCACGATCTCGATATGTCTAGCCATTCTGGGCACTCACTGGTCTGGCGCCTGCGGCGAGCCGGGCGCCGCTTCATAGATGCGCAGGGTCATCTTCTTGCCGTCGGAATAGTCGAGGCCTTTCACCGCGCCCACGAGATGGGCCCGCGCGCCGTATCCTGCCAGGGCTTTCTGGAACGTGGCCTCCTGGCGATCCTCGACCACGGCGGGGCGGTGCTCATAGATTGCCTGGGCCGCGTCCTCGGGTCCGGCCAGCTCAGTGGGTGTGCCGACGCCGAACACCAGGCTGGGTTCGGCGTAGCCCGCGACGGTGACGGGGGCGTCGGCGATGCCCTGTTCCGGCAACAGCCGGGCGTCTTCCAGGACCTTCTCGGTGCGGGCCGACAGCCAGAGCGGATTGAGCCTCGGCGCCAGGCCGGCGGCCAGGGCTGCGTGACCGGTGAGCCCCAGGCCGATGGCCGCGACGGCGGCAGTGGCCGGCGCGTGCTTCACCAGCCTCCAGCCGCCGTAGAGCCCGGCGCCGGCCAGCAGCAAGGCGGCGAGCGTCGCGGCCGGCAGATCGGACGCGTCGCCATAGAGCTTGACCAGATAGAAGGCCCCGACGGCCAGCAGCACGCCGAACAGGCTCGCCAGCCCCGCGCCGACCCAGCGCGACTTGGCGCCGATCGGCTGGGTGAGCGCCGCCGCCGCCAGCCAGGCGACTGCGGCATAGGTGGGCAGGGTGTAGTGCACGAGCTTGGTGGGCGTCGCCTCGAAGACGATCCAGGCGGGGATCAGCCAGGCGAGCGCGAACCGCACCCCGGGTTCACGCCAGCGCGTCCACGCCGTGACGGCGGCGGCCGGCAGCAACAGGGTCATGGGGAACATCAGCAGCGGCGCCAGCAGGGTGTGGTAGCCGGGCGAGGCGCCGTGGGTCTCCTGGCCGCCGGCCAGCTTCGGCGCGAGGTCGCCGGTGAGCGCCGCGGTCCAGAAGCTGCCGTCCGTGGCCACGGTCACCGCCCCGGCCCAGGGCCCGACGATGGCGACCACCAGAATAATCCCCCAGATCCAGTTCAGCCGACCGAGCCAGGCGGCCTTGCGGTCGGCCAGCGACAGCGCCGCCATGGTCAGGCCGGCGACCATCGGGGTGATCGGCCCCTTGTCGAGGATCCCAAGCGCCATGCCCAGCCAGAACAGCAGCCAGGCGCGGCGCCCGGCCGGCGGGCCCTCATGGGTCTCGGCGTAGATCCGGCCGAGCGCGGCCAGGGCCAGCACCGTCATGCCGCACAGCACGGCGTCAGTCTTGGCGATCAGCGCCTCGGTGGAGAGCATGAAGGTCGCGCCGAGCAAGGCGCCGGCCAGCAGGCCCGCCTCAGATCCGAAGAAGGCTGAGGCGCCCCAGGCGCAGGCCGCCGCGGCCAGCATGGCGCCCAGCAGGCTCGGGATGCGGTAGGCCCAGATCGCGCGCGCCTCCGGGCTGGAGAACACCGAGACGCTGGCCGCCTGCAGCCAGTGGATGCCCACCGGCTTCTTGAACCGGGGTTCGTCCTGGAAGCGGATGACCGTGAAGTCGCGGCTCTCCAGCATCTGGGCGGTGGCCTGGGCGAAGCGTGATTCGTCACGGTCGAGCGCAGGGACGGCGATCAGTCCCGGCAGTCCCGCCACGAAGGCGATCAGCGCCGCCAGCGCCGGGCCGCGCCAGCCACGGCTGAGCCGAGTCAATTGCTCCTCGAAGGTCATCGCGCCCTGATTAGCACGATCCTTTCCAACGCCCGCTTTTCCGCTATGCAGGCCCCATGGCCCGCAAGCCCAGCTCCCCCGTTTCCGATTCCGGCCCTGACATCTCGGTTGTCGTTCCCGTCTTCGACGAGGAAGGCGCTGCGCCCGGGCTCGCCCGCGAGATCGCCGCCGCGTTCAAGGGTCGGAACTACGAGATGGTGTTCGTTGACGACGCCAGCCGCGACGGCACCCGCGCAGCCCTGAAGGCCCTGTCGGTCGAGATCCCGCAGCTGCGCGTGCTGGCGCACCGCAAGAACTCCGGTCAGAGCCGCGCCGTGCGCTCCGGCATCCTGGGCGCGCGGGGATCGATCATCGTCACCCTGGACGGCGACGGTCAAAACGATCCCGCGGACGGGCCGGGCTTGGTCGACGCCCTGCTGGCCGGGCCGCCGGAGCTGGCCCTGGTCGGTGGCGAGCGGGTCAAGCGCCAGGACAGCTATGCGAAGAAGGTCGCCTCCCGCGTCGGGAACGGCGTCAGGAAGCGGCTCCTGCGCGATACCGCCAACGACACCGGCTGCGGGTTGAAGGCCTTCCGGCGCGAGGCGTTCCTGCGCCTCCCTTACTTCGACCACATCCACCGCTACCTGCCGGCGCTGATGCAGCGGGAGGGCTATCTCACCGCCTTCCGGCCGGTGAACCACCGCCACCGCCAGACCGGCGCGTCGAAGTACACAAACCTCGGGCGGCTCTGGGCGTCGCTGTCGGATCTGTTCGGCGTGATCTGGCTGCAGTCGCGCGCCCGCAATCCCGGCGGCGTGGACGAGGTCTGACGCCTAGGCTTGGGCCGGGACCCTGCCCAACACATCCTTCGCGACCGCCAGGCCGGCCTCCATGCGCTCCGCCAGATAGTCGCCGAACGTGTCCGGCAGCACATCGGCGGTCCAGGTGAGCCGGCTCTTGCCCGCCCCGTCGTCGCTGACCTGGAAGCTCGCCGAGTGATGAACCAGGCGTTCGCTGTCGATGGAATAGGCCAGACGCCGCGCGGCCTGGTCGCAGCCGAGAAACAGCTCCTTGGCCACCGTGCCGTCGCCGAAGGTCACCATCCGCGCGCCTTCGATCAGCTCTACGTTGGTGACGAAGCCGGGCGCGAAACGCCGATGCACCGCGCCGAAGTCGGCGACCGCGTCCCACACCGCATCAGCGGGGGCATCGATCTGAATTTGCTTGATAATCGTGGCCACGTTTCGATCTCCTCTTGGCAGTCGAATATGGCATTTCCCGACCCGCCCGGCTGGCGGGATTCGGACGGGGTCGGCAGGCCTAGGTGAGCACCGAGAAGATCGCCACGACGACAGCGAGGTCGACGACGCGGGAGAGGAGTTGCAGCATGGACCGGCCCTGTGATCGAAAGATTCGAACAGGGTTAAGCAAGTCCTGGGCCAGCCGGCGGCCCGGGTTGAGGCGCAGGTCATGGCCCTATTCTTCGACGCGGAATGGTTCGACGAACGCCTCGCGGAGCGGGGGCTGTCGCGTGAGGCGTTGGGCGCGGCCGCCGGCCTCGGCGCGGCGGACCTGGCGCTGGTGTTCAAGGACCAGCGGGAAATATCTGCCGCAGACGTGGCGGTTTTCGCCGAGCTCCTGGGTGTGACCCATGCGGAGCTGGCCAACCGGGCCGGCATCTCGACGCCGATCCCAGGGCAGACCTCGGGCGTGGACGGCCGGATCGCGGCGCTGGAGCGGCGGGTGGCGGCGTTGGAAGCGGAGATCGCGCGCCTGAGGGGCCGCTAGATTTCTTTCTTGGCGGCGCGGCCCTTGGGGCGACGGCGGTCCCAGGCGCCGGAAAACTCGGTCTTCACGTAGCTGGACTTCGCCTCTTCGTGGACGGTCGGCCCGGCGCGCAGGCCGCGGCGCTCGCCGATCACCTGGGCGTGCAGGGCGGAATCGCCGCCGATCCGGCCGGGCTTGGGGGGAATGGTCTGCGCCGGCGACACCGGCACCAGCATCTTCGAGCTTTCGGATTCGTGCGCGTCGTCGGCGGTTTCCGCTTCGGGTTTGCGCGTCCGGCGGACGGGTTGAGATCTACGGAGCGGATCGATCGAAGTCATGGCGCTACAATCTATGCACGAGCCGGGCCAACCGTAGGTGATTCCTAGGACTTGCCGGCCAGTTTCTCGATCTGGGCCTGCATTTCCTCCATCCGCTTGCGCAGTTCGACGAGCGCGTCGTCGCCAAGCGGCGGGGGGGCCGGCTGGGCGGGTTCGGCACGGCTCGCACCGCCCGTGGCGGGGGCGGCAGGCGCCTCGTCGGTCTTGGCGAAGGCGAAGGGGGAGAACATCTTCATCGCCCGATCGAACAGGGCGAGGTTCTGGCGGATCTGCTCGTCATAGGCGCCGCCCACCATGTTGGTCGGCGCGCCGAGCGACGAGAACTGCGTGCGCATCCGCTCCTGTTGCTGGGTGAAGCTGGCCAGCGACAGCTCCAGATAGGAGGGCAGGAAGGCCTGCATGGAGTTGCCGTAGAAGCCGATCAGCTGCCGCAGGAACTGGATCGGCAGCAGGCTCTGGCCTTGGCTCTCCTCCTCGAAGATGATCTGGGTCAGCACCGAGCGGGTGATATCCTCGTTGGTCTTGGCGTCGTAGACCACGAAGTCGACATTCTTCTTCACCATCTCGGAGAGGTGTTCGAGGGTCACGTAGCTCGACGAGGCGGTGTTGTAGAGCCGCCGGTTCGCGTACTTCTTGATGACGACCTTTTCGCCGCCATCGGGCGCGTTGTCCTGGGTATCGGCCATCCCAAATCCCTTGCCGGGTCCGCTGAAGGCGGACGCCTTTTCTGCACCGCAGTATCGCGGATGCGAGCTTAATGGCAAATGCTTGAAATCGCGGATTCAACCCGAGCGGGCTTGCCGAAACCTCCCTGGCTCCCAATAGATGAAGTCGGGCCGCCTCAATTGGACTCCAGGAGCCGTCGCCATGAGTGACATCGTCATCGTTTCCGCCGCCCGCACCGCGGTCGGGTCGTTCAACGGGGCGCTTTCCAGCCTGCCCGCCCACGAGCTGGGCAAGGTGGCCATCCTGGCGGCGCTGGAGCGCGCCGGCGTGCCGGCCGCCGATGTCGACGAAGTGATCATGGGCCAGGTGCTGCAGGCCGGCGCCGGCCAGGGCCCGGCCCGCCAGGCAGCCATCAACGCGGGTCTGCCGGTGGAGACGCCGGCCTGGAGCCTCAACCAGCTCTGCGGCTCGGGCCTGCGGGCCATTGCACTCGGCGCCCAGCAGATTCAGGACGGCTCCTGCGCCATCGTTGTGGCCGGCGGTCAGGAGAGCATGAGCCAGTCGCCGCACGCGGCCAACCTGCGCAACGGCCAGAAGATGGGCGACCTGGGCTTCGTCGACACCATGATCAAGGACGGGCTTCTGGACGCGTTCCACGGCTATCACATGGGCCAGACGGCGGAGAACATCGCCGCGCGCTGGCAGATCACCCGCGAAGACCAGGACAGATTCGCGGTGGCCTCGCAGAACAAGGCCGAGGCCGCCCAGAAGGCCGGCAAGTTCACCGGTGAGATCGCGCCGGTGACCATCAAGGGCCGCAAGGGCGACACGGTGGTCGACCAGGACGAATACATCCGCCACGGCGCGACGTTGGAGGCCATGTCGGGCCTGAAGCCGGCGTTCAACAAGGAAGGCTCGGTCACTGCGGCCAACGCGTCGGGCCTGAACGACGGCGCCGCGGCCATGGTGCTGATGACCGCCGAGGAGGCCAAGCGGCGCGGCCTGAAGCCCCTGGCGCGGATCGCGTCCTGGGCCAACGCCGGCGTCGATCCGGAAATCATGGGCACGGGCCCTATTCCCGCCAGCCGCAAGGCGCTGGAGCGGGCCGGGTGGTCGGTGGGCGATCTCGACCTGATCGAATCCAACGAGGCCTTTGCGGCGCAGTCGATCTGCGTGGTCCGCGATCTGGGGCTCGATCCTGCCAAGGTGAACGTCAACGGCGGGGCGATCGCCATCGGTCACCCGATCGGCGCGTCCGGCGCGCGAATCCTGACCACCCTGTTGCACGAGATGCAGCGCACGAACGCAACCAAGGGCCTGGCCACGCTTTGCGTCGGCGGCGGCATGGGTGTCGCAATGTGCGTCGAGAAGATCTGATCTAGTTGACGAGTCCCGGATCAACCGGGGCCGGCTTTTGGGAGAACGAAGGAATGGCCAGAGTGGCGCTGGTCACGGGTGGAACCCGTGGCATCGGGCGGGCGATCGTTGAGCGGCTGACCGCCGACGGGATCAAGGTCGCCGCCGGCTACTCCGGCAACGACGCGGCCGCCGAGGACCTGAAGCGCGCGACGGGGGCCATGGTCATCAAGGGCAATGTGGGCAACTTCGCCGACTGCCAGCACGCCGTGGAGGCCGTCACCAAGGAACTCGGTCCGATCGACATCCTGGTGAACAACGCGGGCATCACCCGCGACGGGGTGTTCCACCGGATGAACTCCGAGCAGTGGAGCGAGGTGATCCGGGTGAACATGGATTCCCTGTTCAACATGACGCGGCAGGTGATCGAGGGCATGCGCGAGCGCGAGTGGGGCCGGATCATCAACATCTCCTCGATCAACGGCCAGAAGGGCCAGGTCGGCCAGACCAACTATTCCGCCGCCAAGGCCGGGATGATCGGCTTCTCCAAGGCGCTGGCGCTGGAAAACGCCAAGAAGGGCGTCACGGTGAACGTCATCGCGCCCGGCTACATCGACACCGAGATGGTGCAGGCGGTGCCGGAAAAGGTGCTGGAGGCCATCATCGGGCAGATTCCGGTGGGGCGCCTCGGCCGCGGCGACGAAATCGCCGACATGGTGGCCTTCCTCGCGGGCGAGCGGGCCGGATATGTGACCGGAACGACACTGTCGCTGAACGGCGGACAGTACCTGGTTGGTTAAAGGGTCGCGGTCCCGTGAGGGCCCCTTCGCGGTCCAAAAAGCGCCCCACTCGCTGAGCATGACCGTAGATGTCATGACGGACGAGCCTCGGGGGTTTTCCAGCGGCATATCGGCGGCGGTCCGCGTGGCCGCGCTTTGCTGCGCGCTGTCCGCCGCGGCTCCGGCGCACGCCGGCGGCTTGCGCGACAGCCTGTTCGGCCTGCGTCCGCGCGATGGGCGTGACGCCGCCGCCCCGCCGGTCGCCCGCTACGTCACCGAGGACGGCGATGTCTTCATCCTCGACCGCAGCCAGCCGAAGCCGCTCCTGAAACTGGAGAACAGCTTCGAGGTCTGGGCGCTGGTCCCGCAAATGGGGCCGCGCGGCGACACCATCTACAAGAACGACCTGGGCGAGGTGGTGCTGCGCGCCACGCGCCTGGGCGGGATCACCATCTTCACCGACGACCAGCCGGCCGGCGAGGCCGCCGCCCTGGCCGGCCCCGGCAATCCGCTGAAACTGGCGATCATGGGCCCGCAGGCGCTGGGCGAGCGGCTGCTGCAGGCCAGCGCCCGGGCGAGCCGCGCGGCGCGCCGCCTGATCCCCTTCGAGGCGGAGGCGACACCGGCCTCCTCGGCGTTGATCGCCGACGCCGCGTCGGTGACCAGCGAGGCGGTGGTGCGGATCAGCAAGCGCTCGGATTCGCGCAAGCTGCTCGACCGGATCTTCAAGGTGCGCATCCTGGAGGGCCACAAGTCCCAGGCGCAGCTGGCGCAGGGCGTGCTGGACGTCACCGTCGCGCCGCCGCAGGGCGTGGCCGGCCGGCCCTCGTCAGACCTGATCGTCCACGTGGCCGAGACGTTCCACTAGCCTTTGAAGTTGTCCTTGGCGGCGCGGACGGCGCCGAAGGCCTTGTAGTCGGGCTCGCCGCCGGCCCCGACCCGTTCGGCCAGCTTCGGCGCGCGCAGGAAGGGGTTGGTGGCCTTCTCCAGCGCGATGGTGGTGGGCACGGTCGGCTCGCCGCGTTCGCGCGCTGCGAAGATCTGATCGGCCCGGGCCTTCAACGCCGGGTCATCGTCGACCGAGAGCGCGAAGCGGGCGTTGGACGCGGTGTACTCATGCGCGCAGTAGACGGTGGTCTCGTCCGGCAGGGCGGCCAGCCGCTGCAGGCTGGTCCACATCTGCTCGGCGGTGCCCTCGAAGAGACGCCCGCAGCCCAGCGCGAACAGGGTGTCGCCCACGAAGGCGATGGCGTCGGCGGCGTCGAAATAGGCGATGTGTCCCAGCGTGTGGCCGCCGGTCTCGATCACCTCCAGGCGGGTTTCGCCCAGCATCACCACGTCGCCGCCATGCACCTCGCGGTCGATGGAGGAGATCTTGGTCACCTCCGCGGGTCCGACGATGGTCGCGCCCGTGGCCGCCACGATCTCGGCGTTGCCGCCGGCGTGGTCGGGGTGCCAGTGGGTGTTGAGGATCAGGTCGAGCGTCCAGCCCTTGGCCTTCAGCGCCGCCAGGATCGGCGCGACCTCCGGCGTGTCGATGCAGGCGGTCTTTCCGGTCGCCTCATCGTGGGCCAGGAAGCCGTAGTTGTCCGAAAGGCACGGGAACTGGTGAACGGTGAGCGGCATGGTCGGGCCTCCGAACGACGGGCGACAAACACCTGGAGCATCGCACAATGCGATGCTCCAGACTCTTGCTTCGGAACGCGTCGGGCGGTGAAAGTGGAAATCCACTTTCACCTGACGCGCTTCCGCGACGCGATCTAGGCTGGCGCAAGGCCTTAGTCGAGCATAGCCATCGCCCGAATGCGCAGAGACGTCCTGGATCTTCGGCAGTTCTACGCCTCCGACCTCGGGCGGGCGGCGCGCGCTATGGTGGTGCGCAAGGTGATCGAGACCTGGGGTGACACCCGTGGCCTGGATGTGCTGGTGCTGGGCTATGCGACGCCGTTTGTGGCCCACATGACGCCGGCCGCGCGCCGCGTGGTGGCGGCCATGCCGGCGCAGCAGGGCGTCGAGCTCTGGCCGGCCGGCGGGCGCAACCTGACCACCCTGGTGGGCGAGGACGCCCTGCCGTTCCCCAACGCCCTGTTCGACCGCATCCTGGTGGTGCACGGCATCGAGGAGAGCCCCGACGCCACCGCGCTGCTGCGCGAGGTCTGGCGGGTGCTGTCGCCGTCGGGCCGCGTCGTCGTGGCGGTGGCGGCCCGCAACGGCCTGTGGGCCAACAGCGAGAAGACCCCGTTCGGGCACGGACGGCCCTATACGCGCGGCCAGCTGGCGGAGCTGATGCGCGAAGCCGAACTGGAGCCCTCGGGCTGGACGCGGGCGCTCTATGTGCCGCCGCTGAACTGGCTGGCCGGCTGGGCGGAGGGGTTCGAGCAGACCGGCTCGCGCCTGTGGCCGGGGTTTGCCGGCCTGCTGCTGATGGAGGCCGTGAAACAGACCTTTGCAGTGAAGCCCAAGGGCCACGGCGCGCGGGTGCGCCGGGCGCGGCCGTTGCTCGCCCCGGCGCCCGGTGGGGCGGCCGGCGCCTCGCAGGCGCCCGTTTCTGGAGCAATGCGGGGCCTGGCGGCGTTGATCCCCTTGGAGGGGGAGAGCGAACGCCCTAGCTTCGACCAGGTTTCGCAGTTTTCAGACGGAAAGGCCGCGCCATGAAGATGATCGTCGCGATCATCAAGCCCAGCCGCCTCGATGCGGTGCTCGACGCCGTCACCGAGGCCGGCGCCTCGGGCCTGACCGTCACCGAGGTTCGCGGCTACGGCCGCCAGCGCGGCAAGACCGAGGTCTATCGCGGCGCTGAGTACGAGGTGAAACTGCTGCCCAAGGTGAAGCTGGAGATCGCCGTCCCGGACGACATCTGCGAGGCGGTGGTCGAGGCGGTGTCGCGCACCGCCAACACCGGCAAGATCGGCGACGGCAAGGTGTTCGTCATGGACCTGGAAACCGCGCTGCGCATCCGCACCGGCGATCGCGACGCCGCGGCCATCGCGGGGTGACCGAGGATCTCGCCGCCGCGCGCATCCAGGTGGTGCGCGACCACATGGCCCTGGAGGTCACGCACGACTGGGACGCGGTGATCGCGACCTTTGAACATCCCCGCTACGAGATGTACGGCTCCGGCGTGGTGTTCGACGGCGAGGAGGCGGTGCGCGGCTATTTCGCGGCCTCGCGGACGCCGTTTCCGGATCAGGGCAACGAGATCATCGCCATCGCGTCCGCCGGCGACACGGTGCTGGTGGAGTTCTGGCTGACCGGCACGCACCTGGGGCCGCTGCGTGTGGGCGGGCGCGTCATCGAACCGACCGGCAAGACGTTCCGCGTGCGCATGGCGGCGACCTTCGAATTCGCCCCCGGTCGTGACAAGATCGTCTGCGAACGGCCCTACTTCGATCAGGGCGCGGTGATCCGGGCGCTCGGCCTCAACTGAGCGCGCACAATGGCCCATCAGCTCGAACCGCCGCCGCCCATCGACCTCGCCGCGCCGACGATCACGCGGACCGAGCGCATCGTCGTGAACCGCACGGCGCCGGAGCTGTTCGACTGGATGATGGCCGCGAAGCTCGAGGAGAGCATGGGTGAGGTCGGCTCGCTGCCCGGCGTGGTCGGCACGACCGTGCTGACGCCCGGCGCCTGGGGTGTGACGGGTTCGCGGCGGAAGGTGCACCTGAGCGACGGCGGCGCGGCCACCGAGCAGATCCTGGAGACGATCCCCGGTGAGCGGTGGCGCTATCAGGTCTGGGACTACACGACCGCGGCGGCGGCTCCGATTCTCTACGGGCTGGGCGAGTTCCTCTACCGGCCGCTGGAGGGCGGACGCACGGAGCTCATCTGGACCTATGCCTTCCGGCTGCGGCCGGGCGGTCCTCTCGGCCTGCTGGGGCCGGTGGGCCGCTGGCTGCTGAAGACGGCTTTCCTCGACCGCGCCTATGCTGTGCTGATGCGCGAGACCCTGAAGGGGATGAAGCGAGGGGCGGAGGCCGCTGGCCGCTAGCGCTTGCGCCGCCTGGGCTTAGGCGCTGGCGCGTCCGGCTTCGGCAGTTCGACGTCGCCGAACAGGTTCTGGGGGGCGGCGCCGGCCGGCTCGGCGACGCGGCGGCTCAGCAGGAAGAGCGCCGATTCGGAACGCCAGTTTTCCAGCAAGCCATCGGGTTGGATCGGCCGCGCGGCCTTGCCGGCGGTGAGCGCGGCGCAGGCGTCGATCCGCAGGTCCAGCTCGCGGCACAGGTCGGTGAAATCGCGCAGGGTGCAGAGGTGGATGTTGGCCGTCGACCACCAGGGGTCGGGCAGGGCGCGGGTTTCCGGCATCCGGCCGCGCGCCATCAGGCTCATGCGCATCCGCCAGTGCGCGAAGTTGGGCACCGAGACGATGGCCTGGTCGGCAATGCGCAGCAACTCCGACAGCACGTGCCGGGGCTCGCGCATCTGCTGCAGGGTCTTGCTCAGGATCGCGTAGTCGAAGGCCCGCGTCGGGAAGTGATCCAGGTCGCGGTCGCCGTCGCCCTGTACCACCGCTAGGCCCTTGGCGAGGCAGGCGGAGACGCCGGCCGGGCTGATCTCCAGACCCTGGCCGTCGACACGCTTCTCGCGGGTCAGCAGTTCGAGCAACTCGCCGTCCTCGCAGCCCACGTCGAGCACCCGGCTGCCCGGACGCACGAGGCGCAGGATCTCGGCGAAGTCCTCGCGCATGACCGTCGCTATAGCCCCCGCGCCTGCGCGGTGGAGGCGAAGAAGCCGCGCAGCGCCGCGTCAAACAGCGGCTCGTCGAGGAAGAAGGCGTCGTGGCCCTTGTCGGTCTCGATCTCGACGAACGAGGCGCGGCAGCCGGCGGCGTTCAGCGCACGGACGATGTCGCGGCTCTCTGCGGTCGGATAGAGCCAGTCGGAGGAAAACGAGAGTACGCAGAAGCGCACGCCGCGCGCCTTGACGAAGGCGTTCGCGAGCACCCCGCCGTGCTGGGCGGCGAGGTCGAAGTAGTCGAGCGCGCGGGTGATGTAGAGGTAGGAATTGGCGTCGAAACGGTCGACGAAGCTGGAGCCCTGGTGGCGCAGGTAGCTCTCCACCTGGAAGTCGGCGTCGAAGCCCCAGGAGAGACCGTCGCGCTGCAACTCGCGGCCGAACTTCCGCTGCAGGGCGGCTTCCGACAGATAGGTAATGTGGGCGGCCATGCGGGCCACGGCCAGGCCCTTCTCGGGGCGCACGCCCTCGCCTTCGTAGGCGCCGCCGCGCCAGTCAGGATCGGCCATGATCGCCTGGCGTCCGACCTCGTGGAAGGCGATGTTCTGCGCCGAGTGGCGGGGAGCCGCAGCCACGCAGACGGCGGAGAACAGCTTCTCGGGATAGTCCGCCGCCCACTGCAGCACCTGCATGCCGCCCATGGAGCCGCCGACCACGGCGAACAGGGTCTCGATGCCCAGCGCCTCGATCAGCATGGCCTGGGCGCGGACCATGTCGGCGATGGTGATCACCGGGAAGGTCAGGCCGTAGGGCGCCTTGGTCTTCGGATTGGTCGAGGCCGGGCCGGTGGAGCCCATGCAGCCGCCGATGACGTTGGTGGCGATGACGAAATAGCGGTCGGGGTCGAGCGGCAGGCCCGCGCCGATGACGCTTTCCCACCAGCCCGGGCGGCCGGTGACCGGGTTCACGGAGCCCGCATGCTGGTCGCCGGTCAGCGCGTGGCAGACCAGGACAGCGTTGGTGCGGGTCTCGTTGAGCTTGCCGTAGGTCTTGTAGGCGACCTCCAGGGGCGCGAGCGTGGCCCCGGAATCCAGGCGCAAGCCCTTGCCGGCCGGGAAGCGGTGCACGCCCCCGCCCGTCTCCTTGCCCGCCTCGGTCTCGACCGCGCCGTCCATCGGGCCTTAGGACCGCCAAGCCCCGGTACTGTCAATGGGCCGCTGTCAATGGTCGCATCCCCGACACTCGCGGCTTCGCAGGGGGCGCGGGCGCGGCTATGAGGGTGTCGTCCAGGGGTGGAGCGTAGATGGACCGGTTGATCCTTTTGCGGCACGGCAAAGCCGAACCGGAGTCCGCGAGCGGCGAGGACTTCGACCGCCGGCTTGCGTCCCGGGGCCAGCAGGAATCGGCGGCCATGGCGCGCCACCTGGCAGACCTGGGGCTGAAACCCGACCTGGCGCTGGTCTCCGCCGCCAAGCGGACGCGGGAGACCTGGTCGGCAGCTGAGCCGGCCTTTCCGGGCGCGGAGGCGCGCATCGAGAACGATCTCTACAACGCCGATTCCGGCGCGATCCGCCACGCCGCTCAGAAGGCCGGCAAGACCGCCAAGACGGTGATGGTGGTCGGCCACAATCCGGGCCTGCAGGAGCTGACGGTGCGGCTGCTCACCGAGGGCTCCGCGCCCGCCTCGCTGATCGCCAAGGCGCAACGGCAGTTTCCACCGGCCTCGGCGGCGGTGTTCCTGTTCGACGATCACGGCCGGCCCCACTACGACGGATTGTTCTTTCCGGAGCGTGGCGATTGAGCCGCATCTACAAGATCCTTGAGCGCGCCGAGTGGGAGGCCGCCCTGGCGGCGCGGCGCTTCGAAGGGTCGGGCATAGACCGCACCGACGGCTTCATCCACTTCTCCACCGCCGCCCAGGCCGCCGAGACCGCGCGGCGGCACTTCGCCGGGCGCGAGGACCTGGTGGTGCTGGCGATCGAGGCCGACGACCTGGGGCCGGCGTTGAAGTGGGAGCCGTCGCGCGGCGGCGACCTGTTCCCGCATCTCTACGCCCACCTCGACGCCTTCCTGGTGCGCGAGGTCACCGAGGCGCCGCTGGGGCCGGACGGCGTCCCGCAGGTCGGGCCGCTCGCGTGAGCGCGCTGCACGGCCTCGCGACCCGGGCGCTCAGGGTCCTCGATCCGGAGGACGCTCACACCGCCGCGATCCTGGGCCTGCGCCTCGGTCTCGGCCCGTCGGGCGGACGCGACGATCCGATCCTGGCCGGATCGCTGGCGGGCGTCGCCCTGCCCAACGTGGTGGGTCTCGCGCCGGGGTTCGACAAGGACGCGGCGGTCTACAGCCAGATGCTGCGCGCCGGCTTCGGTTTCGTGGAGTGCGGCACCGTCACCCCGGAGCCGCAGGGCGGCAATCCGCGGCCGCGCCTCTTCCGGCTGAGCCAGGACCGGGCGGTGATCAACCGGATGGGCTTCAACAACGCGGGCCTGAACAGCTTCGCCAACCGGCTGGTGGGCCGCGCGCCCGGCGCGGTGGGCGCCAACATCGGGGCCAACAAGGACTCCGTCGACCGGATCGGCGACTACGTGACCTGCCTGCAGCGGCTGTGGGGCATGGCGTCCTATTTCACCATCAATGTCTCCTCGCCCAACACGCCGGGCCTGCGCGCGTTGCAGACCAAGGCGGCGCTGGAGGAACTGCTGGGCCGGCTCGGCGAGGCGCGCGACGCCCTGCCGCCGGCCGGCCGGGTCCCAATGTTCCTGAAGGTCGCGCCAGACCTGGAGGCGGGCGAGGTCGAGACCATCGTGGAGACCTCGCTGGCCAACGGCCTGGCCGGGATCATGGTCTCCAACACCACCGTCTCGCGTCCGGCGCTGAGGTCGGCTCAGGCGGGCGAGGCCGGCGGTCTCTCCGGCGCGCCGCTATTGGCGCTCTCCACGCAGGTGCTGGGCGAATTCGCCCAGGCGGCGGCGGGGCGGTTGGCCTTGGTCGGGGTCGGCGGGATCGCATCCGGGGCCGACGCCTACGCCAAAATCCGCGCCGGGGCCTCAGCCGTCCAGCTCTATTCGGCCCTGGTTTACGAGGGGCCGGGCCTGGTCACCCGGATCAAGCGCGATCTGGCGGCACGGCTGCGCGCGGATGGGTTTTCTACGGTCAGCGCCGCCATTGGGGCGCAATAGCCGCGCTTGGTTTCGTTGCCGAACCGGCCCGGCTGGATTAACTCGGAAGCCATGGCGGACGCCGCCCCTACGCCGCAGGAGCTGACCAGGCCCAGGAGGCCCCGCTTCTTCTGGCCGGGTGGCCTCTCCGCACGCCTGCTCACGCTCACCATCCTGTTCGTCGCCGTGGCCGGCGCCTGCGCCTTGCCTGTGGCGCTGGCGTCCTTTGAGGAACAGTGGCTTCTGGACCGGGTTCGCGCCGCCGAACTCGCCTCCATGGCCCCCGACGTGGCGCCCGACCGCAAGGTTTCCCAGCAGATCGCCGCCCAGCTGCTCTCCGGCGCGGGCGTTTCCCGCGTGGCCATCCAGACCGACGGCATGCGCCGCCTGGTCCTCGGCGGCCCGATGCTGAAGCGCGCGCCCTATGTGGTGGACCTGAGGAGCCAGGCGCCGGCCTCCTGGCTGGCCGCTCCCTTCCAGACCCTGATGGGCGGCGAGGGGCGCAACGTCCGCGTGATCGCCAGCCCGAGGTTCCGGCGCGGCGACCTGGTGGACATCGTCGCGCCCGACGCCGAGCTGAAACGCGGGCTGATCAGCTACCTGTGGAAACTGATCCTGGTGGCCGCCTTCGTGGCCTCGGTGGCGGGGCTGCTGGTCTATCTGTCGCTGAACCTGTTCCTGGTCCGGCCCATGCAGCGGATCACCAACGCCATGGAGCGGTTCCGCGCCGATCCCGACGACGCCGCGGCCCGCGTGCAGCTCTCCGGCCGCCGCGACGAGATCGGCCGCGCCGAGGTCGAGCTGGACCTGATGCAGGCCGATCTGCGCACCGCGCTCAACTCCCGCGCCCGGCTGGCGGCGCTGGGCGAGGCGGTGGCCAAGATCAATCACGACCTGAAGAACATGCTGACCTCCGCTCAGATCGCGTCGGAGCGGCTGGCGGCGCTGAAGGACCCCAAGGTCAGCCAGGCGCTGCCGAGGCTGGAGCGCGCGCTCGACCGGGCGGTGAAGCTGGCCTCTGGTGTGCTGGCGTACGGCAAGACCCAGGAGGCGGCGCCGGAGCCCCGGCCCACGCCGCTGGCCGCCGCGGTCGAGGCCGCCGCCGAGGAGGCGCGGCTCACGGAGCGCGGCATGACGCTCAAGTGCGACATCGCCGCGACCGAGCAGGTCAGCGCCGATCCCGACCAGCTGCACCGGATCCTCGCCAACCTGCTGCGCAACGCCCGCGAGGCGATCGAGCACGATGAGGGCCGCAAGAAGCCCGGCCGGATCGCGGTCACCCTGGCGCGGATCGAGGGTAGCAGCCTGGTCCGGGTGAGCGACAACGGCCCCGGCGTGCCGGAGAGGGCGCGCGAGCGGCTGTTCCAGCCCTTCGCCACCTCGGCCCGGCCGGACGGCGCGGGACTGGGCCTGGCCATCGCCCGGGAACTGGCCCAGGGCCACGGCGGTGATCTGACCCTGGCGGTCACCGGGCCCGGCGGCTCGACCTTCGAGCTGCGGCTGCCGGGCGCGCCGCCGCCGGCGTCGCCGCAAAAGCCGCCCGCGAAGCGCTCCGCTTCGAAGGCCTAGTAGCCCCTGGCGACGCCCTCGCGGCGCGGATCGGCGCCGCCGCGCAGGCCGTTCGGGGTGACCTCGATCCCCTGCTCGCCGGACCCTTCGCCGAACGGACCGCCGCGCACGGCGACCCCCTTGGCGGCCAGGCCGTCCACGACACCGGCCGGATAGCGCGCCGGCTCCGAGGCGTAGAAATTGTCGAAGCCGATGAGGTTCGGCAGGTTGATCGCCTCCTGCATCGGCAGCTTCCAGTCGAGGACGCCCACCAGCACCTTGAGGGTGAAGGCGATGATCGAGGGGCCGCCCGGCGAGCCGGCGCCGGCGACGAAGTGGCCCTGCTTGTCGAGGACGATGGCCGGCGACATGGACGACCGCGGCCGCTTGCCGCCCGCCACGGCGTTGGCGGCCGGCGCGCCGTCTCCATCCTTCGGCATGAAGGAGAAATCGGTCAGCTGGTTGTTGAGGAAGAAGCCGCCGACCATCCGGCCGTCGCCGAAGATGCTCTCGACCGTCGTGGTCATCGAGACCGCGTTGCCGAACGAGTCGACGATCACGAAGTGGGTGGTGCCGCCGGGCTCCTTGGTGCGGTCCGGCGCGCGGGGCCCGGCGCCCTTGGGCGTGCCCGGCGTCGGCGGCGGGCCGGCCTTGTCGGGATTGATCAGCTTGGCGCGGCTGTCGAGATAGGCGCCGTCCAGCAAGCCCTCGGTGGGCACGGAGACGAAGTCGGGGTCGCCGAAATAGCGGTCGCGGTCGACGTACATCAGCCGGCTGGCCTGCGAGAACAGGTACCAGCCCTGGGTGTTGTTCGGGTGCTTGTCGATGTCGGTGCGCTGCAGGATGCCCAGGCCCTCCAGCACCGCCGGGCCGCCGGACGGGGCCGGCGGCACGCAGACCACATAGACTCGGTAGGGGCGGCAGACGGCCGGCGTGGCCTTGGGCTTGTAGCTCGCCAGGTCCTTCAAGGTCATGGTCGAGGGCTGCGGGCCCTGATGCAGCCTGGCGATGATCTGCTCGGCGATCGGGCCCTCGAGGATCGCCTTGGGGCCCTCGGCGGCGATCTTGCGCAGGGTCGCGGCATAGGCCGCGTTCTTCATGGTGTCGCCGGCCTGGACCTTGGTCCCGTCGGGCTTGGTGAAATAGGCCACCGCGTCGGGCTGCGAAGCCTGCGGGGCGCGGCTGGAGGCGGCGTTGGCCATCCGGGCCGGAACCTTGAAGCCGCCGTCGGCCAGACGCTCGGCGTCCTCGAACAGGCCCGACCACGGGACTTTGCCGTGCTGGCTCTGAGCCAGGTAGAGCATGGCCACTGCGCCGGGCACGCCGGCCGAGCGGCCGCCGACGATCGCCACGCCCTTGTTCATCGCCTTGCCGTCGGCCTCGAACATGTCCGGCGTCGCGCCGGCCGGGGCGGTCTCGCGGCCGTTGTAGGCGGTCACCTGATGGGTCTTGGCGTCGTAGAAGGTCATGAACGAACCGCCGCCGAGGCCGGAGCTCTGCGGCTCTTCCAGCCCCAGCACCGCCTGGATAGCCACCGCGGCGTCCACTGCCGAGCCGCCACGCCGCAGCACCTTCAGCCCTGCATCCACAGCGTCGGGCTCGGCCGCGGCCACCATGACGCTCGGACCCTTCTGTGCCGGGGCCGGCGCGGCGCATGCCGAACCGGCGATCAGGGCGCTGAGCGCCACGGACAGGAAACGCTTGTCGATGAACACGGGAATGGATGCTCCGCCCAATTGGACCCACGCCATATGGGCGGGTGCGCGTGGACAACAAACCCCTCCCCATGCGAGGTCGGTCGCCGATGAACGACATGCCTTCGCACGCCCGGCCCGGCCCCCGCAACCTGCTGACCGACGTGCCCGGCCTGAAGGTGGGCCAGGGGCGTGGCCAGGCGGCCCTGGGCGGGGTCACTACGATCAATCCGCGCGCCAGATCGGTCTGCGCGGCGGACTTCCGGGGCGGCGCCCGGATTAGCTGCCGGCGCGAACTTTTCGCCTAATTAGGCCACTCGCGCGCTCCCAACGCCACTGCTAGCCTCTGCGAATTGGTTTGGGGAGGTTTCTGATGGGCATGGGTCAAAGGCTCGCCTTGCTGGCGGGCGCGGCGGTGGTCGCCACGGCGGCGGGCGCGCAGCCGGCGAAAAAGGCGGCGCCCAAGCCGGTCGCGGCGGCGGGACCGGCGTCGTCCGGAGGCGGCGGCCAGGTGGTCACGGGACCGGTCGCCGTCTACTGGATGAGCGCGGCGACGCAGAGCGGGTTCGGCATGCCCGGCATGGGCGGCGGCGGGGGTGGGCGGCCCTCCATGAGCCAGATCATGCAGATGATGAACGGCGGCGGAGGCGCGAACCATTCGCTGACCCTGCAGCTCGGTTCCTCGCAGTCGCCGACCGGCGAGCCGCAGGCGGAGCACGATCCGCCGGCCGGCCTGGGCGTCGGCGCCAGCGTGCCCCTGGTCTCGCCCGAGAAGGTGCAGCCTACGGTGCACGAAGAGTCCGACCGCCCGGAGATCCCGCGCGAGTACCAGAAGCCCAAGGGCAAGATGATGATCTTCTGGGGCTGTGGCGAACACGCCAAGCCCGGCCAGCCCGTGGTGATCGACTTCGCGCAGATGACGCCGGAGAAGATGGCGTCGGGCCAGATGCCGGCCGGCTTCGCGGCCTTCCAGCACATGATCACCTCGCGGATGCAGCCGCCGTCGCCGTCGCGCAACAGGACCTACGGCGACTGGCCCAATTCCAAGAGCCGCGCGGCGGTGAACGGCCAGTCTTCCCTCGTGGGCGACCACGTGGTGAAGGGCGACTACAGCCCGGAGATCCGGTTCAGCCTGGACCAGAACCAGGACTTCCTGGGCCCGCTCACCCTGACCACGAACGCCAAGACGCCCATCGGCTCGGTGCAGCTCGCCTGGAACAGCGTGCCGAATGCCGAGGCCTATCTGGCCAGCTTCATCGGGGCCGGCGGCGAGCGGGACGATCCGACGGTTGTGATGTGGGTGTCGTCGGAGACCGAGGCCATCGGCTTCGCGGTTCCCGACTACATCTCCAATCCCGAGATCGCGCGCCTCGTGCGGGCGCAGACCCTGATGGCGCCCAGCACCACCAGCTGCCAGGTGCCCAAGGAGGCGGTGGACGCCGGCAAGCAGGGCTTGCTGCAGATGGTCGCCTACGGCCACGAGGCCAACTTCTCCTATCCGCCGCGGCCGACCAATCCGAAGACGCCCTGGAATATCGCCTGGGAGGCCAAGGTCCGTTACCGCTCGGCCACCGGCGGGCTGCTCGGCCAGGCCATGCCCGGCATGGATGGCGGGGGCCGCGGGCGCAACGGTCAGCCGACGCGGAGCGGCCAGGATCAGCAGGCGCCGCCCTCGCCGGCGGACGCGGCGGCCGCGCGCCGTCGCGCGATCCTCAACGGCATCGGCGGGCTGATTCCGCACTAAGCCGGGCCGGGCGGCGGGCCCGCGAAAATTCCCTCGCCGCCCCGGCTTGCGCTTTGCCACATCCGCGACTAGGTTCCGCGCCCTCGCCGTCAGGCGGTGCGCGCCCGTAGCTCAGCTGGATAGAGCATCAGACTACGAATCTGAGGGTCGGACGTTCGAATCGTTCCGGGCGCGCCAATTTCCTAGGTAATTCAAAAATGGATTTCCGGCGGCGACCTGCTGTTCGCAAGCCGCAATCTCGACCCCTTCAAGGGCGCGTTGCGGCTTGCGGAGAGTCGATCGTTCAAATGTTCCCATTTTGTTCTTGACACAGCGTCTCGATTGTGGAATGATGCCAGGGCGTCGAACACTGCGCCGCGCCATCCGCCGCTAGGCGGACAAACCGCCCCTGGGCTTTGGGCCTAAAGGGCGGTGACTCCCTCGTGCGAGTCCAAACCAGGCCCTGCCCACTCGGCTAGGTTAGGGTGAATTGAAGCGGAGAAGCAGAAGGCCGTGATGGCGGTCTCCGCTTCTTCAGTGGCAGTCCAGATGTCCAACAACTTCCAGACCGAACCAAGGCAGATCAAGGCGTTGGACAAAGCGTCCTCGGGCAGGCTCAAGCTCGCTTCGAAGGGGGCGGAGTCCTGGCCCAGCCGATCCCTGTAGAAGCGGCCGACGTCTCCGCCGCGTGCGTTGAAGCGAACCTTGCGATCGAATGTAGATATCCACACGCGGATCGGCTTGCCGTGATGGAGGCTCGGCCCGCGGATGCGGCCCGCTAGGTCGATGCCGCGCGTGTACATGAGTCCACCTTGAAAGCGATATCTGCGCGGCGTCAGAGGATGACTCAGTCCCACGTAGAGCGCCCAATTCCATTCCTCGATCTCAACCATGAATCGACCATCGAAGAACGATTCAGTGGGAGGTCTCTTCGACGTGTCGGATGACATCATGGATCCAAGCAAAAGAACGTCGACGACAGCACGCTAGGCGGCTAAGTGCACATCGTACCTGTTTTGTTCCGAATGGTCCATGGAGATCGGGCTTTGGAGGAGCAAATCGACCAACCCGCGCGGCTGCCAATTTTTGCCAAGCTCGCTATCTTCAGGTCCATGACCACCATGAACATCTCCCTGCCGGAAAGCCTGAAGACCTTCGTCGATGAGCAGGTCGCCGGGGGTGGGTTCAGCACGAGCAGCGAATATGTCCGCGAGCTGATCCGTCGGGACCAGGGCCGCCTGCATCTGCGCGGTCTGCTCCTGGAAGGCGCGGCGTCGGCGTCTACCGCGCCGATCAATCGCAACTATTTCGACAGCCTTCGGGAAAGAGTCCGCAAGCCGGCATGACGGCTAAGCCGGTCATCCCGCGCGAGCAGGCTCGCCGGGACGTTGAAGCCGCCGTCGATTTCTACGCGACAGAGGCCGGCGAGACGGTCGCCCTTCGGTTCATCGACGCCGTGGAGGCGGCCTATGGGCGATCAGCCGCCATCCGGCGACGGGCTCGTCCCGATACGGTCACGAGCTTGACCTTCCCGGCCTGCGCGGCCGGTTGCTGAAGGGCTATCCCTATCTGATCTTCTGTATCGAACGGGACAGTCACGTGGGCGTCTGGCGCGCGCTGCAGGTCCAGCGGGACATTCCGGCCTGGCTCAGGGCGTCATCTGGCTGACGCGCCGCGCGTCGGAATTGTTCCGGGCCCGTCATATTCGCCGTAACGCTGGTCACCGCATTTCGCGGCATAGGAAAGGCATAGTTGCGCTGCCGTATGGTGATACGTGACATTTCGGCGTTCGGCGGCCAAGGTGGCGGGACGGGGAACAATGGTATGCCGAGACTAGGGTCTCTGAAATCACCGCATCGGCTCGATGTGGCCATCGGACAGCGGATTCGCGAGCGCCGCCGAGCGCTCGGGCTCTCGCAGGTGGCGCTTGCCGAGGCGGTGGGGCTGACCTTCCAACAAATCCAGAAATACGAGCGCGGCTCCAACCGCATCTCGTTCTCGCGGCTGGTGGAAATCGCCGAGGCGCTGAGCTGCCAGCTCAGCGACCTGGCCGAGGGGTTGATCGCCGCTTCGGGGGCCGACGAGCTGGAGCACCTCAACGGCCTGCTCGCCAAGGCCGGCGCGCTGGAGATGCTGGAGGCCTACGCGGCCCTGCCGACCCAGGACCTGCGCCGCGCGGTGCTGCAGCACAGCCGCGCCCTGGTGACGGCCTTCGCCGCCTCTGACGCGAAAACCGGCGAGTAGCAGCTCGTGGGCGTGTTCGACGACGTCGAGCATTTCGTCAAAGTGGCCAACCGGGCCACCCACATGGATGAGTTGTCGGACCTGCTGGACGGCGCCGTCGAGACCTTCGGCTTCGACCATGTGGCCCTGGTCCATCACGTGAACCTGAATGCGCCCAACGCCGCGAGCCAGGCGCTGCAGTACGTCACCTACCCCGACGCGCTGCGCGCCGAGATGAAGTCCAAGCGCCAGCTCGGCGACGATCCGGTGCTGATAGCCGTGCAGAGTTCCGCGACGGCCTTCCTGTGGTCGGACCTGCCGCAGATCATCGACATGAACCCGCGCCGAACCGAGATTCACAACGCGGCCCTGGCCTGCGGGATCAGCGACGGTTTCACCGTGCCGGTGAACGTGCCGGGTGAATTTCTCGGCTCCTGCTCGTTCGCGCTCCGCGCCGGGCGCGAGGTGAAGCGGGCCATGCTACCGGCCGCGCAATATGTCGGTTGCTTCGCCTTCGAGGCGGTGCGCCGCATCCGCCAGCTCGGCGACACCGTCCGCGTCAAGGACGTCAAACCGGTGCTTACCGGGCGGCAGTACGACTGCCTCGTGCTGGCCGCCCAGGGGCGCAGCGACTGGCACATCGCCCAGCTGCTCGGCATCAGCCGCGAGACGGTCCATCAGCACATCGAGACCGCCAAACGCCGCTACCAGGTCGCCTCGCGGACCCAGCTGGTGGTCCGCGCCCTGTTCGACAGCCAGATCACGTTCGCCGATGTGCTGGGCTCGCACCTATCCCCTGATTAGGGGAATGGCCGCGCGGCAGCGCTAAGCCCAAGCCTGTCTCCCAAGGGGGACGGCAAGATGATTCAACTGATCGCGAGGCCGGACCGGCCGACGTTCGAGCGCGAGCTCGCGCACATGTTCCGCGAGCGCAAGCGGGTGTTCGTCGACCGACTGGGCTGGGAAGTGCCGGTGGTCGACGGCGAATTCGAGATCGACCAGTTCGACACCGAGGACGCCGTCTACCTGCTGTCGCTGGACGCCGCCGGCGTGCAACTGGGCTCGGTGCGGCTGTTGCCGTCGACCAAGCCGACCCTGCTCTCCGAAGTGTTCCCGCACCTGTGCGAACGCGGCGTGCCCACCGGGCAGGACGTCTGGGAGATCACCCGCATCTGCACCCTGGGCTCTGGCCCCGAGGCGCTGGCCGTGCGCAAGCGGTTGATGATCGGCATGGTCGAGTTCGCCCTGCTGAACGGCATCAAGCGGTTCACCCTGGTGGCGCACCTGCCCTACCTGTCGCGGCTGCTGGCTGTCGGCTGGGACTGCGAGCCGCTCGGCCTGCCGCAACCGCACGCCGAGCAGCTGGTCGGCGCCATGGTGATCAACGTCACCCCGGACACCCTGATCCACCTTCGCCAGCGCGCCGGCGTTCAGGGGCCGCTGCTGCGGTGGGAGGTGCGCGATGCGGCCTGACCTTGCACCGGCTTTTGACGCGGTGGCCGTGGCCGAACCGTCGCCCGCGGACCTGTGGATCGCCCGGCTGAAACGCGACGGCTACTGCATCATCCGCCAGGCGATCGGCGGCGATGCGGTCGCCGGTCTCGCCGACGACCTCGCCGAGCGCTTCGCCCGCACACCGTTCTGCGACGGGGTGTTCTACGGCGACAACACCAAGCGCTTCGGCGGGGTGCTGAAACGATCGGACCACGCCGAGGCCTTCGTGCGCCATCCGCTGATCCTGGAGATCGTCGAGGCGCTGCTGGGCCCCTGGTGCGACCGCTTCCAGCTCAACCTGACCCAGGCCCTGCAGATCTTCCCGGGCCAGGGCGCCCAGCCCGCGCACCGCGATGAGAACATGTGGGGCGGGCCGAAGGGCGAGATGGAATATCTGGTCAACGTCATGTGGCCGCTGGGTCCCTACCGGGCCGAAAATGGCGCGACCGTGATCTATCCAGGCAGCCAGAACGGAGGGCCCAATTCCGGCCTGGGGGGCGAGGGCGCGCCGGTGTTCGCTGAGATGGATCCCGGCGACGTGCTGCTGTTCCTGGGGTCGACCCTGCACGGCGGCGGCTGCAACGGCGCCGAAGCCCCGCGCACGGGGATGATCGTCAGCTACAGCCTGGGTTGGTTGAAGCCGTACGAGAACCAGTGGCTGGTCTATCCGCCGGACGTGGCCAGAGCCTTCTCGCCGGAGCTGGCGGCCCTGGTGGGCTATCGGCAGCACCGGCCCAACCTCGGCAACTACGAGGGCCGCTGCCCCTCGATCCTGCTGAGCGGCGAGCCGGCCGACTACCTGGGGGCCGTGGATGAGCTGTTGCCCCGGCAAGTTGCGGCGCTGGAGGCCAAGCGGGCGGCAATGGCGGCGGCCGGGGTGGGCGGCTGATGACCCAGGACAGTCCACAACTGACACCTGACCTGATCGAGGACGCGGTCGGCCGCCTGCTGGAAGCCATCGCGGTGCTGGAGGTTATCGAGGAGGGCGAGATGCTGTCCGAGCTGCCGCACGACGCGGCCGCGCGGCGCACGCACCAGGGCGCGGTCTCCCTGCTGGCGGTGCTCAAGCGCGAGCTGATCGACCTCAGCCGCGACCTGCGGGCCGCCGAGGAGGTGCACCAGGCCATCGCCCGGGCCACCGCGCGCGACCCCAAGTGAGCCGGGCGGGCTAGAGGTCGAGCGGGACGAACTTGCCCCGTGCGGCGATCTCCAGCTCCACCTCCCGCGCGCGGCGGGCGGCGGGGTCGGCGCGCAGGGCGGCGACCTGCTCGGGCGGGGTGGCGTCGTCGATCAGCGGCGCGTGGGCCATGGCGAAGACGCTCTTGAACATCTCGCCGTTGATCCGCTCGACCAGCGGCTGGCCGCGCGCGGCAGGGATGCGCTGCATCTCGATCAGCCAGGGGTGGCCGACCTCGTCGATCAGCACGTCCAGGCCGAACAGCTTGGGCGGAAAAGATCGGGCCGGCGAGGCGGCCTGGCGCGTGAACAGGCCGTCGGCGGCCAGCATGCGCACGAACCATTCGACCAGCTGCTTGATCTCGTCGAACGCCACGTCGCCCGGCAGGCCGTCGGCGCCCATCCGCCGGAACAGGGCCGAGAGGCTGCGCACCGCGCCGACATCGTCCTGGTTGGCGTCCTGGCTGATCACCAGGCCCGGATGGTCCAGGTGCAGCGCGGTGTTGGTGACGTGCATCGACACGCCGCCCGGCCGGTCGGCCGTGGGCTGGTAGAGCTCCGGCGCGATCCGCACGATGCCCTCGGAGTAGACATAGGCGCGCAACGGATCGGCGCTGGTGATCAGACCGTAGATCCGGCAGTGGCCCTTACGCCCATCGATCAAATAGGGGCGGTCGATGTAGCGTTGGATGACCACGTCATCGCGGTGCAGGGCGGTCTTCAGGTCGTCGGTGACGCTGATCCCCTGGCCGCCGCTGGAGCGGATCGGCTTGACGATCCAGAGCTTGGGCGCGGTCTTGCCGGCCGCGAAGGCCTCCAGCGCCGCGCGGTCCCGGGGCAGGACGAAGCTCTCCGGGAAGCGGCCGGCCGCGTCGGTCTTCTGGCGCGCGGTGAGCGCGGCGGCCAGGCGGGACTTGTCGGCGTAGTGCGACCACTCGAAGAAGTCCTCCGAGTTGTTCCGCGAGATCAGGGTCGAGGCGACGGCCATTGGCTCGCGGCGGAACCGCTCGCCCAGCGTGCGGATGTGGTGGTCGGCGGCGATCGGCTGGCCGGCGTCGCGCAGGGCCGCGGCCAGGCCCTGCAGCGCCAGCGGAATCTCCGGGCTGGTCGGCTGGCAGCTGTTCAGCACCCGCTCGTAGGATGAGATCGCTTCGTCGATACGGCCCAGCCGATGGCGGAGCAGGGCGATGCTGCGCATCGCGCCAGCGCTCGAATTCGCCGCGAAGGCCTGGCGGTAGGCTTCCAGCGCGCCGGCGTAGTCGCCGCCCGCCAGCAGGCAGAAGGCGATGCTGCGCAGCGCGTCCTCGTTCTTCGGGTCGAGTGCGGCGGTCTCGCGGTAATGGATGAGCGCGATGTCGAACTCCAGGCGGCGCAGGTGCGAGGCGGCCAGCAGCAGGTGGGCTTCCACCGATTTCGGCAGGGCCTCGGCCAGCCCCTTCAGCAGGGCCTGGGCCTCGGTGGTCTCATGCTCGATGAGGTCGCGGATGTCGTCGCTGAGCGGCAAGCAGGCTCTCCGGGGCGGTGTCGCCGCCCCTTATGGCGATGCATGGGCCGTGGGCGCAACCGGCTTCACGCGCCGATCCGGGGTTCCGGCGCAGGGCGGCGCTCGGTATGGCAGGGCGGAAGACTGCTGCCCGGAGCGCCCATGAGCCAAGCCGAACTGAAGGCCAGCCTGGACCCCACCGACTGGGGGGATGTCCGGGCCCAGGGCCACCGCATGCTGGACGACATGTTCGACAATCTGGCTGGCCTCGCCGAGCGGCCGCTGTGGCAGGCGCCGACCCCCGCCGAGCGGGCGCGCTATCGCACCGCCCTGCCGCGCGGCCCCGCCGACCTCGGCGATCTGCACGACCAGTTCATGGCCGACATCGCCCCCTACGGCTCCGGCAACCGGCACTCCGGCTTCATGGGCTGGGTGCAGGGCGGCGGCACGGCGGTGGGCATGCTGGCCGAGATGCTGGCCGGGGGGCTCGACGCCAACCTGGGCGGGCGCGACCACATGCCGATAGAGGTGGAACGCCAGGTGGTGGCGTGGATGGCCGAGCTGTTCGGTTTCCCGACCGACGCCAGCGGCATCTTCCTGACCGGCACGTCGCTGGCCAACCTCTGCGCGGTGATGATCGCCCGCGACCGGGCGCTGGGCGTGGAGGTGCGGGCCATCGGGGTGCGCGATCCGGGCGTCGCGGCCTATGCCTCGCGCGCCGTCCACGCCTGCATCGTGCGCGCCATGGACATGACCGGCCTGGGCACCGATCGTCTGCGCCTTATCGACACCGACGCCGACGGACGGATCGTGCCGGCCGCCCTGGAGGCCGCCATCACCGCCGACCGCGCCGCGGGGCTGAAGCCGTTCCTCGTGGTGGGTTCGGCCGGCACCGTCGACATCGGAGCGATCGATGACCTGGACGTGCTTGCCGACATCGCCGCGCGGGAAGGCGCGACCTTCCACGTCGACGGGGCGCTGGGCGCGCTGGGCATCCTGACGCCCGCCGTGGCGCTTAAGCTGAAGGGCATCGAGCGGGCCGACAGCCTGGCGCTCGACTTCCACAAGCTGGGCCAGGTCCCCTATGACGCGGGCCTGCTGCTTGTGCGCGACGCCGCCGCGCACAAGCGCACCTTCTCCTACGGCGACGCCCCCTATCTGCGTCACGCCGAGCGCGGCCTGGGCGGCGGGGAGTTCTGGCCCTGCGACTACGGCCCCGACCTGTCGCGCGGCTTCCGGGCGCTGAAGGTGTGGTTCACGCTGAAGGCCTATGGGCTGGACGCGCTGGGCGCGGTGATTGCCAACACCTGCGGCCTGGCCCAGGCCCTGGCCGCCCGTGTCGCGGCCGAGCCCGAGCTGGAGCTGATGGCGCCGGTGGGCCTGAACATCGTCTGCTTCGGCTATCGGGGGGGCGACAACGCCGCGATCTGCGCCGACCTGCAGGAGGCCGGGCGGGTGGCGCCGTCGACCACAACGCTCGGTGGGCGCACGGCGATCCGCGCGGCAATCATCAACCACCGCACGGGTCCCGCCGACATCGACGCCCTGGTCGAGGGCGTGCTGGCGCGCGGCCGCGCCCGCGCCGCCTGATTCAGAGGTCGCGCAGCACCTGTTCGACGGTCTCCGTCCAGTCGCGGGCCTTGGTCTGTCGATAGAGCCGCATGCTCGGATACCAGGGTGAGTCCGTCCGCCCACGCAGCCAGCGCCAGTCGCAGTGGGTGTAGGGCGTCAGCGTCCAGCAGGGTTTGCCCATGGCGCCGGCCAGATGCGCCGCCGAGGTGTCGATGGAGATCACCAGGTCGAGGCGCTCGATGATCGCGGCGGTGTCAGCGAAGTCTGCGGCGCCGGAATCCTCCGGATGCAGGCTGATGGCGCCGCGCGCCAGGATCTGCTGGGCGAGCGCGTCCGGCAGGCCCTTGTTCGCGGCATTGAAGCCGGTGGGGCTGGCCTTCCAGACCAGGCCGATGCCCTTCACATCTTTCCAGCGCTCACGCCGCGAGGCCGGCGCGCTGAGATAGGGCTCGGCCGGCAGGGTCTCCAGCGTCACGCCCAGGCGCCCCGGCAGCGAGAAGTATCGGGTCCAGTAGTCATGCTGGGCCACCCGCGTGCTCTCGCCTACGGCGATCGGAATGATCTCGTCGGCCCCGGCCAGGCTGGCGAACACCTCGGCCAGCACCGGGCGGCAGCCCAGCGTCACGCGCGTGGCGCCGCGGGCCTTCAGGGTGTTGGCGAAGCGGGCGAACTGGATCTGGTCGCCGAAGCCCTGCTCGATCCAGACCAGCACCGACTTGCCGGCCACCGGCTCGCCCTGCCACTCGGGGAAGGCCAGCTTGATCGGCGGCACCACGTCAGGGTGCAGGGCCACGCGGGCGTCCAGCAGGGGCCAGCCTTCGGCCCATCGGCCGGTCGACAGGTAGAGCGACGCCAGACTGAGTTGCAGCGCGCCGTGGTCCGGCTTGAGGCCCAGCCCGGCCAGGAGTTGCCGTTCGGCCAGGCGCACCCGGCCGGACTCGCCATAGGCGTTGCCGAGCGCGCGGCGGATGTCGGGATCGTCGGGCCGTTGCCGCGCGGCCAGCGCCAGATAACCCTCGGCCAGGTCGCGCTCGCCCAGCTCGCCCAGGCACACGCCCAGTTGCAACGCCAGGTCCCCGGTGAGCCCGCCGGTCCGGGCCGCGTTCAGATAGACCTCGACAGCTTCCGCCATCCGCCGGGCGGTCTGGAGAGCCGCGCCCTTCTCCAGGCTGGCCTTAGCGGTGTTGCTGTGCATTCCGTCCGAGGCCGCGTGCATTGTCCGAGTCGTGCGCAGTATCTAACCTTGAACTGAGCAAACGGGGACTCCTGTGGCGTCTAGGCTGGGCATCTATCATCCGCCCGGCGAGCTGGGCTTCGGGCCGAACCCGTTCGGCAAGGACGTGGCCAACCTCGAGCTCTATCGGGCGCTGGCCCGGCATGGCGGTTTCGAGCGTCTGGACATCCTCAGCCACCACCCGGCCGACGAGGGTGAGCTGCGGGCCGCCCTGGGCGCGCCGGACACGGTCGCGGTCGGCTCCGCCTCGATCCTCAACCAGCGCCATGCGCTGGACGCCGGCGCCGTGCTGCGCGGCCAGCCGGACCTCTACAACCTGGGTTGGCTGCGTCGCCGCACGGTAGGCGACAAGGCCTACAGCCTGCTGGGCCTGGTCCACACCATCGCCCCGCCCGCCATGCGCCAGATCATCGCCATGGCCCAGGTGGGCCCGACCCATCCCTGGGACGCGGTGATCTGCACCTCGCCCAGCGTGCACGCCTCGCTCCGCGAGATGTTCGACGGCTGGGGCGACTACCTGGCGGAGCGGACCGGCGGCCAGGCGCCGCCGCGGCCGGCGCTGCCGATCCTGCCGCTGGGGGTGGACGGCGAGGTCATGGCCGCGCTGGCCGACCGGCCGGACGCGCGCGCGGCGCTGCGCGGGCGCCTTGGCCTCGGCGACGCCGACGTGTTGGTGCTCTGGGTCGGGCGGCTGTCGTTCTTCGAGAAGGCCTTTCCGCAGCCGATGTTCATCGCCGCGCGCAAGGCCGCAGCGGCGACCGGCGCCAAGGTGCACTTCGCCCTGGCGGGCTGGTTCCCGGGCGAGAATGACCGTGAGCGTTACGAGGCAGCCGCGCGGCGCTACGCCGGCGATACACCGGTCCATTTCCTGGACGGCAACGACCGCGATCTGCTGGGCGAGCTTTGGGCCGGGTCGGACATTTTCCTGAGCCTGGTGGACAATATCCAGGAGACCTTCGGCATCACCCCGCTGGAGGCCATGGCCGCCGGCCTGCCGGTGGTGGCCAGCGATTGGGACGGCTACCGCTACACCATGCGCGACGGGGTCGAGGCGTTCCTGATCCCCACCCTGGGCGGACCCAAGAGCGGCCTGGGCGCCAACATGGTCCAGCAGCATCTGTTCCAGGTGTCCAACTACCAGGTCTATGTGGGGCAGGTAGCGCAACACACGGCCGTCCATGTGGGTCGCGCGGCGGAAGCCCTAGCGGAGCTGATCACCTCGCCGGAGCGGCGCCGGCAGATGGGCGCGGCGGGCCGCGCACGGATCGCGCAGACCTTCGCCTGGCAGGTGGTGGCGCCGCAGTACCACGCCCTGGTCGATGAATTCGCCGCCGCGCCGGAGCCGGTGGTGCGGCGCAAGTTCGATCCGGTGCGCGGCGATCCCTTCGTCGACTTCGCCGGGTTCGCCACCGACGTCTTCACCCCCGACACGCCGCTGGCCGCCGTCGCCGGCGTGAGCGGCGCGGACGTGCTGGGCGACCTGCCGATCCTCGACCGGGCGTTCGGCGGCCAGCGCGCCACGCCGGAGGAATGCGCCCAGGCGCTCGAACTGCTGGTCACGGGCCAGGCCAGGACCTCGCGGCAGGTGCTGGAGGCTTTCGCCCCGCCGCGCCGCCGCGCTGTCGAGCTGGGCCTGATCTGGATGGCAAAGCTCGGCCTGGTCGACTGGCTGGTCTAGATTGAGGGCATGGACGCGCGCGACCTGGTGGACGTGGCGATCGACGAGGACCCCAGGGCGCCCTGCCTCTGGGTGCCATCCGAGCTGTGGCCGGAGTTCCTGGCGACGATCCCGCAGCGGCCCAACCTGATCGGCGCCGTGATCTACCGCGGCAAGACCATCCGCGACGGCGGCCCGCAGACCGACATCACCACGCGACGGTACTAGGGTGGCGGCTCGCCCCAGCCCAGAAAAGAGGGGCAGTGCCTGGACGCTGATCGCCGCGCGCGCCGCGCGTGGCTTCGGCGACGGGTTCACGGCCCTCCTGCTGCCGGTCTACCTGACCACCCTCGGCTTCAGCGCCTTTCGGGTCGGCGTCCTGACCACAGCGACCCTGCTGGGCTCGGCTGGGCTCACGCTGGCGGTGGGGCTGGCCGGGCACCGCTGGCCCGCCAAGCGGCTGCTGTTCGCGGCCTGCGCCCTGATGGCGCTGACCGGCATCGCTTTCTCCCAGGCTCACGCCTTCTGGCCGCTGGTGTTGGTGGGGTTCGTCGGCACGCTCAATCCGTCGGGCGGCGATGTCAGCCCCTTCCTGCCGCTGGAACAGTCGCTGCTGGCCCACGCCGGCCAACCGTCGCAGCGCACGCACCTCTTTGCCCGCTACAGTCTGGCCGGCTCGCTCGCGACGGCGCTGGGCGCCCTGGCGGTCGGTCTGCTGGCGCCGCTGCGGACCCTGACCGGCGCCTCTCAGCTCACCCTGATCGAGGCGGCTTTCGCCCTCTATGGATCACTGGGCCTGATCTCGGCGCTGATCTATCGGCTCTTGCCGGACGAGCCGGTGGAGCATGCCGCCGCGCGCACCCCGCTCGGGCCCTCGAAGCGCAACGTCTATGGGTTGGCGGCGCTGTTCAGCCTCGACAGCTTCGGCGGCGGCTTCATGGTCCAGTCGCTGTTCGCGCTGTGGCTGTTCCATCGCTTCGGCCTGTCGCTGCCGGTGGCCGGCGCCTTCTTCTTCTGGACCGGAGCGCTCTCGGCGCTGTCCCAGCTCGCGGCGCCACCGCTGGCCCGGCGGATCGGTCTGGTCCGCACCATGGTTTTCACCCACATCCCCGCCAGCCTCTGCGTGATCGCCGTGGCCTTCGCACCCAACGTGCAGGTGGCCTTCGCCCTGCTGTTCGTCCGCGCGCTTTTGTCGAACATGGATGTGCCGGCGCGCACCTCCTACGTCATGGCGATCGTGACGCCCGCCGAGCGCGCCGCGGCGGCCGGGGTGACCAACGTGCCGAGGAGCCTGGCGTCGGCGTTCAGCCCGGCGCTGGCCGGCCTGCTGTTCAGCCTCTCACCCTTCGCCTGGCCGCTGGTGATCGGCGGGTCGCTGAAGATCACCTACGACCTCTTGCTGCTCTGGCGGTTCCAGCAGGTGCGTCCGCCGGAGGAGGCCGACAGCTAGGCGCCGCGGGCCTTGCGCGCGGCGGCCTGGACCGGGGCGGGCAGGGTCTCGAACCAGGCTTGCGGCGAGAGCTGCCGGGCGACCCGCGCCTGGCCCGCCGCGCTCAGCCGCGCGCCCAACTCCGGCTCCTCACGCAGCCGCGTCAGCGCCGCGGCGGCCACCGAAAGATTGGGCTCGGCCCAGCTCTGCCCGGCGTAGATGCGCTGCGGATCGTCCACCGGGACCAGCCGGAACGGGACGAGCAGGGCGCTCTCCGGGTCCATGAAATCCAGCACGCCCGAGAAGGCCGTGGCCAGCACTGGCGTCCCCAGCGCCATGGCCTCGGCGGGGGTGAGGCCGAAGCCCTCGGCGCGGTGCAGCGAGACCAGGACGTCGGCGCCGGCGATCAGGGACTTCACCTCATCGTAGGGCCAGATCTCATCGACGATCCGCACGTTGGCGGGGGCCAGGCGGCGCAGGCTGCCCAGCGCGTTGGGGAAGAGGTGGCCGTTCTGGGTCTTCAGGGTCAGTTCGCAGTCGGGGTCGTCGCCGAACGCCTGGGCCCAGGCGGCGATGGCGCCCTGCGGATTCTTGCGCGCCAGCGAGGAGTTGAAGTCGAAGACGCTGACCCCCTGGAAGGCGGCGCGGCGCGGGGCCGGCGCGACCTTGGCGTAGTCCTCGACGAACAGCGGATGCGGCACGACGCGAACCGGGCTCTTCGCGCCCTTCAAGGCGTCGGCGGTGTAGCGGCTGGGCGCCAGCACCTCGTCGACCAGGGCCGCGTCGCGCCGCCAGCGGGCCGGCGCACGCGGCAGCTCCCAGGCCCAGTACCCATAGCGCGGCCCGACCAGTTGCGTCGGCCCCAGGCAGGCGAGCGCCGCCAGCAGCTCCGGTGGATTGAGGTGGAAGATCCAGGCGCCGGCGCTGACCGGCGCGGTCAGCCGTCCGTCCCAGTCGAGCTTGGCGTCGGTGACGTCGAGGCGCTCCACCGGCACGCCCAGGGCCTCGAAGGCGCGCACGGCGAGCCGGGCGGACGCCGCGATCCCGTGCGTGCCCTGGAAGTAGCCCACCACCTTGATCGGCCCGTGGCCCTGGTCGGCGCCGTGAGGCTTGCGGGCCTGGGCGCGCACATAGGTCTCCAGCGCGACGTTCAGCACCGGGGCGGCCAGCGTGCGGACCGGCGCGGGCAGGGCCTGCCGCCACAGCCGGCGCGCGGCGCCGAGCGCGCTCACGCGGCAGCGGCCGGGATGCTGGCCCGCACCGGCCGGAAACCGCCGGCCGCGCTCGCCCAGACCTCGTCGATGAAGCCGAGGCCCACCGTCTCGGCGGTGAGCGCCGCGGCGGTCGCATCGTCCCAGACGCCGACCGCGCGGGTCCAGCGGACGCCGCGGCTGTGCAGGGCGACCGCGTCGGCGGGGACCAGGTCCGGGTGGGTCAGGAAGCGGACGAGGTCGGCGTGGGCGGGCGCGCTCGCGGGGCCCGTGGGACCGAGGAAGCGGCCGGAGGCGGCCTCATAGACCAGCCGGTCGGCGGCGGCCTCGCGGGCCAGGTCGGCGCCTTCGACCACCCACAGCTCAGCGACCCGGGGGCCCGCCGCGGGCCGTGCGGCGGGCTGGCGGCGGCGCACGCTCAGGCGGGCGAGCTGGACCTGCGGGTGCAGGCGCACCGAGGCGGGCAGGGCGTCGAACTCGACGCCGTATTCGGCCAGGCCTCCGCCCACCAGCCAGCGCAGGTAGCGGAACCGCTCGGCGCCGTTGCGCAGGGGGAAATGCTTCTGAAGGTCGGTGCGGCTCTGCCAGATCTCCATGAAGAGGCCGATCAGCGGCGCGGGCTGGGCGGCGGCCGGGACCAGGAACGGCGCGCGCAGGGCCTCGGTCAGCGCGGGCGGCCAGCCGGCGCGGGCGGCGACACCGAAGCCGGCGGAGAGGCGGCGCTTGAGGTCGTTGGCGCCGGGCTCGGCCAGCCGGGCGGCGGCCAGCAGCGGGGCCGGGTCACGCGCCAGGTCGTCGATCACCGCGGCGGGCAGCAGGTCCGGGGCGAACCGTCCGGCGGCGGCCTCCGCGCCCAGGCACCAGGCGATCAGGCCGGGCGTATCGCCCGCGAACTTGCCGCGCAGGTCGCCGCGCGCCGCCAGCAGCGCCTTGGCCGCCCGCGGCGTCCCCTCGGCGGACGGTTGGCGCAGCCAATCCAGCGCGCCCGACGCCGGGCCCCGCCAGGGCGCTTCGCCCCAGACCGAGGCGTCGGGTTCGCGCAGGCCCGTGCGCCAGGCGGCCAGCACGGCCTGGCCGGCCGCGGCGGCGGTGGCGTCGGCGCCCAGCGTTGCGGCATGCTCGGCGAAGAACTGGTGGAAGCCCACGCGGCCGACCTCGGTGTCGAGCTGAAAGCCGGTGGGGATGTCGCGCCAGACCTGGTCCATCACGCGCGTCACGTCGGGCAAGCCGGCGGCGGCGGCCTCCGGATCGGGGGCGTCCACCCAGGCCTCGACGGCGGCGGTGAGGCCTGAAGAGAAGTCCTTGCCGTCGCGCGCGGCGCGGAGCGCGCGGCGGCGCATGGCCCCGGTGACCAGCCGGCCCGAGGGGAAGCGCAGGTGGGCGTAGGGGGTGGCGCGGCTGGTCTCGTGACCGTTGTGCAGCATGGCCGCCGCATAGTCCTTGAGCAGCTCGGCCAGCGGCGTCCCGGCGGTCACGCGGACGCGGTCCTGATGCTTGGAGAGCACATCCGGGCGAGCTGGGTCGAAGCCGGAGTAGTGGAAGAAGTCCAGCGGCTCGCCGTCCACCGTCCAGCCGGCCTTGGTCCGCTTCAGCGCGCGGCCCTCCAGGTTCCAGTAGGCGAGGTTGAGGCCGGGATGGCGCAGCACCGACAGGCTGTCGACGAACCCGGGCGCCAGATCCATCCAGCGCTGGTCGGTGAACAGGCCGTTTTGCAGGTCCACGCGGCAGTCGAACTCGCAGCGGTCCGCCCACCAGGCCATCAGGTCGATGGTCTTGGTCTCCGCCCGCGCCGCGCAGAAGCCCAGGTTGAACGAGCCGGAGCGCAGGATCGCGTGGTCGTTGGGCATGGCCGCGCCCAGCAGCGGCTTGGTCAGGTGCGGGGTCAGCGCCAGCTGGCCTTCGACGAGGCCCTGGCGCACCCGGTCGAGCGGGTTGAAGACGTAGATGTCCGGGTCGAGGTAGGTGGCCGAGGTCGCGCCCTTGGCGCTCAGCAGGGCCTTGAAGACGTAGGGCTTGACCGCCGTGTTGAGCTCGAGCGCGTCGTAATAGACGCTCATGGCCTCGTAGGGCGCGCCGAACTCGCGCGCATCGATCACCTCGGCGCGGTCGGCAAGGGCAGGGATCGGGCCGTCGGTGGCCACCACGATGCGCCGCGCCTTGGGCTCGGCCACGGCCAGGCTCTCCATCAGCGTCGCCGCCTGGGCCGCGTAGTTGCGCGAGACGATGGTGAAGATGACGTCCAAGTCGATATCCCGGGGCGCCCGCCCGCGTCGGGTCTATCAGGCGGAGGGTTTGCGCCGCAATCGGCGGCTAGTGTCCCGCTTCCGAAGTTCGCCCGTGCTTGTGGCGGACTCTTGCGAATTTCGGAATCGATGAGGACACTGGCGAGTGTACGTCTCTAGCCTGCCTCTTGGATTTGAAGTTCGCTCGGAGCTCGATCCAAGCGCGGGCGAACTTCAAATCCGGCAGGCTACGCGGCCAGCAGCTCGTCGAGCTTCTTGATATCGGTGACCGGCGAGGCGACGCCGCCTTCCATCCGCATGACCTTGTTGCAGTAGAGCCGCAGCAGCTCCACGTCGTGGCTGGCCAGCACCAGGATGCCGGCGCGTTCCACCAGCTTCAGCAGGCGTTTGTGGGCGAGCTTCTGGAATTCGGCGTCGCCCACCGCGATCCATTCGTCCATCAGCAGCACATCGGCCTCGACGGCGGTCGCCGCGGCGAACGCCAGGCGGGCCTGCATGCCGGCCGAATAGGTCTTCACCGGCATGGCCAGGAAGGGGCCGAGGCCGCTGAATTCGGCGATCTCGTCCATCCGCTCGTCCACCTGCTTGGAGGTCAGGCCGGCGATCCGGCCGCGCAGCCGGATGTTGTCGTAGCCGGTGGCCGAGGGGTCGATGCCCAGGTTGAGGTCGAGCAGGGCCGCGATATGGCCCTGAACCTCGATGGTCCCCTCGTCGGGCTCATAGGCGCCGGAGAGCGCGCGCAACAGCGTGGTCTTGCCCGAGCCGTTGTGGCCCACCAGGCCCAGCCGGTCGCCGGCCTTCAGTTCCAGGTTCAGGTTGGAGATGGCGGTGACATCGGTCGAGCCGTGGTGGCGGCCGAGCTTGCCGCCGACCGTGATCTTGGCCAGGTGCTTCTTCAGCGACTTGGCGTCGACCCCATAGACCGGGAACCGCAGTGTCAGGTCCTGGCAGGAGATCGAGACCGGGGGCGGCCGCTTCAGCGCGGGTTTGGCAGGCGTCGTCATAGGTAGTGCACGATCCTGCGCCGGGTGTTGGCGAAGATGGAGAAGGCCAGCGCCCAGCCGGCCACGGCCATGCCGGTGAGGAACAGGTAGGTGTGCTCGGCCACCCCGGCGCCCATCAGCGGCGCGCGGACCGCCTCCAGCAGGTGGTAGAACGGGTTCAGGTCGAGGATCAGGTGGTAGCGGGGCGGAATCCGGTCCGGCACCCAGAAGACCGGCGTCATGATCGCCGCGGCCTGGGTCACCGACTGGACGATCTGCGGGATGTCGCGAAACCGCGCCGAGACGATCGCCACCAGCATCGAGAGCCAGGCGACGTTGACCACCAGCAGCACCAGACCCAGCAGGGCCACGGGGTAGTTGGCGGTCCGCCAGTAGCCGAAATAGATCAGAACGCCCAACACGATCACCATGTGATGGCCCAGGTTGATCAGATTGCGGAACACCGTGCGCCAGACGAAGGTGAACAGCGGCAGCGCCGTCTGCGACAGCATCCCGCCGGCCTGGACGAAGGTGTCGCAGCCCTCGTTGATCGTGCCGGTCACCGTCCCGAAGAACACGATGCCGAAGGCCACGAAGGGCATGAACTCGTGCAGCGATATGCGGAACAGCTCGCCCCACAGGAGGCCGATGCCCAGCACCATCAGGCCCATGGAAAGCGTGATCCACAACGGCCCCAGGATCGAGCCGCGATAGCGGGAGACCACGTCGTGCCAGGCCAGCGACCAGGCCAGGTCGATTCGCTCGGCCGAGGCGCGCAGGTCGCGGAACGCCATCTGGAATTCGAACAGCGCGCCGCGCCGGCCGGTCCGCAACATGTGGGTGGCGGCTTCCATGAGCTCTCCCGACGAAGGCGCGCTCGTAACAGGCGCCGGTTTGGGGCGCAAGAATAGCCCCTCCCGCGGCGCGGGGCGCCGCATCTTGCCGAGGAGGAAGGGGCGGCGGCGGTGCTTTGCCAGCGAGAGGGCGGCGTGTTAGCCGAAGGTCTAGGCCTTGCCGGAAGCCGCATGACGTCCATCGACAAGATCGCACGCGCGCCGCAGCGGCTGCCAGAGGACCGGCGCCGCGTGGCCCTCGACCTGGCGCCGAGCCTGGAGGAGGCCGGCGTCTGGCTGGTGATCCCCTGCTACAAGGTCAAGGCGCACATCCTCAGCGTCCTCGCCAAGGCCCCGCCCTGGGTGCAGGGCATCGTCTGCGTGGACGACGCCTGCCCCGAGCAGTCCGGCGACTTCATCGAGGCCAACGCCAAGGACCCGCGTGTCGTCGTCGTGCGCCTGGCCCAGAACCAGGGGGTCGGCGGGGCGACGCTCGCCGGCTATCGCGAGGCGGTGGCGCGCGGCGGCCAGGTGCTGGTCAAGGTCGACGGCGACGACCAGATGGACCTCGGCTACATGGCCCACCTCGTGGCTCCGATCCTGTTGGGCGAGGCCGACTACGCCAAGGGCAACCGTTTCACCTCGATCAGCCACCTCACGGCCATGCCGCCGATCCGGGTGTTCGGCAACGCCGCGCTCTCCTTCGCGGCCAAGATGTCCACGGGCTACTGGAACATCTTCGATCCCACCAACGGCTACACCGCCATCGAGGCCCAGGTGGCCAAGATGGTGGTCGAAAAGCGCGTCTCACGGCGGTTCTTCTTCGAGACCGACCTGCTCTATCACCTCTCCACCCTGCGGGCCGTGGTGCGCGACGTGCCGATGCCGGCCCGCTACGGCGGCGAGGTCTCGAACTTAAGGATCGGGGCCATCGTCGGGCCCTTCGCGCTGAAGCACATGAAGAACTTCTTCCAGCGCCTGCTGGGCCAGTACTTCGTGCGTGACTTCAACGCCGCCAGCCTGGAATTCGTGTTCGGCCTGTTCTCGCTGCTGTTCGGCATCGGCTACGCCACCCACTACCTGACCCAGCGCCACAACGGCGAGGCCGCCTCGCCCGGCGTGGTCATGGCCGCCGCCCTGCCGGTGATGCTGGGCGCGCAGCTGCTCATGCAGGGCCTGAACTTCGATGTGCTCAACGTGCCCAGCCGTCCGATCTATCCCTACCTGCGGACCATCGCGCGCATGGAAGCCGAGGAGGCCGCCAAATGAACCTGAAGGACGTGCTGTTGTGCGGCGGCTTCTCCCTGGCGCTGCCGATCGGCCAGACGCTGTTCAAGTTCGCCGCGGTGAACAATGAGAAGCTGTCGGGGCCGCTGGTCATGCGGCTGATCACCAATGTGCCGCTGCTGGGCGCCTTCGCCTGGTATGGCCTGACCGCGCTCTTCTGGTTCTACATCCTGACCCGGGTGCCGCTGAGCCTGGCCTACGCGTTCTCGATCGTGGGGTCCGGCCTCGTGCCGCTGGTCGCCTGGTACGTGTTCAAGGAGCCGCTCGATTGGCGGTTTCCGCTGGGCTACGTCCTGATGCTGTCCGGCTTCGCCGTGATCATGACCGGCCAGCGGGTCTAGCCGCAAACGCGTCCGCCGCCGCGCGGACCTCCTCGTAGGGTCTCCGGAACTGGCGCTCGTAGAGCAGCACGCCCGCATGCGGCCGCTCGGCCAGCCGGGCCGGGTCCAGGCGCTGCGGCCCGAAGCCCTGCCGCCAATAGGTCCAGAACATCGTCGGCCACAGGCCGATCCACGCGCGCTGCTTCCAGAAGAAGCGCACGCAGAGCATCCAGCGCGCCAGGTCGCGCGGCGTGAGCGGCAGGCTTCGGACCGGCCCGTTCTCCGTCAGCGGCCGCGCGCCGTGGAACAACGGCGCGGGCAGGCTCTTGCCGTTGTAGAGGCTGATCATCTCGACCGGCGCGCCGTGAGCGGCCGCGATCCGGCTGGCCAGCAAGGCGCACATGTCGTGATCCATGTGCCCGCCTTCCCAGGCCGGGCAGATGATCCGCTCGACCTCGACGCCCTCAAGCGCGGCCTCCAGGGCGGCGTAGGCGGCGGGCAGGGCCTTGTGCAGGCCGCCGTCGGCCGCACCGGTCCCGACGCCCACATGGAGAGCCCGGGCCGGGTCGACGCCCAGCCAGGCCAATAGCGACCGCGTCTCCGCATGCCGGTGCTCGCGTATCCGCGCGCTGGGATAGTCCACCACATAGAGGAACAGCTGGTCCCGGCCGGCCGCGCGCGCCTCGTCAATCAGCGGCAGGCCGCAATACTCGTCGTCGAAGTGGGCGAGGATCCAGACGACCATCATCAGTAGGGATCGAAGTCCAGGAAGTTGATGGCCACGGCGTCACGCCGCAGGGCGTCCGGCGCGTGCGCTCCGATCTTCCGCCAGATCAGGTTCAACGGCGAGGGGCGCAGCCGTTCCGGCACCCGCAGGAAGCCCTGGCGGACGAGCGCCATTCGCGGCTCCAGGCCGATGAACAGGGTCGCGGCCAGCGGGGTCCCGGACGCCGTGATCGCCTGGCCATCGTCGGGCAGAAATGCGCCGCAGCGGACGAACGGCAGGTGGGTCCTGGCCCAGACCGAGATCAGCCCCGCTCGCCGCACCGCCACATAGCGCCCGTCAGGATTGGCCAGCCGCCAGGCGAGCAGCTCCGGGCGCCACGCCCCCTGGTATTGCACCGGGGCGTCGGAGAACTGCGAGGGGAGGCGGGCCAGCACCCCGGCATGCAACCGCCCCACGTCCTGGAACGCCAGCCGGCGCAGGAAGCCGGGCGTCGAATTGGCGTTGGCGACGCCCATGACGAAGCTGTAGCCGGCCGCGGCGCCCAGGGCGTAGGCGGCCTCCGCCAGCTTCGTGAACAGCCCGCGCCCCTGGTAGTCGGGATGCGTCGCGGTGTTCAGCGAAACCAGCCCCTTCACCACCTGGCCGTCGATCCGCGCCTCCAGCGGGCAGGCGACATAGTGGGCGGCCAGCCGCTCGCCGTCCCAGGCGTCGGCGCCGATCACCTGGCCGGCCGGGTTGTCGCCATAGCGCCAGGCGAGCGCCGGCACGTTGAACTTGTCCGTGGCGAAGGTTGCGTTCAGCAGGGCCGAATAGGCGCTGAGCTGCGCCGGCTGGGCGCCGGCCGGCCGGATCGCAAGCGCCTCGGTGGTCATGCGCCGCAACTCACCATGATTGGCAGGGGTCGCCAAGCGGCGGGCGCTTTTGCGCTTCTCATCGGGCTAGGCGCACCGTACCTCTCCCGTGAACGGCCAGGGTGCGGACGCGTGGGGTTGCGGCTTTGCAGGTGAACATCAGCGCGCGGACGGCTTTGCGCGGCGTGCTCGCCGCGGGCCTGCTGGTGATGCTGGGCGCGAACCTGCCGGGCCACCTCAGCTACGACTCGGTCGCCCAGCTCTACGAGGGCCATTTCCACATCCGCGAGACCTGGGGCCCGGCGCTCTACGCCTGGGTGCTGGGGTTCTTCGACCGGTTCGTGCCGGGGACCGCGCTCTATGTGACGGTGAGCGGACTGATCCTCACCGTGGCGCTGGCCTCGATGACCGACCTTCGCCCGCGCACCCGCTGGATCGCGGTGCTGGTCGCCGCCGGCTTGGTGCTGACGCCGCAGCTGCTGATCTACCAGGGCATCGTCTGGAAGGACGTGATGTTCGCCAACAGCGCCGTGGCCGGGACCATCTGCCTGGCGCACGCGGCGCGCACCTGGTCGGACGCGCGTCGCCGCTGGCTTCTGCTGCTGCTGGCCCTGCTGCTGATCGCCGCCGGGACTCAGGTGCGCCAGAACGGCATCATCGCCGGCGCCTTCGCCGCCCTGGCCCTGGGCTGGATCGGGGCGCAAGGCCGTTGGCGGCGCGGCGTCGCCTGGGGCGTGGGCGGGTTCGTCGCACTGCTGGTGGTCGGCCACTTCCTGACCGTGTTTTCGGAGCCGCCCAAGGCCCCGAAGGAGACCTCGCTCTCCACCGGCCTGCGCATTGTCCAGGTCTACGATCTGGTCGGCGCCACGGTGATCGACCCGACCTATCCGCTGGACATCCTGAAGGCCGCCAACCCCGGCGCGCCGGCCGCCGTGGCGATCATCCGCGAGCGGGCCAAGCTCGACTACTCCGGCCGGCGCGTCGACTTCCTCGACCGCGACAACGCCATCCAGGGCCCGCTGAACTCGATCCCCGACGAGGCCTACTCCGCCCAGTGGATCGACCTGATCACCAAGCACCCCGTGACCTATCTGAAGATCCGGTGGGAGGACTTCCGCTGGGTGTTCGTGCCCCCGGTGGTCGATTGGTGCCTGCCGGTCTACGTCGGCGTCGATGCGCCCATCGAGAAGATGGCGCCGCTGGGCCTGAAGCACCGCTTCGTGCAGGCCGACGCCCAGCTCAACAACTACGCCAGCTGGTTCTTCGGCACGCCGGTCTACGAGCATTCCTTCTGGGCCGGGCTGTCGCTGGTGCTGGCGGGTCTGCTGCTCTGGCGGCGGCAGCCGACGGACATCGCCATGGCCGGGCTGCAGCTGGCCGGCGCGGCCTTCGCGGCGAGCTTCTTCATCATCTCGATCGCCTGCGACTACCGCTACATGTACTTCACCGACCTGGCGTCCATGGCGGGCCTGCTCTACGCGGCCATCGACTTCCCGACGCCGTGGCGCAAGCTCGGCGAGCCTCGTTGATTGTCTCCGCCCTGATACGTGAGAAATGGTGGCTGGTGGCCAACGTCATCGGCGTTGCGGCCTACCTCCATTTTTCGTCCAAGACGTGGCTGGAGCCGGAACTCCGCGGGGAGGCCGTAGCCAGAGGCGGCGATGCAGTCGTGTGGGCGCTGTCGGCGCTCCCCGTGCTAGCGACCGTTCTAGTCGCCGACTTGATGTGGCTATCGATCGTCACCCGGCGCGGGAGTCGAACCAAGGACTGGCGCGCAATGTTCGCGTTGTTCTGCGTAGGCGCGATCTGGGTGGGTACAGTGGTCATCGATCAGCTAGGCCGCGATGGCTGGCTGCCTTTGCTTCGCTGAGCCACGCTAGCTGAAGCGGGCTTCCCACGCCGCAGCCACGTCGAGCCGCGGCTTCCGTGCGGCCAGGAACCGGTAGAGCGACAGCTGGCGGCCGAAGCCGAAGCTCCTGACCTCGACCTCCTCGAACAGCGCGCGGATCAGGGTCTCGATCTCGGCGGCGTCGTTGACGTGCTCATGGGCCATCATCAGGCCGTAGTCGAGCCCGTGGCGCAGGCGGAATTCCAGGCCCGTGGTGCACATCCAGCCGAGCTTCCAGAGGAAACCGCCCTCGCTGGGGATGGCCGAGCGCAGCACGCCGCCTTCGGCCAACAAGCGCACCGCGCGGGCCAGCACCAGGGGCAGGTCGCAGATGTGCTCCAGGGTGGCGGCGCTGACGATGCGTTCGTAGACCGCGCCGGCCGGGACTTCGGCGATATCGGCGTAGATGCGGCGCACCCGGCCCTTCAGCGGTGAGTCGCGGTAGAGATCCTCGAACGGCTCGACGATGTCGTAGGCCGGGTTGGCGGGCTCGAAGTTGAGCTGGTTGAGCGTGCCGGCCCCGATCTCCAGCGTCGCGCCGGTTCCGCCGTCGGACGCGACCTGGCGGTGCAGCCAGCGCTCCAGGGTCTGGGAGGCCGAGGCCGCCGGCGTCGCCCCGGCGCGGTTCTCGATGTACTGGCGGGTGTAGATCGCCTGCAGCTTCGGCGGCAGGGCCGGACGCGTCTTGGGGAACCGCGCGAGCACGCTCTGAAGATCGCGCGCGCCGCTCATCCAAGGCTCCCTACGGCGTCCGCCGAGCGCGAACCCCGCCACCCTTAGCAAGCGGCGCCGCGCCGCCCCAAGGCTTTTGCCGCTTCCCTAAGCCGGGCGCGGCTTTTACCTAGGTGACTCGTTGCGGAGGCGAGGCGGGCGTGAGCGAGACGGCGCAGGCAAGGCGGGAGGCGCGCGCGGCGATCGCGTTCCGAATCGCCATGGCCGCGGGCCTGCTGCTGACGCTGACCGCCAACCTGCCCGGGCACATGTCGTTGGACTCGGTGGTGTCGCTCACCGAGGCGCGCAGCGGGATCCGCCAGACCTGGGCGCCTGCGGTCTCCTCCTGGGTGCTGAAGCCCTTCGATCACCTGCTGGCCGGGACCGGGCTCTATGTCACCGCCTCGGCGGCGCTCCTGTTCTTCAGCCTGATATCGCTTACCCGGCTGCGGCCGCGGTCGAGCTGGCTGGCCGTGATCCTGGGCGTGCTGGCGATCCTGACGCCGCAGTTCCTGGTCTATCAGGGCATCGTCTGGCGCGACGTGCTGTTCGCCAACCTGACCATCGCCGGCTTCGTCATGCTGGCCCATGCCGCCAAGGGCTGGAGCGGACGCGCGCCGTGGCTGCCACTGGCCGGCGCGGCGATCTGTCTGGCGCTGGCGGCGCTTGCTCGCCAGAACGGTGCGATCCTGGTGGTCGCGGCCGCCGTGGTGCTGGCCTGGAGCCAGCGCGGCAAGGGTTGGCCCAAGGCGGCGGCCTGGGGCGTCGGCGCCCTGGTCGCCACGGGCCTCCTGGCGCTGGTGTTCAACGCGCTCGCCCGTCCGCCGGTGACACCACCGGGCCTTCGGCTCAACTCCGCGGCCCTGATCCTGCAGCACTACGACGTGGTCGGCGCCAAGGCGCACCACCAGAAGCTCAGGCTCAAGGAGATCGCCAAGGTCGATCCCGTCGCCGACGCCCTGATCGAGCGCCAGGCCGCCAAGATCTATTCCGCCAGCCGCGTCGACAACCTCGACAGCGACGAGGCCTTCCGCCACGCCCTCTGGCATCTGCCCGACGCGGCCATGGACGCCCAGTGGAAGCGGATCATCGTCCACTACCCCGCCGCCTACCTGGTGCAGCGCGCCGACGTGTTCCGCTGGACGTTCCTCACGCCAAAGCTGGAGCTCTGCCTGCCGGTGCAGGTCGGCGTCAGCGGCCCCGACGACATGGTCAGGCAGCTCGACGTGCAGAGCGGCATCGATGTGCAGGACCAGGGTGTCTACGACTACGCCAAGCGGTTCTTCAGGACGCCGGTCTTCTCCCACGTAACCTGGGCGGTGGCGGCGGTGGGCGTGATGATCCTGCTGTTGCGCCGGCGCGATCCGGCGGACTGGGTGTTCATCGGCCTGCTGGGCGGGACCTTGCTGTTCGTCGCCAGCTTCGCGGTGATCTCGGTGGCCTGCGACTATCGCTACCTCTACCTGCTCGACCTCGCGGCCATGGTGGGGCTGGTCTACGCCGCCCTCGATCCCAGTTTCCGGAAAAGGGTCTAGCCGCGGATCGCCGCCAGCCGGTCGACGTAACGCTGGCCGATGGCTCGGACGCAGAAATTCTGACGGATGTGGGCCTTCGCCCTGGCGCCCATCGCCCGGGCCTCTGCCGGGTCGTCAAGCAGCTGCTCGATGAGCCGGGAGGCGTGCTCCGGCGAAGCCTCGGCCCAGACCTGGCCGTCGCCGTGCGGATAGGCGCCCTCAGCTACGGGCACCAGGTCGTAGTCCACCAGCAGGCTCGTCTGCGGGGTCATGAAGTCGAGGTTGCCGGAATAGGCGGTCGCGATCGCCGGCCGGCCCATAGCCATGGCCTCGGCCATGCCGCGCCCAAAACCCTCGGAGCGATGCAGCGAGACGAAGACGTCGCAGACCCGCACTAGGTTCTTGATCTCGT
>Ga0207711_10000157_pt1 | contig 73266 bp, 71 predicted proteins | sample KBSS34metaG_FD_184401 | JGI IMG/M metagenome (GOLD analysis project Ga0207711, IMG submission 184401) | Switchgrass rhizosphere microbial communities from Kellogg Biological Station, Michigan, USA - KBS S3-4 metaG (SPAdes) (version 2) | ecosystem: Host-associated > Plants > Roots > Rhizosphere... | reverse complement strand
CTGCGTTCATTCGGTTATGGCAAAGCGGCGTTGGATCCAGTCGACGAGCTTTGCCTGCGGATAACCGAGCAGCCAGTAGATCGCAGCCATCGCGGTCAGCATTTCCAGCACGCGGAAGCTCTGCGCGCGGATCTGCATCGAGACGTACGCGAGCTCGGTAACCGCAATCACCGACACCAGCGACGTGTCCTTGAACAGCGATACCCAGGTGCTCGCCAGTACCGGCAGGATGCGGCGCACCGCCTGCGGCACGACGACGCGGCGCAGGGCCTGCACTCGGTTCATCCCCAACACCATTGCCGCCTCGACCTGGCCGCGGCGAATCGAATTGATGCCGGCGCGAAACGTTTCCGCATTGTACGCCGTGACGTTGAGTGCCAGAGCCGCGAGGCCCGTCGCGAGCGGGGACAAGCCGAGCCCGGTCAGAATCGGCGGCACGTAGAACGCCCAGAAGACGACGAGGATCAGCGGCAGGTTACGGAAGAATTCGACGTACGCCGTCGCGAGGGCGCGCATCGGAGCCCAGCCATAGAGACGCAATATCGCCACAATGATGCCGCAAGGCACGGCGATCGCCATCGTCGCCACGGTAAGCAGGATCGTCGTTGCGGTGCCCGCGATCAGCGCATCGCGGTGCTGCCACACCACGCTCCAGTCGAAACTCATGAGCGCCCCAGGTGCGCGACGCGCTGGTAGAAGATGTCGACGCCGCGAGTAACCGGGAACAGAATGAAGAAATAGACCAGCATCGCGAAGGTGTAGACCTCGATCGGCTGGAAACTCTGGCCGGCCAGCGTTTCCGATTGACGCATCAGCTCCGGCACCGCGATTACCGACGCGATGGCGGTGTCCTTGATGGTGATCGACAGCAGCGAGCCGAATGCCGGCAGCATCCGTACAATCGCCTGTGGGAGGATGATGCGGCGAACGATCTGAGCCCTCGACATGCCGAGCGCGAGAGCCGCACGCGTCTGTCCGGGGCGCACCGACTCAACACCCGCGCGCACGATCTCGGCGGCGTAGGCGGCCAGATGTACCGTCAGTCCTACCAGTGCCGCGACAAACGGGGGCATGGTGAGGCCCGTGAGGATCGGCAAGGCAAAGAACGACCATACCAGCACGACCAGCACCGGTATCGCGCGCATCGAATCGATGTAGAGCACGACGGCGACCCGCAGCGGCCGCGGGCCGTACAGGCGCAGCAGCGCGACAACCAGGCCCGCCACAAGGCTGGTCAAGCCCGACACCACGGAAAGCAGCAGCGTTATACCGACGCCGGACGCCAGAAAGCGCCAATGGTCGGTGATGACCGCGAAATCGAAGTCCATGCGATGCGCCGGCGGTTTTACCGCAGGGCGCAGGTGGCGTGAAGCGGGACGTTATTTCATCGTGTCGACGACTCTCGCTTCGTCAGCCTTGAGTTTGGGCTCCAGTTCTTTCTCTACCGCGCGCGCCCAGGACAGAAACATCGCCTGGTTCTTGTCGATGGCCATGCCGACCGGGGCCGCTTTCTCCGTGCTGTTCTGGCAGTTGTTGTCCTTGGGCAGCACGGCGAGCTGCTTGAGCTTGCGCCCCATCGCGACCCACGGCACGCGGTTAATCGGAACGGCGTCGGCGCGATTGGCCAGGACCTCCTCCACTGGCGCCACACCGGAGCCAGCCACGCCGCGCAGCTGTGCTTTCGCGAAGCGCTCCTTCACCCAGCCTTCTTCGCCGCCACCTGTGTAATAGGCGATCGTGATCTCGGGTTTGTTCAGGTCGTCCACCGACTTCGCGCTCGCGAACTTCTGATTCGAGGCGAGACCGAACATGCACACGCTGGTGCTCGAGTAGATAACGAAGTCGACCACCTTCAGTCGGTCCGGCGTTTCCGCAAGCGGCGTGACCGAAATGTCGACTTGGTTCGACGCCAGCACCGGCACCTTGGTCTCGTGGCTGACCGGGACCGCCTCGAGCTTCACGTTCAGGCGCCTGGCGTATTCGTTCGCCAACACCCACGCCGGCCCGCTCCAGGTTTCGCCCGATCCGGAAGTGTTCTCCACCAGCCAGGGTGCGTTGGCGAGCACGCCCACGCGCAGCACGCCGGCTTTCTTGATCGCGTCGATGCGCGGGCTCGCACCTGCGGCGGGGGCGGGAACGTCGGCATATGTGGTCAGCGCAAAAGCAAGCACGGCCAAGCCTGCGCCGCAGCGAAACATTGCTTTCATCGGATTCCTCCTCGTGAGCGTGGCGAGCCTCAGCTCGGTGTGCCGCGGGTACGTGGCCCGCGACTTCACCGCAAGTGTAAAGGACATCCGTCTGTCGGGGCTATCCCCGGCGTCGCTCAGATCCCGTGGCGCGCCCTGCCATGGCCAACCATCCGCTGACCGCCTGACGGACTATGACGGCGAGCCGACCGACACGCCAACTACCCGGCGAGGCCGATCTGCTTCGCCTGCACAGCCGCATCCCAAAAGGCCGAGATATATTTGATCGAAAAAGTTGTTTTGATCATCGGATAGCGTTATTTCTTGTCTCTGCTATTCGACAAACTTCGCAGAGCGTCCAGTGTCTTTTCCACGTGCTTGGTTGGATTCAAGCTCATATATTGGAAAACGACAGTGCCATCGGGAGCGATCACGTAGGAAATACGGTTGGCGTATTCGGGCCTCGTCTGCATGACAGCGTCGAAGGACTTCATGATCGCCTGCGTCTTGTCGGAGGCAACGGCAAACTTACTCTGACAGACCTGGAAGGAAAATTTGGTCAATGTTTCGATGTCGTCTGCAGAGACCCCGATTACCGATGCACCGAGCGCCTTGAACTCTTCCGTCGCGTCGGCAAAATAGTGCGCTTCGATGGAGCAACCTTCGGAATATGCAGCGGGAAAGAAGTAGAGAACGACCGGTCCCTTCTTCAGTGATTCGGCCAGCGAGAAGTTGTAGACTGTTCCCCCCAGCGCCGCCGGCGCGATGAAAGCGGGGGCAGCCTCGCCGATGTCCAGCGCGGCGCTGGCGGGGACCGAAAGGCCCAGCAAGGTAAGCGCGAAAGCGAGAAAACGTAACATGACTCTCTCCAGCGCAACAAGAGCATTCATTGTATCGCGGCTTCGCGGCCCCGTAGCTTTGCTGATGTCGGTTTTGCTGGCGGCTTGCGGCGCACTGCCCATACAGGCCGATCGGCCGTATTCACCGGCACTGCAACCTTCCACCGATAGTCCGCTGGTCCGGATCGCACAGGATTCCAGCCCCGCGCCGACACTGACGGGGTTTCGGCTCATGCCGCTCGGTTTCTACTCGCTCGATGCCAGGATCCAGCTTGCCCGTAGGGCTCGCTATTCGCTCGACGTCCAGTACTATCTGATTCAAAACGATCGCACCGGACGCCTGCTGATGCGCAACTTGCGTGACGCCGCATTGCGCGGCGTGCGAGTGCGACTGCTGGTGGACGACCTTTACACGGCAGGTGGCGACCCGATGTTTCGCGGACTGGCGGCGTTTCCGAACGTCGAGGTACGCCTGTTCAATCCGTTTTGCTGCGCACGACAGAGCCTCGCCAGCAAATACATCGCGTCGATCGGGGATTTCACACGGCTCAATCACCGGATGCATAACAAGCTCTATATCGCCGATGGCGCAGTCGCCGTTATGGGGGGGCGCAACATCGCAGATGAATACTTTACGCGCAGTGCGACCGCCAACTTCGTCGACATGGACGTATTCATCGTGGGTCCCGTCGTCCGTCAGCTCGCCGACATCTTCGACGTTTACTGGAACAGCCCACAGGTGTATCCGGTGGAAGCCATCCTCGGCGAATCCGCAGACCGCGAAGAGACGCGGCGCGGCTTCGACCATCTGGTCGACGACGGGGAGCAAATGATGTCGGTCACCGTGCCGCCGTTCGATATTCTCGGTTATGGCCCGATAAGCGACGATCTCGATTCGGGACGTCTCGGGCTTGTCTGGGGTACGGCGGTCGCGTTTGCCGACCAGCCCGCCAAGGTCATGTCGACCTCGGCCGAAATGGCGCGATCGATGAGCGCACGGATGAATGTCATGGATCGGGTCATGGAGTCGAAGAGCGAGGTTGTCATCTCTTCCCCGTACCTTATTCCAGGGTCGACAGGTGTGCAGGCATTCGGCGACCTGAGAAAACGCAATGTCAAGGTCACCATCCTCACCAATTCGTTTGCGGCCAACGACGAGCCCCTGGCGCATGCGGGGTACGCGCGTTACCGCGTCGAATTGCTTCGCAACGGCATCGACATCTATGAGCTAAGTCCAACACGTATCCAGCACAACGAACGCCTCATGCTTCCCGGCGCGTCACTTGGGCGTCTGCACGCCAAGACGGCAGTAATCGATCAATCGACCGTTTATATCGGATCGGTGAATCTCGACCCGAGATCCGAGAGCTTGAACACCGAGCTTGGAATCTTCGCCAGGTGTCCGGAACTTGCGAAGGAAGTCATCCGCGTCATCAACATCAGCAAGCTGCAGAGCTCATACCGGCTGCGATTTACCCCTGATGGCCGGAGCCTGGAATGGCTGGCGACGGACGATCGAGGAGATGTCGTGCTTTCCCAGGAGCCAGAGGTCACTCCGTTCATGCGCTTTCAGCAAATGTGGGCTGCGCCGTTCGTGCCCGAACAACTGCTGTAGCACCGCAAATTTAGTAACCAACGCGTCCGTACTTGGCTTGCAGTCACCAAGTTTGGACTAAATTGCGGAGCAGAATTTAGACCAAGTGTATGATCCAACGTCGCAGTCGGACAAACACTCGGATCAACTTTGCGTCGAGCCGACGCTCCACTGCTGGAGAAGGCAACAATGAAGTCCACCGTTCGAATTGGAATGATCGCCGCAGCGAGTGTTGTCGCGCTCGCGAGCGCTGCAGATCTACGGGCGCAGGATATTCCACCGCCGACAGGCAAGAAAATCGATTACTCGTCATACCCGTCAAAAGACTTCCCGAACCGCGTTTATTTCGGGGACACTCATCTGCACACGTCGTATTCGACGGACGCGGGAATGATCGGAAATACGTTGGGACCGGAAGAAGCGTATCGGTTCGCGCGTGGAGAAGAAGTGAAGTCCAGCACCGGCCTTCCGGCGAAATTGCAGCGGCCGCTCGACTTCCTGGTCGTTGCCGATCATTCGGAGAACCTCGGCCTGGCGCCGCAAATTGCCAATTCGGACCCTGAGTTGCTGAAATCCGACTGGGGTCGCAAGGTGTATGACCTGGTCAAGGCGGGCAAGGGGCTTGAAGCCTTCAACGAGTGGGTTAAGCGCCTGAATGCGCGCGACGATCCGTTCAAAGGCAACGAGGCTGTCACGCGCAAGATGTGGGAGCAGGAAACGGCGGCGGCGGAAAAGTATAACGAGCCGGGTCGATTCACCGCCTTCATCGGCTTTGAATGGACCTCGACTCCGGACGGCAACAATCTTCATCGCAATGTGATTTTCCGCGGCAACAAGGCGCAGGCCGACAAGATTATTCCGATCTCCCAGTACGACACCGTTGACCCCGAGGTCCTGTGGCAGTGGATGAGTGACGCGGAGAAGAAAACCGGCACACGGCTGCTGGCGATCCCGCACAACGGCAATCTTTCCATGGGCCTCATGTTCGATGACGTGACGCTGACTACCAAGAAGCCGATCGACCGCGACTACGCGGAACGCAGGATGCGGTGGGAGCCGCTTTACGAAACGACGCAGATGAAGGGAGACGGCGAGACACACCCGGCGCTTTCGCCCAACGACGAGTTCGCCAACTTCGAGCGCTGGGACAAGAGCAGTTTCGGGCTTGAGATTCATACGCCGGCGATGCTGCCGCGCGAATACACGCGCGAAGCCTTTAAGCGTGGATTGAGCTACGAGCAGAAATTAGGAGTGAATCCGTTCAAGTTCGGCATCGTCGGTTCGACCGACTCACACACCTCGCTCGCGACCACCCAGGAAGACAACTTCTTCGGCAAGGTCGTGCCGCTGGAGCCGTCGGCTAATCCGGTCCGCTTCGATGAGGTCATCACCGGCCGTCTGATCGAGGACAAGGCGTTGAGGCAGTACGCCTGGATGACGAGCGCATCGGGCCTCGCCGCGGTCTGGGCGAAAGAAAACACCCGCGAAGCGCTGTGGGAGGCCATGGCACGCAAGGAGGTGTACGCCACGAGCGGCACGCGCTTGCTTGTGCGCGTGTTCGGCGGCTATGACTTCACTGCCAAGGATCTCGAGCGCTCGGATTTCGCCGAACAGGGCTACAAGCGCGGCGTACCGATGGGCGGCGATCTCAAGAGCGCACCGGCCGGCAAGGCGCCATCGTTCCTGGTGCGCGCCGTGCGCGACGCCGATGGCGCGAATCTCGACCGCATCCAGGTGATCAAGGGCTGGTTGGACGCGGCTGGCAAGACGCACGAGAAGGTCTACGACGTGGCATGGTCAGGCAACCGCAAGCCGGGCAAGGACGGCAAGTTGCCGTTGGTCGGCAACACCGTCAACGTGAAGGACGCGAGTTACACGAATGCGATCGGGGCGCCGTACCTGCACGCGCACTGGAAGGACCCGACCTTCGATCCGAAGCAGCGTGCGTTCTACTACGTGCGGGTGATCGAAATCCCCACGCCGCGATGGACGACGTACGACGCCAAGTTCTTCGGCACCACGCCGCCGGCTGCAGCACCGACTGCCATTCAGGATCGCGCGTACACGTCGCCGATCTGGTATTCCCCGACGTGATCGATAGACATCCGATCGCCGCCCCACGGTGCAAAGCGAGGGCAGCGAAGGTACGCTCCTGATCGCTTTCTACGAGAGGTACCGCGTGCGATTAAAACGACTGTTACATGAGCCGCTTCTTCACTTCCTGCTGATCGGTATCGCGCTATTCGTCGTGTATGGAAAGGTTGCAGCGCCGAACCGGGCTGGCACGAGCATTGTGGTCAGTGAGGCGATGGTCGACGAGATGGCGCGCGAGCACGAGGCGCGCTGGACCAGAAAGCCCAGCGACCAGGAGCTCGCGGGCCTAGTTGACGCCTACGTACGCGACGAGATTCTCTATCGCGAGGGATTGGCGCTCGGTCTTGATCGCGACGATGCGCTGATAAAGAGGCGCGTTCGTCAGAAATTCGAAGTCATCGCGGAAGAGCAAAGCGCGCGCGAACCGCCATCCGATGCGGACCTCACGGCCTACATCACTGCGAATGAAGGTCGCTTCCTTCTGCCGGCGACGGCGAGCTTCGAGCAGATCTTCTTCGACAACGCGCGGACTCCAGCCGATGTCGAGCGCGCCGTCGCTGCCGCGCGCGTTGCGCTGGCGCATGGCGCCGACCCGAGGAAACTTGGTCAGGCCTCTATGCTGCCGGGTCGGATCGAGAACGCAGCGCAGGACCTGATCGCTCGCGATTTCGGCACGGGCTTCGCGGGAGAAGTTGAAGCCGCACCCCTCGGACAGTGGAGCGGACCGATCGCGTCGAGTTTCGGCGCACATCTGGTGCGCGTTACCGCGCGTACGCCGACTGCGTTGCCGGAGCTGGACAGGATTCGCCGGATCGTTGCACGCGAATGGGAAAACGAACGCCGCACGAACTCGCGCACTGATAGCTACCGGAAGCTCCGCAGCCAGTATACCGTCGTAATCGAGGCGAAGAAACTGGCTTCGCTGGCTGCGCGGTGATGAGCGTGCTACGCCGGTTGCTGACACTCGGCTGGATGCTGTTCGCGGTCGCGCTGCCCGTCCTGGCCGACGAGTTCCGTCCAGCCTACCTGCAACTGCGCCAGGTCGATGCCACTGGTTACGAGGTGCTGTGGAAAGTGCCCGCGCGCGATGAAACAACCACGCTTAGTGTCGTGCCGATATTCCCAGCGAGCGCGCGGGCGTTAACGCCGGTGCACAGCAGCTACGCCGCCGGCACGGCGGTGCAACGTTGGCGCATCGAGGTCGATCGCGGACTCGCTGACAAGGCGATCGAGTTTTCTAACCTTTCCGCTGCACGGATCGATGTGCTGGTGCGGCTGGAGCGCGCCGACGGCTCGGTGCAACTGGGGCGGGTGCTTCCCGTCGATCCGCGCTTCGTCGTGAGGGCAAGCCCGGGAGCATTCGAGGTCGTGCAGACCTACACGGTGCTCGGTATCGAGCACATCCTCACCGGATTCGACCACCTGCTGTTTGTGCTGGCGCTGGTGATCCTTGTGAAAGGAGTGCGGCGCCTGATCGCAACTATCACCGCATTCACTGTCGCGCACAGCCTCACATTGGTCGCCGCGACGCTCGGATGGGTGCACGTGCCAGGACCGCCTGTCGAAGCCGCCATCGCATTGAGCATTATGTTCGTCGCCGCCGAATTTGTTCATAGCCGGCAGGGCATGAATGGTCTCACGGAAAGGTTTCCGTGGATCGTCGCGTTCACTTTCGGCTTGCTGCACGGTTTCGGCTTCGCCAGCGCGTTGAGCCAAGTCGGCCTCCCGCAAACCGCAATTCCCGTTGCGCTGCTCTTCTTCAACGTCGGTGTCGAGATCGGACAACTGTTGTTCATCGCATTCGTCTTCGCCGTCATCGCGCTGGCGCGGCAAGTCCTGCGGCGCTTCGCGATGCCGCAGCCGGCATGGACCTGGCGAGTTCCTCCGTACGCTATTGGCAGCGTCGCGGCCTTCTGGGCCATTCAGCGAATTGTGGCGTTTTGACGCTGATGCGGGACCCGCGTGCTTTCAGCAGCACGAAGTCGGATGGCAAGACAATTGCGTGAGCCCGCGACAATTCGCGTTTCGAAGCCCTGACCCACTTCGGCATGCGACGCCCCCAAACCAAGGCCTTCCTTATCGGGTCGCTCGCCTCATGCGCGCTGTTGGCGACCCAGTCGGCTGTACGCGCTCAGAGTATTGAACCCCGGTCCTACTCCAATGCGCCGGTCGGCGTGAACTTCCTGATCGGGGGCTACGCTTACACGCGAGGCGGCGTCTCCTTCGACACCCTGCCTATTACCGATCCTAAGCTCACGACCTCCTCCGCTGTCGTCGGCTACGCAAGGGCTCTGGATCTGTGGGGCAGTTCCGGGAAGTTCGACGTCATCGTGCCGTACACGTGGCTGTCGGGATCGGCGATTTACCAGGGCGATCCGGTGCGGCGCGATGTCGACGGTTTCGCGGACCCTCTGCTGCGGATGTCGGTCAATTTTTTCGGCGCACCCGCGCTGACGTTACCCGAGTTCAGATCATACCGGCAGGACCTTGTCGTGGGAGCGAGCCTGCAGGTATCCGTACCTGCTGGGCAATACGACGAAACCAAGCTCATCAACCTCGGCACCAATCGCTGGTTCTTCAAGCCGGAGATCGGGGTCTCGAAGGCACTCGGCCCGTGGACCCTCGAAGGCAAGACCGCGGTGACGCTGTTTACGACCAACAACGATTTCTTCAACGGCAACAAGCGCTCGCAGGATCCGCTGTATTCGTTGCAGGCGCATGCGATCTACAACTTCTCCTCGGGAATCTGGGGATCCGTGGATGCGACTTATTTCGCCGGCGGGCGCACGACACTCAACGGCGTGTTGCAAGTAGACCGTCAACAGAATTGGCGCATGGGCGCGACATTGGCGTTTCCAGTAGACCTTTACAATTCCATCAAGCTCTACGCCAGTAAGGGGGTGTCGGCCCGGACCGGCAACAGTTTCGACCTGCTGGGGATCGCATGGCAGTATCGGTGGGGCGGCGGGCTTTGACAGGCCGTGGTCACTCGTCGTGACGGACGCCGCATGCAAGGCTTCTGGCTGACGAAGGGAACAAGGGTCCCGCCGACGCGGGAACGAAAAGGTTGGATGCGCATGAAAGGCCTATCAGGGTTGGGGTTGAACGTCCGGTGGTGCTGGAACGGACTTTGCAATCCGCGAGGCCTTTAAGTCCTTGAGCGTCCTTAAACGTTCTAAAAAGGGTCGGCGAGCGCCTTAAGGCCACATTCGGCGCTACGGCCGCTGCTGCGCGGGGAGGCGCGGCGTGGTTCAATAGCGGTGACACCCCGTTTTCGAGGGTGCCGCGGGAGGGACCGATGCGCGCGTTCGCGCTCGTCGATGCGTTGAAGCGGATCCTGAAGGGGCGGGGCATCACGTACGCCGCAGTCGCCACAGGTCTCGGTCTCAGCCAGGCCAGTGTGAAGCGCATGTTCTCGCGCCGGGAATTCACGTTGCAGCGACTTGAGGACGTCTGCCGCATCGCCGGTGTCGACTTTGCCGAGCTCGCGCACGAAGCCAACGCCGAGGAAGTCGGGATGTCGCATCTCACGGTCGAGCAGGAACGGGAGATCGTCTCCGATCCGACGCTGATGCTGGTCGCCCTCTGTGCCGTCGGTAATTGGACGCTCCGGCACATTGTGGACACCTACGACATTCCCGAGGCTGAGTGCGTGCGCTGTCTTGTGCGATTGGATCGACGGAAGATCATCGAGCTGGGTCCTGACAACCGCATCCGCTCGTTGATCAGTCGAACGTTCTCGTGGCTTCCCGGCGGGCCGATCCAGCGCTACTTTCGCGAGCGTATCGAGTCCGAATTCCTGTCGAGCAAATTCGACCGGCCTGGCGAACTTTTCCTCTTCGTCAACGGGATGCTGTCGCGCGGCAGTTCGGCGGAAGTGACAGCACGGATGCGTCGCGTCGCCGGTGACTTCGCGGACCTTCACGCCGCGGATCGGGCGCTGCCGCTCTCGGAGCGCCACGGCGCGAGCATGCTTATCGCAATGAGGCCGTGGGAGCCGCGCGCATTTCGCGCGCTGCGGCGCAAGGATCAGGCGCCGGTTCCGGCGGGGCGGCTGCTCAATCCGATGCTCGATCGCGGCGTCCCGGGACCGGGCGTCACCGCGCGTGGCTCCCGCAAGCGGTAGCGCCCGCCGCGACCGCAGGTAGCGGCCGGCGCGACTTTTCGCGCAGGGCTTTCTTCGGGGGACCTATCACGCGCAACGTCGAAACCGCGGGCACGTGCCCGCATTTCGATGCAAAGGACCTCCATGCTGTGCGTCTCGAAGCGACTCGTCGTGGCCGCTGCGGCCTCGGCGACAGTTCTGACGGGCTGCTACGTCGTCCCGCTCAATCCCGACGGCACGCCCGCGTATCCCTATCCCTACGCATACAACACGCCGCCGTACGCGGGCGTCCCCGTCGCACCGGTCGCGCCTGGCCGCGTGCCGACGCAACTCAACGCGCGCCTCTATCCGATCAACGACGCGGCGACAGAAACCGGCGTGATGACCGGGAGTGTCACGAATCTGATGAATGGCAAGGGCCGCTTCCAGCTCAACTTTCAGGGTGAGCTTCTCAGCGGTGAGGCGACGCGGACGTCGGGTGACGAGCGCCAGGGCGTCGCCAACGCGTATGGGTCACGCGGCACGTACATGAGCTGCGAATACAAGATGAACACGCCTTACCAGGGCGCCGGGACGTGCACGTTGTCGAATGGGGCGAAGTACGAGGTGCATCTCGGTAGCTGAGCGGCGCCCAGGCGACGAATCGGGGGCCGGTGCATCGGCCCCTAATCGTTGCGGCAAACCCGGCGCGCCGCGCGCTGTCTGCGGCTGACGCACGCCGGCCGCTCCTGGCGCGGTCTCGTCGGCTATAATGGTCCGAATCCCCACCGCATATCGTCCCCTCTGTTCGGAGGAACCGCCATGTCGCTCAATGCCGGACGTATCTGCGTCGCATCCATCGCCTTCCCGATGGATGCTATGGCGAGACGCGGGAGCTATTCGAAAGCTTTGGATACCGCTTTCGCATGCTGGTGCCGGAAGGCCGAACAAGCTTGCACCGGCGCGAAACCGGCGTCTTCCGCGTTGCGTTGCTGGACTCGAGCGTCCGTGGCGGGTTTTTCGATTTCGAGAAAATGGCGACGGACGAGATCGATTTGGTGATCTTCGATACGACCTGTTGCTGGAGGAGCTCGGGGCGTATTTGTCGCGTGGTGGAATGGGCCCAGCTTCGCGATTGCCATTGGCCCTCGTGCGCAGCCATGCGAAGCTCGATTGCCTGGGGATCGAGTATGGGCGACTTGGATCTGTGGTGATAGCTGCGTCGCTGCAGGACATTCTGACGGGTCGCCTGAAGTGGCTGAGTGGTCTGACTCGCGAGACGAATGAGTCGATACGATTACTGGGTGCCGCGCCGATCCCGGCGAACTTTCCGCCATTCGCGGCTGGTCGCGCATTCGAACACTGCACTGTCCAACGCATCGCGGCGATTATCCGGAGCAACAGACGCATGGCGCGTTTATTGTCGGATCGATTAGGCACGACCCAGGTTGTGCCTTTCCAGCACGGCCTCTACTTCACGCTAAAGCCGGCTGGCGATCCCTCGGTGCGGGATGCGACGGATCTGGCCGCCAGTCTGTGCCGCGAGCTCACAGCGTCCGGGCTTCCCGTCGCGCACGCAGGCTCCTTCGGGTTCGATTTCGTTGCCATCGAATGGTTTGCCGATTCATCGTCGGCTTGCAACGCGATTCGAATTGCCGCCGCGGACCTGCCGCTTCCTCTCATCGATCGGATCGCCGAAGGAATCGCTCGCGCATGGACGCTATTTGACTCCACGTCGAGGATACGTCGGCCCGCGATGCGCACATCCGATACCGCCGCCTGACGCCAGCTTCTCGTACGACGGAGCGGCCATACACGGGCCCTGTATCATTCGCCCAATGTCGCTAAATCTCTTCAGCCGTTTGATGCCCGCCGAGGAGGCTTTTACGCCGCTCTTTTGCGAGCAAGCGCAATGCATTTTCCAGGCGGCGGAGCAACTCCGTCAGATGATAGTCGAAGACGTTCCCGCCGAGCAGCATGTCGCGATCATCCGGGAAATCGAAGTGGCGGCCGACGCCGTAGCGAGAAAGATTTTCATCGGTGCCAATCGCACTTTCAACGCCCCGATTGACCGCGAGGACATCCTCGAGCTCGCCCATCTGCTCGACGACTGCGTAGATCTCATCGAGGACACAGCCAAGGGGATCCAGCGTTATGCCGTGCGGGAGTTTCCTGCGGAGATGCGGGCCATGGCCGACGCAGTGGTCGAGGCGGCGTCGGTGCTGCAGAAGGTCATGCCGTTCCTGGATTCGATTGCGAAGGACCACAAGACTATCTCTTCACTTTGTGAGCAGGTCGGCCAGATCGAAGGACGCGCCGATGCGTCTTTGGACCTCGGGCTGACGAATCTGCGGGCGCAGCTTAAGGCGCAGCAAGTCGACACGATCGGCTATATCGACCGAAAGGAACTGTACGAGCTCATTGAGAACGTGGTTGACAAGTGCGATGATGTCGCCAACGCCATCCAATCCATCACCGCCAAGCACGCGTAGCGTTCCCATCGCCAGACCGGGTCCCATGACATGGACGCTAACGCGCTCGGACTGCCGGTACTCGTCGCATTGATCGCCGTTGCGCTGCTGTTCGACCTCCTCAACGGATTTCATGATGCAGCAAACTCGATCGCAACGGTCGTGGCGACGCGCGTCCTGCGCCCGCAAACGGCGGTAATCTGGGCCGCGTTCTTCAATTTCGTCGCGTTCGCGGTGTTCGGCCTGCACGTGGCGCGAACGGTAGGAACGGGCATCGTGAGCGCAGGCGTCGTGGACGGCAGCGTCATTTTCGGCGCACTGAGCGGGGCTATCGTCTGGAACATCGTGACGTGGAGGGTGGGCATCCCGTCCAGCAGCAGTCACGCGCTGATCGGGGGCTTGACCGGGGCCGCCATCGCCAAGGCAGGGCTCGCCGCCGTCGTCCACGGCGGATTGGGAATCACGGCGCTCGGCATCGTGCTCTCTCCACTGCTGGGCTTCACTCTCGCGCAGCTATTGGTGGTCATCGTGCATTGGGCCAGCAGGAACTCGGCTCCGTTTGCCGTCGACCGCCGATTCCGCGTGTTGCAACTCGTTTCGGCATCGATGTACTCGCTCGGTCATGGCGGCAACGATGCACAGAAGACGATGGGCATCATTGCGGTGCTGCTCTTTTCGCAAGGCCTCCTCGGGAACGAGTTTCACGTTCCTTTCTGGGTGGTGATCAGTTGTCAAGCAGCGATGGGACTTGGAACCCTGCTGGGCGGTTGGCGGATCGTCCATACGATGGGTTCGCGCATCACCCACTTGAAACCCATTCAAGGGTTCTGCGCCGAAACCGGCGGTGCGCTCACATTGTTCCTTGCCACCGCATTGGGAGTACCTGTGTCGACCACGCATACGATTACCGGCGCCATCGTGGGCGTCGGGGCGGCCCGCCGGGCGGCAGCGGTGCGCTGGCCCGTTGCGCAGCGGATCGTCATCGCGTGGGTGCTGACGCTTCCGGCGGCGGGACTCATTGGCGGCTTGGTCTTTAAGGCGGTCAGCTATTTCTGATGCCCGCGGCCATCGTCGCGCGTTCCGACGGCGTGTACACTGCGAAAATGCCCGTCGTCGTCACCGGCGTGATCGGCTCCGATACGCACATCGTCGGCAACCGCATCCTGTCGATGGCGCTCGAGCAGGCCGGGTACAAGGTCGTCACGCTGGGTGCACTTACGCCGGCGGTCGAATTCATCAAGGCGGCTATCGAGACGAACGCCGACGCAATTCTCGTGTCGTCGCTCTATGGGCAGGGCGAGCTCGATTGCCGCGGATTCCGCGACCTATGCGTGGAAGCGGGGCTGGAGGACATCCTTCTCTACGTCGGGGGCAACCTCGTCGTGGGCAAGCAGGCGTGGCCCGATGTCGAGAAGCGATTCCTCGACATGGGATTCGACCGCGCGGCATCGCCCGGAACCCGCACCGAAACCGTTCTCGCGTGGCTCGCCGAAGACCTCGCGGATCGCAAGCGCAGGGATGCGTGAGGCGATGACGACAGCCGCGCTGTTGATCGACTTCGGCAGCACCTACACGAAGCTCCGCGCGATCGACCTCGATCGACGTCGCATCCTCGGCTCCGGCCAAGGTCCGTCGACCGTTACGACGGACATCATGATCGGGATGAAGGCGGGACTCGACGACCTCGAACGGCGCCTTGGCGGCTTGCCGCGCTTCAAGTACCGGCTCGCTTCGAGCAGTGCGGCGGGTGGGTTGCGCATGGTGACTGTCGGACTCGTGCGCGAGCTGACCGCCGAGGCGGCGCGCCGCGCTGCGCTCGGCGCCGGGGCAAAGCTCGTCGGCGCGTTCGCGTACCGGCTCACGACAAGCGACGTCGAGCGCATCGTTTCACTCGCGCCCGATATCCTGCTGCTTGCCGGCGGCACGGACGGCGGCAACAGCGACGTCATCCTAGATAACGCTGAAGTACTCGGGCGCAGCGCGCTGGCGTGCCCTGTGGTGCTCGCCGGCAACCGCAACGCGGCCGACGACGCGCGCGCGGCGCTCGCCGGCAGGGAAGTGCTTGCGACCGATAACGTGATGCCGGAGTTCAACGTCCTCCACATCGAGCCGGCGCGCGCGGCGATTCGCCAGGTATTCATCGACCGCATCGTGCACGCCAAAGGCATCGACCGCGCGCACGCGGAATTCGATCGCGTGCTTATGCCCACGCCGGCGGCGGTGCTCGAAGGCGCGCGGATGCTCGCTGACGGATGCGACGGGATCTCCGGCCTCGGCGCGTTGCTCGTCATCGATCCCGGTGGCGCCACGACCGACGTACATTCGGTGGGGAGCGGAGAGCCTTCCGCTCCCGGCGTGATCGTGCAGGGCTTGCCCGAGCCTCGCCTGGCACGCACCGTCGAAGGGGACCTTGGCATGCGTCACAACGCGGCGAACATCGTCGAGCTCGTTGGCGTCGATGCGATCGCTGCGGAAGCAGGGCTCGACGCCGCGCGCGTCAACGCGCTGGTTGCCGAGATCTCGGGTGATTTCGACCGTCTGCCGCAGACGGCAGACGAGATTGCCCTCGACCGCGCGCTGGTCTGTGTCGCCGTCAGGCACGCGGTGACGCGCCATTGCGGCACGGTGGACACCGTCTACACCGTGAGCGGCCCGGTTGCGGTGCAGCGTGGTAAGGACCTGTCCGAGGTGAACGCGGTGATCGGCACCGGCGGTGCGCTGGTACACAGCCCGGATCCACGCTCGGTGCTGGAGATGGCGCTCGCCGATCCCGCCGTGCCCCGTTCGCTGCGGCCGAAAGCGCCCAAACTCTTGCTCGACAGGCACTATCTGCTGTATGCCTGCGGCTTGCTCGGGACCGCCGAGCCACAGGCGGCGCTCGAGCTCGCACTGGCGAACCTCGATGCCATGGCAAGGAACCCTTCAGTTGAACGCGCCGTCATCGGCTGAAGCGACGCGCCGCCCGCTGTCCGAGGAGCGAATCCCGGACGACGTGTTCGCGCAGATGCGCCGCGAGAACCTCGCCCGCTGGTCCACCGGCAATGGGGTGGACTTCGACGAGGCCGTCGCGTTGCAGCTGGCGCTCCCGGAGCACAAGCAGCTCGGCCGCGTCATGCGCCGGGCCGTCGCCGAGAGGCGCTGCCTCACGCAGCCGCGCGGTGGCTTCGGCACATTCGAGATGCAGCGCGAATTGATGGTGACGCTGGATCGCGACGGCCACGCCGATATCGTGCCGACGACGACCGACAGCTACACGCGCAACGAGCAATGGGACCTCGCTCAAAAAGGCATCGAAGAGTCCGAGCGCCTGGGGCGCTCGATGCTCAACGGGTACCCGATGGTCAACTACGGGGTGGCGCGCGCGCGCGAGCTGATCGCGGCGATCGACAAGCCGGCGATCATGCTGACCGGCACGACCATGCCCAAGCTCACCAGTGAAATCGCGTTCGCCGGCGGGTACTCGGGTTACCTCGGATCCGGCATCGCGTACACGACCTCGTACATCAAGGAGTTGTCGATCGAGGCTGGCGTGCGCAACTACCAGTACCTCGACCGCCTTGCCGCGATGTACGCCGAGCATGGCGTCGAGCTTCACCGGCGGCAGCCAGGCTTTCTGACGGGAACCAACATCCCGCCGTGCATCGCGATCGCAACCTGCGTGCTCGATTGCCTTCTCGCAGCTGCGCAAGGCGTGAAAAACTACGGCCTCGAAATGGGCGAGACGATGCACCTGGTGCAGGACGCCGCTGCGGTGGCTGCCTGCCGCGATTTGTGCCAGGAGTACCTCGCGCGAAAAGGTTATGCCGACGTCTTCACCTCGGTGACCTTGCTGCACTGGATGAGCGCTTGGCCGCAGGACGAGGCCCAGGCTGCGGCGCTGCTCTGTTACGGCGGCACGCTCGCGGCGGTGAGCGGCGCCGCGAGCGTTACGACCAAGTCTACCCACGAGGCCTTCGGCATTCCGACACCGCAGGCCAACGCGGAAGGCCTGCGGATGACCCGGATGGCGATCTATCTCGCGCGCGATATCCGCCTCGATGGACTGCCGGCGTACGAACAGGAAAGGACGCTGATCGGCCGTGAAGTGCGTGCGATCGTCGACAAGGTGCTCGAGATGGGCGACGGCGATGCCGCGGTCGGCTCGGTGCGCGCCTTCGAGGCCGGCGTCATGGACGTGCCGTGGTCGCCGAACCGGCATTGCAAGAGCCGTGTGCTGCCGGCGCGCGACGTCGACGGATGCCTGCGCATTCTCGACCCTGGGCTGATGCCTTTTCCACGCGACATCCTCGAGTTGCACGAGGAGCGTCTGCGCAGGCGCGCGGAGCGCGACCGGATCGCGTTCGGACCGGATCTGGCGGTGCAAAGCGTCTACGAAATGTCGGAGCCGGTCGACAAGCTGCTGCCGGATCGGTGGATGCGATGAGCGACATCGCGCGACTCGACCGCATCGACGTTCACCGGCTCCGCATCCCGCTGGTCACGCCGTACCGGCTCGCTTTCGGTCCGGTCGACCATTTCGACACGATCGTCGTCGAGATCACCGATCGCCATGGACGCGTCGGCCTGGGCGAAGCCACGGTGCTGACCGGGTATACCGACGAGACGATCGACGAGAGCTGGCGCGTGGCGCGAGACTTCGCGTCGCAACTGGCGACCATGGAGGCCGGTGTCGCGTTCGATGCCATCGCCACGCTGGGCGCTCGATACCCGTTCACGGCGACGGCGTTCGGGTCGGCGCTCGAAATGCTCGTCGGCAATGCTGCGCTCGAGGTGCACGAGACCACCCGTGTCCCAGTGCTAGGGCTGCTCAATGCGGAGCGCGAGGAGGCGATCGCGGCCGAGTTCGAGCAGCTTCTTGCCGCGGGTTTCCGCACGATCAAGGTCAAAGTGGGCATCGACGCCGTCGGCGACGGAGAGCGCGTGCGCGCCGTGCAGCGCGCCGTCGCTGGTCGGGCTCGCATCCGGATCGACGCCAATCAGGGTTATACGGCGGACGAGGGTGTCGCGTTCGTGAAAGCGCTCGACCCTGCCGACATCGAGCTCTTCGAACAGCCGTGTGCGGCCGGAGACTGGGACGCGCACCTGTCCGTTGCGCGTGTCGCTTCGGTGCCGATGATGCTCGACGAATCGATCTACGGGATCGATGACATCGACCGCGCGGCGGAGCTGAGTGCCGCACGCTATATCAAGGTGAAGCTGATGAAGCTCGGCACGCTCGAGCGGCTCGCGGCGGCAATCGCGCGCATCAAGGCGCTGGGCATGCGCGCGGTGCTCGGCAACGGCGTAGCTTGCGACCTCGGCTGCTGGATGGAAGCGTGTGTCGCCGCGCGGACGATCGACAATGCGGGCGAAATGAACGGGTTCCTCAAGGCACGCAGCGGACTCCTTACGACGCCGCTCGAATTCGAGGACGGGGCGATCGTGCTGAGGACCGGGTTTGCGCCGCGGCTCGATCACGAGCGCATTGCGCCGTATCGCCTCGACTTCGCCGGTTTCGTGCGCACGGGCCCCGTGATTGCCGTGCGGGAGACGAGCCAGTGAAAGCAGTGACTATCGCCCGCTTCGGTGGTCCCGAGGTACTCGAATTGAGCGAAGTTGCTCCTCCGGCACCGCGTCCGGGCGAGGCGCTGGTCGAGCTGGAGTGTGCGGGCGTCAACTTCATCGACATCTACATGCGCAGCGGTCTGTATGCTCGTTCGCACACCTATCAGACGCCGCTGCCGATGACGCTCGGCATGGAAGGCGGCGGCGTCGTGGTCGGACTGGGTGAAGGTGTGGCCGATGTTGCGCTGGGCGATCGGGTCGCGTATTGCATCGTCCGGGGCAGCTATGCCCAGTTCGCTTCGGTGCCGGTCTCGCGGCTGGTTCCGGTTCCGCCGCACGTGCCGATGCCGATCGCGACCGGGCTTATGCTCCAGGGGCTGACCGCGCATTATCTGTCGCATTCAGCGTATTCGCTCGGGCCGGGAAAGACCTGTCTCGTCCACGCCGGCGCGGGTGGCGTCGGCCAGTTGCTCATCCAGCTGGCGAAGCTCCGTGGAGCGAGCGTCATCGCGACCGTGGGCAGCGAAGAAAAGGCAGCGATCGCCCGCGAACGCGGGGCCGACCACCTAATTCTCTATCGCAACGTGGATTTCCGCGACGAGGTGAGGCGTCTGACCGACGGTCGCGGCGTCGATGTCGTCTACGACGCAGTCGGCCGCGACACAATCGCGCGCAGCATACGCAGCCTCGCGCGACGCGGCCTGTGTATCAACTACGGCGGCGCGTCGGGACTGGTCGCGTCGATCGAGCCGCTCGAGCTCGCCGAAGCGGGGTCGGTATACTTTACGCGCCCGCACCTCGCAGACTATATTTCGTCGGCAACCGAGCTGCGCGAGCGCGCGGCCGATCTCTTTGCTGCGTACGCAGCCGGGACGCTAACAGTGACGATCGAGCGCGAGCTGCCGCTCGCCGACGTCGCCGAAGCGCATCGCTGGCTCGAGGCGCGCCACACGAAGGGAAAGCTGCTGCTGGACGTCTGAAACCCCGGGCATTATGCAAGACAGAGACCGGACGACGAGCGAGACACACAGATGAAGGAGGAGAGAATGAGACTTAGCAGGTTGTCCCAGCTTGTGATGGGTGTGCTTGTTGCCTGCGTTGTCGGGCTCGCGGCGTTCGTCGCGGCAGCGCAGGAAAAATATCCGTCGCGCCCGATCGAGTTCATCGTCCCGTGGGGCCCTGGCGGTGGCGCTGATCAGGTCGCTCGCAAGTCCGGCAAGATGATGGAAGATGATCTCAAAGTGTCGTTCCCGGTACTCAACGTTCCCGGCGCCACGGGCAACACCGGCATGACCAAGCTCCTGGCTGCCCAGCCGGACGGGTATTCGATCTCGGTGATGACGTGGGACACCTATGCGCTGCTCGCGACCAACCCGGCGACGCGCTGGTCGCTCAAGGACATCATCCCGGTCGCGCTGATGATCAAGCAGCCGTCGGCGTTCATGACCGCCACGAACAGCAACCTGAAGACGTGGGCCGACGTCGAGCGTGAGGCGAAGACGCGGCCGCTGAAGGTGGCCGTCACCGGTTTCGGAAGTCCCGACGACATCACCGTCAACTATTTCGTCGGGCGCGGGCTCAAGCTGATCGCGGTCCCGTTTGCGAATCCCGGCGAGCGCTATACCGCCGTTCTCGGCAACCACGCCGACCTCCTGTACGAGCAACTCGGCGATGTACGCAGCTTTCTCGACAGCAAGCAGATCCAGCCGGTCATCATCTTTGCCGACAAGCGCTACGCCGCGTTTCCCGACGTTCCCGCGTCGAAGGAACTCGGTTTCGACATCACGCTGCCGCAACGGCGAGCGGTGATCATGAAGGCGGGTACCGATCCCGCGAAGGTCAAGGTCATATCCGACGCGCTGGCGAAGGTCGCCGCCAGCCCGGAGTTCAAGGCGTACCTGCATGAACAGTACGCGACCGACGACAGCTACTTTGCGGCGGCAGACGCTGCAAAGATCATGGAGGAGGATCTCGCGCAGATGAAACGGTACGCCGCCGAGACTGCGGCGAAAAAATGAAGCTTGCACACCTAGTGCTGAGCCGGCGATGCTGAATCGTCTGCGGCGTACGGTTGCGTACATGGTCGTATTCGTCGTGACCGCTGTTCTGTACGTCTTGGCGAACCGGATCAGTTTCATCGCGCCCGGCGGGCGCATCGGTCCGGACGTCTGGCCGAAGGCGATCCTGGCGCTGTCGATGCTCACCTGCGTGTTCCAGATCGTAAAGATCCTTTTCTTCGCCGGGGCTGGCGAGCAGGTCCCCGGCGTGCTCGAAAGCATTATCGAGGAAGCGCCGGTGGGTGAGATCGCCGAGACCGCAACCGAGCCGCGGTATCCCCGCTTGATCGTCGGCGGTATCGTTCTCACCGTGGCGTACGTGGTGCTGATCGAGCGGCTCGGCTTTTTTCTCTGCACCTTCGCCTACCTCGCTGCGTTCGCATGGATCGGGCGCTACCGACGGCCGCTGGTGGTGCTCGCCTCCAGTCTCATCGGCAGCCTTCTTTTCATGTTCGTGTTCATGAAGGTCGTCTACGTTTCCCTGCCGCTCGGGCAGGAACCGTTCTCGCAGGTCACTTTCCTGCTGATGCGGCTGATGGGTATCCGGTAGCTCGCGTGCTGGACGTCGCGCTTTCGTTTCTCGCGGCGTTCCATACCGTCTTCCAGCCGGTCAACCTGATCGCGCTGGTCGTCGGGCTGGTGGTGGGCATGATCGTCGCGGTCCTGCCGGGGCTCACCCTCGTGATGGGTGTCGTTCTGGCGTTGCCGTTCACCTACGGCATGGCGATCACGCCGTCGATCATCCTGCTCACAGCGATGTACATCTCCGGCACCTATGGCGGAGCGTTCACGGCTATCCTGTTTCGTATTCCGGGCGAGCCGCTCGACGTGCCCTTGCTGTGGGACGGCTACGCGATGGCGCACAAGGGCGAGCCGGCCAAGGCGCTGGGATGGACGCTGTTCGCGGCGTTTTGCGGCGGAATCCTCTCGACGCTCGCGGCGGTCGCGATGGCGCATCCGTTCGCCACCTTTGCGCTGAAGTTCGACTCGCCCGAGTATTTCGCGATCATTCTGTTCGGTCTTACCAGCGTTGTCGCACTGAGCGGCGCGTCGCTGATAAACGGCTTCATCAGCCTGTTCCTCGGGCTGATGATCGCGTGCGTTGGCGTCGACTCGATCTACGGCGCCGAGCGCTTCACGTTCGGTGTGCCCATGCTCGCCGACGGCATCGAATACCTGACGGTCATGGTGGGTGCGTACGGCGTCGGTGAAGTGCTCGTGCGGCTGGAGCAGGGGTTCCAGACGCCACCGGTGCAAGCCGGCGGGCGCGTGGCGACCCGCTTCCCTTCGCTCCGCGAAGCGTGGGCTGTCAAGGCGACGCTGGCGCGGAGCTCGGTTCTGGGCATCATTCTCGGCATCATCCCGGGCGCCGGTGCGACGATCGCATCGTTCGTGTCGTACGGCACCGAGGCGCAGTACTGCAAGCGACGCGAGCTCCTCGGCACCGGCATCGCCGAGGGGATCGTCGCGCCGCAGACCGCCTCCACGGCGACGGTCGCCGGTCACATGGTGCCGCTGATCACCCTGGGCATCCCTGGCAGCGGCGCGACTGCCGTCATTCTCGGCGCGTTCCTGCTGCATGGCGTTCAGCCGGGCCCGCAGGTGTTCGTCAAGGATCCGGGCCTGGTCTACGCGATCTTCGCCTCGCTGTTCGTCGGTGTGATCGGCATGTGCCTGATGGGTTATTTCGCGATCAAGACACTGATCAAGGTGCTCTACCTCCCGGAGGCGGTCACTTCGGCATTCGTCGTGATGTTTTGCTTCATCGGCGCGTTTTCAGCGCGTAACAACATCACCGATCTGTGGATGATCGTGAGCTTTGGCATCGTGGGCTATGTGTTCGAACGCTTTCGCTTTCCCATAGCACCGATGGTGCTGGGCTGTATTCTAGGCACGCAGGCGGAGAGCGCGTTCATGACGAGCATGATCAGCTATCAGAACGACTGGACGGTGTTCTTTACGCGGCCGATCAGCAGTGTCGTGATGGTGTTTGTCGTCATCGCGCTGGTCTACCCGCTGCTGCGTCACTTGCGTCAGAAACGCGACACGCATCACCCGGTGGCGTCTTAGGCGCGAGGCACTGAGGGGCCCAGCTCGGCAAGCTGCAGGCGCTGCACCTTGCCTGACGGTCCTTTGGGAAGCTCGGCGACGAAGCGCACGTAGCGTGGCGCCTTGTAGCGACCGAGGAGGCGTTCGCAGTGCTCGCGCAACGCCGCCTCGCTGCACATGGAGCCGGGCTTGAGAACAACGCAGGCGAGGATCTCCTGCCCGTACATCGGATCCGCGACGCCGACTGCTGCGCCTTCGAGCACGGCGGGATGCGCCAGCAATGCTTCGTCGATCTCGCGCGGGGCGATGTTCTCGCCGCCCTTGATGATCAGCTCCTTCAGGCGCCCGGTGATGTAGTAGCGGCCCTCACCGTCGCAGTAGCCCAGATCGCCGGTCGACAGCCACCCGTCGCGATCGACCGCTTGCGCGGTCGCATCCGGCGCCCTGTAGTAGCCGATCATCACATTGTCGCCCCGCAGCTGGATTTCGCCCCGCTCGCCGGCTGTCAACACTCGTCCGTCCGGGGTGACGACACGCGCCTCGAGGCCGATCGGACGGCCCGGCGACCCGATCCTTCGCTCGTTGGGATCGAGCGAATTGCAGAACGCCACCGACGCGCACTCGGTGAGGCCCATCGCCTCGATCACCGGTACCCCGAACCGTTCCTCGAACGCGCGATGCTGCTCCGGTGGTAGCGGGGCGGAGGCCGAACGCGCGAAGCGCACGCCACGGATCGCCGTCGCCTGTGAAGGCGTCGGCACAGGCCCGTGCAGCAGGTACGCGATGATCGTCGGCACGACGTTGAGCCAGGTCGGGCGGTAATGCTCGACCAGAGGCCACCATCGGGAGACGCTGAAGCGGTGCGGGAGCGCGATGCTGCCGCCTGAAACCAGCGGGCTGACGACGCCGATGCACTGGCCGTTGATGTGATAGAGAGGCAGCGACGAGAGGACCCGATCGTCCGGTGTCAATGCGTGCGCCGCGCTGACCGTACGACCGGCATGCAGCATGTTTGCATGCGAGAGCAGGACGCCCTTGGGCTTTCCGGTCGTGCCGGAGGTGTACATCAGCATCGCCGGTCTTTGGCTTTCCAGCGAGGCAACATCATATGTCTCGTCGTCCGGCAGGACGAGGCGGTCGGGATCGGTCGATAGAATCGCCGACTCGAGTCCGATGCGCGCGGCAAGCGCGGACAGCCGATCGAAGAATTCGGGCGCCACGAAGATCGCATGCGGCGCCGCGTGCCCGAGGGTGTACTCGAGCACGGCATCCTGAGCGAGCAGGTTGATCGGCGATACGATACGACCGGCCGTCATCGAACCCAAGAAGATGCTGGCCGCGGCGAGCCCGTTGGGCAGCATGAATGCCACGACGCCCTGCTCGGGCACGCGCAAGCCGCGCAGGAGCGCGCCGAAGCGACGCGTCATACGGCGCAGCTCGGCATAAGTCACCGCTGTGCCGGACTCCGGGGCAAGCAGGAATGTCGCGTCCGGCTGCTCGTCCGCAAGCTGATCGACGGCCTGCCGGAACGTCTGAAAGCGCGCAGCGCCCGGGCTCACGTCCCGAACTTGCGCCGCCATGCGCCAAACAGCTCGTCTTCGGTCGGCTCGTGGACCGCCCCGGCGGGGAGCGGACGCACGACGCTCGTGATGTTGAGGAAGTGGCGGTAGTTCAGGTTGTCCGAGAGGATATTGCCCCCCCAGGTACCGCAACCCATCGACAGCGAGAACGGCAGTGCGTTGTCGAAGCTGCCTCCGGTTGCGAAGCAGTGCGCCTGGTTGACGATGACACGGCATACGGGGAGCGTGAGCCCGAGCTCGAGCGCGCGGTTTTCGTCGCGCGAATGGAGGCCGACCGAGTGGCCAGCCCCTTGATAGTCGAGCAGCCGCCGCGCGAGCGTCGCCGCCGCGGCGAAATCGGGCACCCGGTACAACGCGAGCACCGGTGCCAGCTTCTCGCCCGAAAAGGGATGTTCGGGCCCGACGCCCGTTTCTGCAACCATCAGGAAGCGCGCCTGCTCGAGCGCGGGCCGCGCGAAGCCGGCCAGGGCCGCAATCGCCGGGGCGGACTGGGCGATGAACGCCGGCGAGAGCTTGCCACCGGCAAACATGGTGCGCTCGAGCGCCCGCGTTTCGTCGGGAGACAACAGAGCTCCGCCTTGCGCCGCGAGCGCGTCCACGAGCCGGCCGTAGACCGCCTCCACCGCGATTACGGCGTTCTCCGACGAGCAGCTGGTGGCGTTGTCGAAAGTCTTCGAGCTCGCGATGCGCTCGGCGGCGGCATTGACATCAGCCGTCTCGTCGACGATCACGCTGACGTTGCCGGCGCCGACGCCCAGCGCCGGCGTTCCGCTCGAGTACGCCGCCTTGACGTTGGTCTGCGAGCCCGTCGCGACGACCAGATCGGCCTGGCGCATCAGCTCGAAAGTCTGCTCGCGCCTTATCGGCGCCGGCAGCGCCTGCACCAGATCGCGCGGCGCCGCCACGCGGTCGAGCTCGGCATGGACGTAGTCCAGCAGCAGCGCAAGGGTCGAATAGCCCTTGGGCGACGGCGCCACCACGATCGCATTGCGGCCCTTGAGCGCGTTGATGATGTTATTCGCCGGCGTCGCGCCCGGGTTGGTGGAAGGCGTGATTGCAGCCACGACCCCGACGGGGCGGGCGATCTCGACGATTCCACACTCGCGATCCTCTGCGATCACGCCGACGGACCGCGCGTGCTGCAGATCGCGCAGCAGGCCCATCGTCTTGCGCCGGTTCTTTGCGATCTTGTCTGCCACGTTGCCCAAATTGGTGTCGCGGACCGCGATCTCCGCGAGCGCACGATTGCGGGCTGGCTCGACGATCGCCCAGCCGGCGGCCATGACGACCTCATCGGTGCGTTCCTGCGACCAGCCGTCGGCGACACGCTGCGCGGCGCGCGCGCGCCGGACGAGCTCGCGAACTACCGTCGCCGGCTCATCTTGTGTCCGGACTTTCTCGTGCTGCATCGACGTTGCCTTCACCGATGAAGTGTTCCACAGCGCTGCGCCCGACGCAACCGTCTCGCTCGGAAGCTAGCAGTCGCGAACGCGACTCACGCCGGCTTGCGCAGCAGATCGACGCGCATCGGCTGCAGGAATTTGACGCCCTGCGGAGTTACGTGGCGCGCGAAGCGATCGCGCACCGCGCTCAGTTGCGATTCCGACAGCCTATGCTGCGTATGGGTCACGCCCAGGACGCGTTCCTCGAAATGGGCGAAGTCATCGAAGCGAAGCGGCGTGTTGAAAAAACGCTCGGTGACGAATTCCAGCGCACCGCGTTCCACGCTGCGCGTAATCGCAGAGAAAGCCGCCCCGCGCACGCGCTCCTCGTCGTGAAAGATGCGCATGATTTCGTTGTACTCGCCGGCGAACACCGGCTCCGAGATGTAGGCCAACCCGCCCGGCACGAGAACGCGGCGCACCTCCTCGAGCGCGGCATCGAGAAGATGGTTCGGTACGTGATGCAACGACTTGAACATCAATACCAGGTCCACGCTGTCGTCGTCGAGCGGCAGCGCTTCTGCGCCGCCCGCGACGAAGCGCACGTTAGGCAGATCGGTGATCGCGAGATTGCGCGCATGCTGGATGGCGTCCACCTCCAGCGCGATGATCTTCGTGGTCGGGAACTCTTCGGCGATCGCCCGCGTGAGCTCGGCGCGACCGCACCCGAGCTCGGCGACTCGGGCGTCCGCAAGCGGCAGCAACTCGCGGTAGATGTCGCGCTCCGAGCACACAGTCCGAGAGTCTGGGTCCTGCAGCCGCATGTCGAAAGTATCCATCAAGGTTGGGGCGAAGGGATTTCCGAAGAGGAGACTCCGAGTACCCCGGCTGCGTTCCTCCACAGATTGGATGACAGTCGCGCCGGCATCAGGGTCGCGGGGATCAAAATCGACGTTATTGCAGAGCAGAATCCAGACTAACCATATGATAAAACATAACTCTTCGACAGGCTGTCAAATCGGCAGGGTCCCCGCTTGCAGGCCGGGCGAGGCATAATCCTTCCTGGCCTTCGGTCGCGTTACCATATTGTCCGCTTTCGTTTAGGGAGACTTCGCGATGCATAAATGTTCCGCACTGCTTCGTTCAATGACCGCTGTGATCGGCGCCGTTGCGCTGGTTGCGGGTCTGATTGCTCCGGTGGCAACGGCGCAAGGGCAGAAAGTGCTCAAGTTCATTCCGCAGGCGGACCTGCGTATTCTCGATCCGATCACGACGACTGCGTACATCACCCGCAATCACGGGTACATGATTTACGACACGCTGTTTGCCACCGACGCCAAGTTCCAGGTCCAGCCGCAGATGGTGGACAAATACGAGCTCAGCAAGGATCAACTGACCTATACCTTTACGCTTCGCGACGGCCTCAAGTTCCACGACGGCCAGCCGGTCCGATCAGCCGATTGCATCGCCTCGATCGAACGGTGGGCGAAGCGCGACGCGCTGGGCCAGAAGATGGCGGAATCGACCGAAGCGTGGACCGCCGTCAACGACAAGACCTTCACGCTCAAGCTCAAGAAGCCGTTTCCTCTGACGCTCGAGGCGCTGGCGAAGCCGTCGTCGAACGTGCCGTTCATCATGCCCGAGCGCATCGCCAAGACCGACGCCTCCACCAACATTACCGAGCCGATCGGCTCCGGACCCTTCAAGTTCGTCAAGGCTGAGTGGGTGCCGGGCAGCAAGGTGGTCTACGTCAAGAACACCGACTATGTGCCACGCAAGGAGCCGCCGTCATGGGCGGCCGGAGGCAAGGTCGTCAAGGTCGACCGCGTCGAATGGATCTACATCCCGGACGCGGCCACCGCCGCGGCGGCGCTTAACGCGGGCGAAGTCGACTGGTGGGAGCAGATGCCGCCCGACCTGATCCCGGTGCTGGCCAAAAACAAGGACGTCAAGGTCGAGAACATCGATCCGCTAGGCTCGATGGGCCTGCTGCGCTTCAATTTCATGTATCCGCCGTTTAACAATCAGAAGATGCGCCAGGCGGTCCTCTACGCGCTCGAGCAGAACGACTACGTCCTCGGCATCGCCGGCAGCCAGAAGAACGGCCATCCTTGCTATTCGTACTTCACTTGCGGCACGCCGCTGTCGAGCGAGGTCGGCGCCGAGCCGCTGAAGGGCAAGCGCGATTTCGCCAAGGCGAAGGAGCTGATCAAGGAAGCCGGCTACAAGGGCGAGAAAATCGTCATCATCGATGCGACCGATCAACCGATCGTTCACTCGCAATCGCTGCTCACCGCGGAAATGCTGCGCAAGCTCGGGCTCAACGTCGACTTGCAGGCGGGCGACTGGGGCACGCTGATCACGCGACGGTCGTCGAAGGAGCCGATCGATAAGGGCGGCTGGTCGATCTTCCACACCTGGCTGGTCGGCCCTGATGTGACCTCGCCAGCGCTCAATTTCGCGGTTCGCGGCTCGGGTCAGAAAGCGTGGTTCGGCTGGCCGGACGACCCGAAGATCGAGGAGTTGCGCGATGCGTGGTTCGCGGCGACGGATGCCGCCAGCTCGAAGAAGGCGGCCGACGCGGTGCAGACGCGCGCATTCGATTTCGTGCCCTACGTTCCGACCGCGCAGTTCATTCTGCCGACCGCTTATCGTACGAACCTTTCCGGCGTGATCATCGCGCCGATCACGCTGATGTGGAACGTCGAGAAAAAATAGCGGCTCTCGCGGGTACCTCCAGCCTGCCCGGCGGCGGATGATCGCCTACATCGTCCGGCGCCTGTTCTCGACCATCGTCGTGATGGCGGTGGTCGCGTTCGTGGTGTTCTCGCTGCTGTACCTGACTCCGGGCGACCCGGCCGCGATCATCGCCGGTGACATTGCGACGGACGAGGACATCCGCCGCATCCACGCTCGGCTCGGCCTCGATGATCCCTTCCTGGTGCAATTCGGGCGCTGGCTGTGGTCGCTGGCGCACGGCAATCTGGGCACCTCGATCTTCACTAACCTGCCGGTCACACAGCTGATCGGCCAGCGCATCGAGCCCACGCTCTCACTGACGCTGTGCACACTCGTGGTGTCGATCCTCGTCGCGGTCCCGCTGGGCGTCGTCGCCGCCGCCAAGGCGGGTTCGTGGCTCGATCGCGCGGTGATGTCGTTCTCGGTCCTCGGCTTCTCGGTTCCGGTGTTCGTGTTTGCCTACATCCTGATCCTCACATTCTCGGTTCAGCTCGACTGGCTGCCGGTGCAGGGCTACCGCAGCTTCCGAGACGGCGTGTGGGAATGGCTGCGGCACCTGATCCTGCCGAGCATTGCGCTCGGCACGGTCTACGTCGCTCTGATCACGCGTATGACGCGCGCCAGCATGCTCGACGTGCTCGCGCAGGACTATATCCGCACCGCGGAGGCGAAAGGGCTCGCGCCGGAACAGGTGCTGATCGGGCACGCGCTCAAGAACGCGGCGATCCCGGTGGTGACGATCATCGGCGTCGGCGTTGCCTTGCTGATCAGTGGCGCGATCGTCACCGAAACGGTGTTCGCGCTGCCCGGCGTCGGCCGGCTCACCGTCGACGCGATCCTGCGTCGCGACTATCCGATCATCCAAGGTGTGATCCTGATTTTTTCCGCGGTGTACGTGCTGGTCAATCTGGCAGTCGACATGTCCTACGTGCTGTTCGATCCGCGGATACGCCTGACATGAGCTGGACGACAGTCGTTCCGCCGCCGATCGCCGGCAGGTCGCGATCCATGTCGCCGACGTGGAAGCGCTTTCGCGATGCATTCCGGCGGCATCCGACCGCGCTCGTCGGCGGCGCCATCCTGATCGCGATGGTCGCCATCGCGATCCTCGCGCCCTGGCTGGGAACAGTCGACCCGCTGGCGGTATTTCCCTCGCAACGCCTTCATCCGCCATCGGCAGAGTCTTGGCTCGGCACCGACATGCTCGGTCGCGATGTCTACAGCCGCGTCGTGTACGGCGCGCGGGTGTCGCTGATCGTAGGCCTCGCAGTTGCGGCGCTGTCGACCTTGCTGGGGCTCGCGATCGGGCTCGTCACCGGCTACGTGCGCCGCCTGGATGCTGTCCTGATGCGCATCATGGACGGCCTCATGTCGATCCCCTCGGTCCTGCTCGCCATCGCCTTGATGGCGCTCACCAAGGCGTCCATCGGCAACGTGATCGTCGCCATCACGCTGGCGGAGGTGCCGCGGGTCGTGCGCCTGGTGCGGAGCCTCGTGTTCAGCCTTCGCGAGCAACCCTATGTCGAAGCGGCGATCGCCGCAGGCACGACCTTGCCGCGCATCCTGGTCAGGCACATCCTCCCCAACATCGTCGCGCCGCTGCTTGTGCAGGGAACGTATGTCTGCGGGTCGGCGATGATCACCGAGGCCATCCTGTCGTTTATCGGCGCCGGCACGCCGCCCAACATTCCGAGCTGGGGCAACATCATGGCCGAGGGGCGGAGCCTGATTCAGATCGCGAGCTACCTGATCGTTTTTCCCGGCATCTGCCTGTCGCTCACCGTGCTGGCGGTGAATCTGCTGGGCGACGGCATGCGCGACGCACTCGACCCGCGGCTCGCGCGGCGGATGTGATGGCGAGTGCCGAATCGGTCGCGCCGCTGCTCGACGTGCAGAGCCTGAAGACACATTTCTTCACGCGCGACGGCGTGGTGCGCGCGGTCGATGGCGTGTCGTTTTCGGTGGGACGCGGCGAAACGCTAGCCATCGTCGGCGAGTCCGGCTGCGGCAAAAGCGTCACGTCGCTTTCCATCCTGCGCCTGATCGCGTCGCCGCCCGGACGCACCGTCGACGGACGCGTGATGTTCGAGGGTCGCGATCTGCTCGACCTGCCGGAGCCCGAGATGCGCAAGATTCGCGGCGACGCCATATCCATGATCTTCCAGGAGCCGATGACGTCGCTGAATCCTGTCCTGACCATCGGCCACCAGATCGCCGAAGCGCTGGTCCTGCACCGCGGGCTTTCGCGCGAGGAGGCCGGCGCCCGCGCGATCGAGATGCTTCGGCTGGTGCGGATGCCAGAGCCGGAGCGCCGCGTCCTCCAGTACCCGCACCAGCTTTCCGGTGGGATGCGGCAGCGGGTGATGATCGCGATGGCGCTCGCCTGCGAGCCGCGGCTCCTGATCGCCGACGAGCCGACGACCGCGCTGGACGTCACGATCCAGGCGCAAATCCTCGACCTGATGCGCGAGCTCAAGACCCGGACCGGCGCCGCGATCATGCTGATCACGCACGATCTCGGCGTCGTTGCGGAAATGGCGCAGCGCGTGATCGTGATGTACGCAGGACGTAAGGTCGAGGAGGCCTCGGTCGCCGATTTGTTTGCCCTTCCCCGCCATCCGTACACGCGCGGGCTGCTCGACTCTATTCCTAAGCTCGGCGCCGCGAGCCGGGGCCGCGAAGGCGCGGCAGACGGACGGCTCGCGGAAATCACGGGAACCGTGCCGTCGCTGCTCCAGCCCATCGTCGGTTGCGCATTCGCACCGCGTTGCGCGTACGCGACAGATCATTGCCGGATTCAATATCCGCCGCTCGAGGAAAAGGCGCGCGGGCATTGGGCCGCGTGCTGGAAGTCCGAGCAGGTCGTGGCCGACGCGGCGGCGAAGGCAGGGGTATGAACTCAACCGGGCAGCGCATCGCTGCCGCTCCGTCGCTGCTCGAGGTCGCGCATCTCACCAAGCATTACCCGATGCGCGGCGGCGTGTTCGGTCGAGGGAAAGCAAGCGTGCATGCGGTCGACGACGTGAGCTTCGCGATCGCCGAGGGCGAGACGCTCGGCCTCGTCGGCGAGTCCGGCTGCGGCAAATCCACCATCGGCAAGACAGTGCTACGGCTCATCGAGCCGACCGCCGGGACCATCGAGTGGCGTGGGCAGCGCATCGACGAACTCCACGGCAGCGCGATGCGGCCGTATCGCCGCGAGCTGCAGGCGGTGTTCCAGGACCCCTATGCGTCGCTCAATCCGCGCATGCGCGCGGCGGACATCGTCGCCGAGCCGATCCGCAACTTCGAGGACGTCTCCGCAGCTGAAATTGGCGACCGCGTGGTATCGCTTTTCGAGAAAGTCGGGTTGCGCCCCGACCAGATGCCTCGCTATCCCTATGAGTTCTCCGGTGGTCAGCGTCAGCGCCTAGGAATCGCCCGCGCGCTCGCACCGCGGCCGAAGCTCATCGTCTGCGACGAGCCGGTGTCTGCCCTCGACGTCTCTGTGCAGGCGCAGGTCATCAATCTGCTCGACGACCTGCAGCGGGAATTCGGACTATCGTATCTGTTTATCGCGCACGATCTCGCGGTCGTCGAGCACATTAGCCATCGCGTCGCGGTGATGTATCTCGGCAGGATCGTGGAGCTCACTTCCACGCGAGCTTTGTTTGCCACTCCGCTGCACCCCTATACTGAGGCGCTGCTGTCCGCGGTTCCGGTGCCGGACCCGACCGTCAACAGGAAACGTCTGATCCTTGCCGGCGATGTGCCCAGCCCCATCGAACTGCCTGCAGGCTGCCGCTTCCACACCCGTTGTCCTTATGCGTTCGATCGCTGCCGGGTCGAGGAGCCGGCGCTCAAAGAGGTTGCGCCGACGCATTTTGTCGCCTGTCACCTGCGTGACGCGCCGGGGAGTCTTTGACGTGGGTGACTTGAACCGCCTGAGCGCAACGGCCGCGGCGCGCAAGCTGGCGACGCGGGAGATTACGGCGGTATCCCTGCTCGAGGACTGCCTCGAGCGCATCTCCGCGCGCGAATCCGCGGTCCACGCGTGGACGTTCCTCGATCCCGACGCCGCGATGAGCCGTGCGCGCGAGCTCGATGCACAAACCTCGACGGGATTGCTGCATGGGCTTCCGATCGCCGTCAAAGATCTGTTCGACACCTGCGACATGCCGTCCTCCTACGGTTCGCCGATTTACGCCAACCATCGACCCGTAGCCGATGCGGCGTGCGTCGCCCTGGCGCGGGCGGCAGGCGCGATCGTCGTTGGCAAGACAGTCACGACCGAGTTCGCGACCTTTCATCCCGGGCCGACCTGCAACCCGCACAATCCGCTGCACACCCCGGGAGGATCGTCTTCGGGCTCGGCGGCGGCCGTTGCCGATTGGATGATCCCTCTCGCTTTCGGCACGCAGACGGCCGGCTCGATCGTTCGTCCGGCGGCGTATTGCGGCGTCGTCGGATACAAGCCGACGTTCGGCACCGTCAATCGCGTCGGCGTAAAAATGATTTCCGACACATTGGACACGGTTGGCGCGCTGGCTCGCACCGTGCCGGATGTCGCACTTTTCGTGGCTGCGCTGGCCGACCGGCCGGAGCTAGCGATCGGGCACCCGCTCGGCCGCCCGCCGCGAGTGGGCGTGTGCAGGACCCATCAATGGGACCGCGCGCACCCTGAAACGGTGACCGCGTTCGAGGACGCGGCGCGCTGCCTGGGAAAGGCCGGCGCGAGCCTCCGGGATGTCGTGCTGCCGCCGCAATTCGCGGAACTGGTCGACGCGCAAATCGCGATCATGGTGCATGAGGTGGCGAAATCATTGTCGTACGAAAGGCTCGTTCACCGCGCAAGCCTGAGCGTCGAAATGATCGCCATGATCGATGCGGGCCTTGAGGTAACCCCAGCGCGATACGACGCCGCCCGGGTATTGGCGCAAGGGAGTCGCTCGGCCTTGCCCAAGGTTTTTGCCGACGTCGACGTCTTGCTTGCGCCGAGCACCATCGGCGAGGCGCCGCATGGGATTGCAGCGACCGGCGATCCGCTGTTCAATCGGATGTGGACGCTGCTGCACACACCGTGCGTGCATCTTCCTTCCGCGATCGGGCCACGGGGATTGCCGGTCGGCATTACGATCGTGGGACCGATCGACGGCGATCGTGCGACCTTGCTCGCCGCAGACTGGATGCATGCGCGGCTTGGTAGCTCCGACTCCTCAGCTTCGGCCTAGAAGAGGCGACAGATGAATACGCGATCCGAAATACCCGATTCGTTACCCGTTGCGACGACATCGCTTCGGGTCGACGGGGCTCGTCTGTGGCAATCGCTGATGCAACTGGCAGAAATCGGGGCTACGGCGAAGGGGGGCGTGTGCCGTCTCGCGCTGACGGATCTCGACCGGCAAGGTCGAGATCTCGTTGTCGGCTGGCTGCGCGGCGCCGGCGCCAGCATAGAGATCGATGGTGCAGGCAACATCTTCGCCACCCGCCCGGGGCGCAATGCCGGTCTGCCCACGGTGCTCACCGGAAGCCACATCGATACGCAGCCCTCGGGCGGCAAATTCGACGGCAATTACGGCGTTCTCGCCGGGTTGGAGGTGCTGCGCACGCTCAACGCTGCCGGCGTCGTGACAGAGAAGCCGGTCGCCGTGGCGATCTGGACCAACGAGGAGGGCAGCCGGTTTGTCCCGGTGATGGGTGGATCCGGCGCGTTTACCGGTGTGTTCACGATCGAGCACCTGCTGCAGCAGCGTGACGTCGATGGCATTGCGTTCGGCGAGGCGCTCGATCGCATTGGATATGCCGGTGCGGCACCCGTCGGAGGGCGTGCACTCGACGCGTATTTCGAGGCCCACATCGAGCAGGGACCTGTTCTCGAGCGCGAGGACAAGATCATCGGTGTGGTCACCGGCGCGCTGGGGCTACGCTGGTACGACTGCATCTGGTCGGGGCAGGATGCGCATGCCGGCCCGACCCCGATGGAATCGCGCCACGATGCATTGCGCGGCGCATCCAGGCTGGTCGAGGCGGTCAACGAAATTGCGATGCGGCATGCGCCGGATGGCCGCGCCACCGTCGGATTCATGCAGGTCAAGCCCAATTCGCGCAATGTGGTTCCTGGCCGCGTCGCGATGAGCGTCGACATGCGGCATCCTGAGGACGAGCACCTTTCGGGCATGGACCGGGAACTGCGCATTGCGGCGGACGCGATTGCCAACGACCTTCGCCTCGAGTGCGAAGTGCGGCAAGTCGATCAATTTCCGGCATCGCGCTTCCACGCCGACTGCGTCGGTGCCGTGCGGGCGGCGACGCGAGCGCTCAGCTATACGCACCGCGAGATGGTCAGCGGCGCAGGTCATGATGCGATCTATCTCGCGCGCGTTGCGCCCACCGCGATGATCTTCGTGCCGTGCAAGGACGGCATCAGCCACAACGAGACCGAGGATGCCCGTCCTGAGCACCTCGAGGCGGGTGCCAACGTACTGCTCCACGCCGTGCTCGCGCGTGCCGGCGGAACGCGCGTTGTTCCAGCTCCCCAGTCCGCTTCGCGGTCTTCGCCGTGACGCCGAACCTACCGTGTTTGCGCCCGGATGGTCATCGCAGCAACTCCGACGATGACGCAGACAAGGCCGAGCAAGGTCGCGGGCGTGAGCTTCTCCCCAAGGAATACAATGCCAATCGCGACTCCGATCGGAACCCGAAGATAAGCCTGCGATGTCACGCCCACGGACCCCAGCGTCCGGATGAGCCGGAAATAGATTGTGAAGGCAAGGGCCGTTGAAAAGATCGATAGGCACAGCAAGCCCAGGATCGAACGGCCGGATGGCACGAGTGTCCATGGGTGATCCACGACCACGCTGATCGGAATGAGCACGATCGCGCCACAGAGCAGCGAACCGGCGGCGGGCAACATCGGATCGAGTTCCTGGAAGCTTCGCCCGAAAATTGCCGCGCCTGCATAGCAGACGGTCGCAGCAATGATGGCCAGCTCGGCGGTCAGCTCCCGTCCAATACCGGAGAGGGCCTGCACGCCCACGATCAGGCAAATGCCGATCAATCCGGAAATGACGCCAAACAATTGTCGGCCGGTTGCGGATTGCTGGTGCGCCAGGCAAATGGTCAGAATGAATGCAAAGATCGGCGCTGACGAGTTCAAGATCGTTGCAAGGCCCGCGTCCACGGACTGCTCAGCCCAGGCGATCAATGTAAAGGGAATCACGCTGTTGAGGCAGGCCTGAAACAGGAAGCGGCGCCAAAGCACGACGTCAGCCGGCATCCTCACGCCGCGCCAGCGCAGAACCGCCAGCAGCAAGACGGCCGCGATCGTGGTGCGCGCGGCAATGAAAGTCACCGGGGGAATGGATGCAACCCCCAGCTTGATGAAGGTATAAGACGCACCCCAGAGCGTAGCCAGCAGCAACAGCAGCAGGAGTTCAGCAAGGTAGCCGAATGAATGCATGCCGTATTCAGCGATGAACTTGCTGCGATTCGACTGGCACGTGCGCAAAGCAGTAGTCCAACAGCAGCATCCGTGCAACCCCTGGTGGGGAACGCCAGGTGCGACCCACTCTATCGCATGCATCAAGCGTAAGGCTTGCAGGAAAAGTAAGGTTCGTTCACGATCGAACTATGAAAAGAAATAGAATTTCCACGCAACGGCTCAGGGGTGTCCCAACTGCCTGCACTGACGCCCCCGCATGGGAAAATGGCCTTGGCTGCCGATCCGGCGGGGGCTATTATCCAGGCAAACATGGAGCCCACCGGGCTGCAACTGCGTGGAACTGCTCAAAACTGCCCCGGCGATCGCCGTCGGATTCCAGTTCTGGCCACAGGAGGAGCCTAACGTGAGGAGCCTAACGTGAACACTTCGAGATTCGTCCGCATCGTTACCTTGCTCGCCTCGACGCTTCTATCGACGGCCGCCTTTGCCGCGACCAAGGCCGACGTCGAAGAAGCGATGAGTCATGATGGGCTCCGGAAGATCACGGTCAAGGGGATCGACCTTGCCTATGCGCGTCCCGGTGCGACGCTTGCCGGTTACAACCGGATCAAACTGGAGCCAGTGGATGTCGCGTTCCACAAGGACTGGGATCCGAAAATGAGCCGCAGCCGCATCAAGATGAATGCGGAACAGCGTGAGACCATCAGGACTACTGTAGCAACGCTGGTTTATGAAGAGTTCGCGAAGGAGCTGCAGAAAAACAGCAGCTATCAGCTGGTTGATGAGGCGGGGCCGGACGTGCTGCGCGTCAAGACCCATATCGTCAACCTGTACGTGGCCGCACCCGATACAGGGGCGGCTGGACCCACACGAACTTACACGATGTCGGCTGGAGAAATGTCGCTCGTTGCAGAACTCTACGATTCCGAGACGGGAGAGGTCCTTGCGCGTGTCGTTGACCGGCGGGAAGCTCGCCGCTCAGACACGATGCAGTACACTAACAGCGTGACTAACCAAGGTGATTTCCGACAGATCGCATCCGGTTGGGCGCGCATCCTCCGGAACGGTCTCGACAAGGCGCATGGAATCGGCAAAAAATAGCATAACGGCGTCGCGTGAACCTGCGGTCGGTAGGGCAAAAGGATCGAATCACATGAGACTTTGTTTGAGCTTTCGCGCGGCGAATTTGCTGGTGCTACTGAGCGCGCTGGCAGTCTCGATGTTCATTGCGGGCGGCGCTGCTGCTGCGGCGCCACCGAAGATAGACGAAAGCGAGCTGTTGTCTTCGGGCTTCCAGGTGCTCGTCGCGAAGACAAGCGCTCAAGAGGAGTGGGTGAAGCGCCTTCCCCCCGGCGAGATCCGGCCGATGCAGCGCAGTGGCAAGAAGTTCTTCATCTACCCCGATTCAGCCAGGAAACAGATCTACGTCGGTGGTCCGCGGGAATACGATGCGTACCTCCAGCTTCACCCGGACAGCAAGCTGGCGACGCGGGAAGCAGTCAAGAAGGGAACCGAGTACCGCGGCAAATCGTATGAGGAGACGCGGAAGGCGACCGCCCGCGACCTGACCGACCCCTTCCTCGGGGCTGATTGGGTGTATTTCGGCTTTTGAGCTTTCGGCGCTCCGCGGCTTACCCTGCCTGAGCCGCGAGGCGGTTCATTCGGTCGACCGCCCCATGGTCTGGGAGATCGACTCGAGTTGCGGGCTCATGGCGATGCCCCAGGGTCTTGCCCGACGCTAATTTGCGAATGAACCACTGCTCGTAGATCCGTGCAAGCTCGCGATCCTCGGCGAGGCGCTCGAACGTCCTCTTGATCAAAGCGTCCAGCGCCGGATCGTTCTTCCGATAGACGATCCCACAAACGGCTTTTTTGCTCAGCAAGGCTCCCGACCGGTCAGCCGCTTTTCGCCTCACACCGACGTATATCGAAAGCCGGTGCGCCCGGCGTGTCGATTCTTCGAGCATCCGGGCGAAAGCCACTTGGATTGGCATGTTAGCCCCGTATTTTGGATCGATCATCCTCCGTCGCTCGATCCCGGCACTTCCGCTCCGAGGTGCTGTTCGGGCCCGGCCGGCACTCTTGCGAAAGTTGTAAATCGGAGTCAGCATTAAGTCATGCCTCGGTTATCTCTCTCATTCGGCCGTGCTGTCCTTCTGTCGCTCGGCATCGTGCTGTTCGGTGTCGGCAGTGTGAGTTCGCAAGCCGCCGAGCCCAAAAGGATCCTATTGCTCCACTCGTACGGGCAGGAGGGGGCGCCGCTGGACGCCTTTGTTCATTCGTTTCGAACCGAGATGCTTCGAACATGGCCGGAAAAGGCCGCGTTGTACGATTTCTCGCTGGAAACGGGACGACCCGACATCGGCGAGAATGAAGGCGCGATCACTCAAGTACTGAGAGCCCGTTTCGCCGCCATGAAGCTGGATCTCGTCGTCACGTTAGGCGCGCAGGCCGCGCGCTTTTATACCAGGAATCGCGAAGAATTGTTCCCGACGGTGCCGATATTGGTCATCGCCGACAAGCGAACTGCGCCCGTCGAGGCGCTAAAGCGCGGTGATTCTGTCGTCGGAATCAAGATATCAGCTCCCGAAGCTGTCCAAGACATCCTCGAGTTGCTTCCCGAAACTACAACAATCGCCATGATCTTTGGCAGCTCGTCGGGAGAGCGATTCTGGGCCGCAGAATTGCGCAAGGATCTTGCACCCTTCGAGGGTCGCGTCAAGTTCGTCTGGCTCGACAACCTCCTGCTTTCGGAGGTGCGAGAGCAGGTTGGTGCGCTACGCCCAGGCGCCGTTGCGTTGTACGTCGTGTTCCAGGTGGATGCAGCCGGCATCCCATATGACCAGGAATACGCAATCGGAGAGATCCATGCCGCGTCCAAAGTACCGTTGTTCGGGCTTTTCGAAAACCAGGTGGGGCAGGGCATGGTTGGCGGCGCCCTCATTTCTGGCGCGGAGCAGGCCGTCGCGGCCGCCGAGACTGCAAGTCGTGTGCTGAGGGGCGAAGCGCCGCAGGAAGCAGCGATATTCCTGGGCCCGACGGCACCGCAGTTCGATTGGCGGGAGCTCCGACGGTGGCAAATCGACGACACCCGGCTTCCGCCGGACAGCGTAGTGCGGTTCCGATCGCCCTCGATGTGGGAGGAGTATAAATTCACAGTGATCGCCAGCTTCGCTGTGCTCCTGTTCCAGGCCGCGCTGATCACCGCATTGGTCGTACAACGCGCCCGGCGTCGGGGCGCCGAGCGCGAAGCATTTTCACTCAGTAGTCGCTTGCTCACGGCTCACGAGGACGAGCGGCGCAGACTTGCCCGCGAATTGCACGACGATGTGACGCAGCGCCTCGCGCGCCTCGCAATCGACGCAGCTCGATTCGAAAAGAATAGTCCGCACGCACACGATGGTGCGGCGCAGTCGGTGCACCGCGGGCTGGTGCGTCTGAGCGAAGACGTGCACGCGCTCTCGTATCGACTTCATCCGTCGATTCTGGACGACCTGGGCCTGGCGGAAGCGTTGAAGGCAGAGTGCGAGCATGTTTCGCGGCGCGAGCCCGTGCGGGTCGAAGTCGAGTTGGATCAAGTCCCGGACGGACTGCCCAGCGATGTCGCTTTATGCATCTTTCGCGTTGTGCAGGAGGCTTTGCGAAATATTGCGCGTCACGCCAGGGCCAGTGTTGCGATCGTAAGTCTCGCCTTCAAGGACGGCGGTTTGCTGCTGGCGATACGCGACGACGGGGTCGGATTCGACGTCGACGCAACGCAATCGCGGCACAGCCTCGGCCGCGCTGGCATGGGTGAAAGGGTGAGGCTCCTCGGCGGAACCTTCGGCATCAAGAGCGCGTTCGGGCAAGGCACAACCGTATCGGCCTGGGTGCCCCTCAAGGTGGCTTCGTCATGAGTCGCCCCCGCGTACTGCTTGCCGACGACCATCGGATGGTCGCCGAAGCGCTGAAGAGCCTGCTCGAGCAGGAGTTCGAGTTGGTAGGGGTCGTAGAAGACGGCCGCCAGCTGGTCGAGACTGCGCGGCATCTGCGCCCGGATGTCATCGTCGCCGACATCACGATGCCGCATCTCAACGGGATCGACGCGCTGACGCAATTGAAGCGCGACAACCCCGACGTTCGGGTTGTCTTCCTGACGATGCACAAGGATGCGGCGTATGCGCGCCGGGCGCTGGATGCGGGCGCGCGCGGTTATGTCCTGAAGCACTCGGCGCAAGCGGAGCTCTTCCTTGCAGTGCGTGCCGCGCTTGAAGGAGAAACCTATATCACACCGACCCTTGCCGGTGAGGTCTTCCATGCTCTGAAGATCAGTCCGGAACATCCAGTCAATCCTGTCGGAGCGCTGACTCCACGCCAGCGCGAGATTCTCCAGCTTTTCGCCGAAGGCTTCCCGACCAAGGAGATCGCATCCAGGCTGGACATTTCGCCGCGAACCGTCGAGTTCCACAAATATCAGCTGATGGATTCGCTCAAGCTGCAAAGCAGCGCCGAGCTGATCCATTTCGCTATAAAGAACGGCATCGTCGCCGTCTGAGCGAACCGGCGCCCCTCGAACCTGGCTTAGTTCGTGGTTACGGCGACGGCCGGCTTGCCCTTTCCGTAAATTCCGCTCTCGAACCTCGTAACTTTACGAGGTCACATGTAGTTGTCACATCGTTAGGCTCGCTAGCATTGACCCGAGCGGCTAATCCAGTCGTGCGCAGTCCGGCGGCCGCCACGCTACGGGTACCGTTTTCTTGGCGAAGGACAGGGCGAAAATGATGCGACCAAATTTCAGTGCAACGTGGAGTTTTCTCCCTCGTGCAGCGACCCTATTTGCTGTGACTGTGCTGCTCTCCAGCACCGCCGGGGCGCAAGTGCGTCCGGACGACTGGCAGTTCCGGGCACTGATCTACGCCTACCTCCCTACTATTAGCGGCTCGACGACGTTTCCTGCCGGCTCGGGCAGCAATGTCAATGCCGACTCGGACAAGATTCTCGACAGTCTGAAGTTCGCGTTCATGGGAACGCTGGAAGCGCAGAAGGGTCGTTGGGGTGCGTTCACCGATGTCATGTACCTCAATGTCAGCGGATCGAAGTCAGGCACACGTGACCTCACCATCGGCGGTGTCGAGCTTCCGGCCGGTGTCAGTTCGAATGCTTCGCTGGACATCAAGGCGACCGTGTGGACCTTGGCCGCCAATTACCGGGTCCTGGCGGCGCCGGATGCAGCCTACGACGTCTTCGCCGGGGCTCGCCTTGTCGACGTCACGGAAAAGCTTGGCTGGGAATTCAGTGCCAACGTCGGACCGGTCGTGGGCCCCGGACAGACGGGCAGCAGCCAGACGAAACTCGATAACTGGGACGCCATCGTCGGCCTCAAGGGACGTTTCAATTTCGGTCAGAACCGCGAATGGTTCATCCCCTATTACGTCGATATCGGAACAGGCAATTCCAATTTCACCTGGCAGGCAGTCGCCGGCATCGGGTATGCGTTCCGTTGGGGCGAAGTCGTGGCAGCGTGGCGCTATCTCGATTACGACTTCAAGTCGGGTACGAGGATCGAGAGCTTGAATTTGAATGGCCCCGCGATCGGTGTTGCTTTCCGCTGGTAATTTCCGCGGGGCAACCTCGTAAGTTTGCGAGGTCACTGCTTGCCCTGCAGCGGCTAGTGTCGCTGGTATCGCAGGCGTGTTTTTGCCGGGCAAAAACGGAAACCAGAACAGTGAAGGCGGGGGAGTGACCCTTCGAACCGCGAGGTGTGTGTTGCTGGCGGACAAGCATCACGGCCTGATCGAGGGGGTGCGCGGCCTCCTCGAGACGGCGTTTGGCACGGTCTTCATGGTGGGTGACGAAGCTTCGCTCATCGAAGGTATAGATCGATTGGAGCCTTCGGTGATCGTCGTCGATCTCGCCATCGCCGGGGGCAATTGGTTGAATGTCTTGCGGACGCTGCGAGAGCGCTCACCGATATCGAAAGTGATCGTGCTCAGCATGTACGACGAGCTATCCGTCGTGCGAGCCGCGCTGGGAGCGGGTGCCGATGGATTCGTACTCAAGCGCACGATCGGAACGGACATGATCGATGCGATCGAGGCGGTACTCGACGACAAGTCGTACGTCTCGCCCTCGGTTCACGCCCCAGCTGAAGTGAAGCCGCACGGAGGAGCGTGAAGAGGATAGACGACAGGCCGATGGATCGCTTGCGCTTCCAGCTCCTGCTGTCGATGGCGGCGCTGGTCGCGCTCGGCGGCTGTGCAACGCGTCCGATCAACCCGGCGATCACCCAGGCCGACCCTGCGAGTGGCTACCGTTTCGAGGTTCGCCAGGCGCAGATCCCGAACAAGGACAACCTGGTCATCCTCGCCTTCTCGGGTGGCGGCACACGCGCTGCCGCATTTTCGTATGGCGTGCTGGAATTCCTGCGACGAACCGCGGTAATCGGACCGAAGGGCAACAGGGAACGGTTGCTCGATGAAGTCGACGTCATCACCGGCGTGTCGGGCGGCAGTTTCACCGCGCTGGCCTACGGCCTTTACGGCGATAAGCTCTTTGCGGAATACGAGCAACGCTTCCTCAAGCGCAATGTGCAAGGCGAGATCATGGCGCGGGCCTTCAATCCGGTTAACTGGGGAAACCTGGCCTCAAGGGCCTGGGGCCGCTCCGAACTGGCAGCCCAGTTATACGACGAAATTCTCTTCAACGGTGCCACCTTCGGCGATCTCGACCGCGGCGCAGGCCCACTGATCCTGGTCTCGGCCACCGACATCTCGACCGGCTCGCGTTTCGTCTTCAACCAGCGCACTTTCGACATCATCTGCTCGGATCTCAACGCTGTGGCGCTGTCTCGCGCCGCTGCGGCGTCATCGGCCGTGCCGGTGGTGCTCTCGTCGGTGACAATCAACAACTATGGCGGTACCTGCAACGCAGTCACTCCCTCGTGGGCGAGGCCGTTCCTCGAGTCAGCGGAGCCGCCTCGACCTGCGGCACGGGCGCTGCGTTCGCTCAAGGCAGGGCAAGCCCTCGCTGACAGCGTTCATCGACCCTACCTTCACCTGGTCGACGGCGGAGTGTCGGACAACGTGGGCATGCGCGCTGTGCTCGATGCGCTGGAAATACTCGAGACCTTGCACGAAGTGGGCCAGCCGACGGCGCTCGACAGCGCCAAGAGGATCATTGTCTTCGTCGTCAACTCGCTGTCGTCCCCGCCGACCAACTGGGACGAGTCCGAAAACCCGCCCGGCACCCTGGACACTCTGCTCAAGGCGGCGGGCACTCCGATCGATGCCTTCTCCTACGAGTCCGTCGAACTGCTGAAGGACACCGCGGCGCTCTGGCGGGCGATGCGCCTGATTCGCAGCTCAGCCGCCTATGCGGCCAACAAGGATCCTGCGGTTGCCGCCGCGCTGCGCGTCCCGAATGCCGAGATCTACGCCATCGACGTGTCGTTCCCCGCGTTGAAGGACGAGGCGGAACTAGATTACCTGAATCGACTCCCGACTTCGTTTGTCTTGCCCGCCGAGGCCGTCGATCATCTGCGTGCCGCGGCGGGGACGATCATCACGGCATCGGCCGAATTCCAGCGCCTCCTGAAAGACGTCGGCGCAAAGGCTGTCACCGATTCGAGCATCCAATGAGCAAACGGCATAAGCGAGAGGCAGAACTGTCGATGTACGATCGGGACTTTTTCAGGCCTTTCGGCAAATCGATTTCCCTTTCAACTCCAATCAAAAGGTGGGACGAAATGCATAGAAATCTTCTTATAGCATCGATGATCGCAGCGGCATTCGTGCTGCCAGCCATGGCCCAGACCAGCGGTACCATCGTCGACAAAGCTCCCGGCACCGCCACCGTCGCCAAGACCGTCAAAGTCACGGCGACGATAGCTGCAATCGACCCGGCGACGCGTGCGATAACTCTGAAAACCGCGAACGGAAAGGAAGTCACTCTGACGGCGGGACCGGAAGTCAAGAACTTCGCCCAGATGAAGGTTGGCGATCAGGTCACTGCCGCATATGTCGAAGCGCTGACGCTGGAGCTCAAGAAAGGCGGCGGCAAGGCGGTTGCGCGCACCGAGCAGGCGGGTGCGGCGGGGGCGAAAGCGGGCACCCGCCCCGCAGGTATCGTCGGGCAGCAGGTGACGATCGTCGCCGACGTGGTCGACCTCGACGCCGCGACACAGACGGTCACACTTCGTGGACCGCAGCGCACGGTAGAGCTGAAGGTGCGCGATCCGGAACAGTTCAAGCTCATCGCGAAGGGCGATCAAGTCGAGGCGACATACACCGAGGCCGTGGCGATCGAAGTCACGCCCGCGGCGAAGAAGTAGACTGCACTGGCGTCGGGCGCGGGTTCGGAAGGGATTACGGTAGAGCATCGGAAAAGGAGATGGCAATGCGAGTCACCAACGGAATACAGCGGGCCCTTGCCCTGGTCGTTGCGGCGACCTTTGCAGCGAGCGCCCCGGCGCAACAATACGTCTATCCGGCCAAGGGCCAATCGCCGGATCAGCAGAAGAAGGACGAAGGAGAGTGTCATACGTGGGCCATACAGCAAAGCAAGTATGACCCGGCCAACCCGCCTAAGCAGGCCGCGGCCCCGGCGCCGGCGACCACCGCGACCGGCACCACGCCGGGCGCGGGCGCGCGCGGGGCGGCGCGAGGCGCGGTTGTCGGCGGAGTCATGGGCGATGCCGGTGCAGGCGCCGCAGCGGGCGCTGTCGCAGCTCGCGGCCAAAGCCGTCGCCAGAACGCGGCGCAAGGGCAGCAACAGCAGCAAGCCGCGACGCAGCAAGACCAGGCCGGCGCAGCCGCCTATCAGAAAGCACGCGGGGCGTGCCTTGAAGGACGCGGCTATACGGTGAAGTAGAAACCCGGAACGCCACGGGGGCCGTCACAGGTTTGGATAAGTGGAACGAACATAAAAAGGAACATAACAATGAATACCCGCATTCCCAAACCGTTTGGCGGCGCCATGGCGATGTTTGCCTCTATCGTGTTGATCGCCGGGGGCAGCACGTTTGTCGCTCCCGATGCGGCCGCGCAGAATGAACAGTCAAAGATGTCGGCTGCCGACGCCGCGAAAAAACGTGAGGCAGTGCTCAAGATGCGCGACGACGCGCTGGTGGACTTCTATGCCACCAAGCCGGAGATCAAGGAAGAACTGGCGAAGGCCATTGGTTACGCGGTATTCGATGCCTCGCAAGTCAATATCGTGCTGTTCGTCGGCGGCCTGGGTGGAGGCGTGCTGGTCGAGAACGGAACCGGCAAGCAAACGTTCATGAAGATGACACGCGCCGGCACCGGGCCCGGCGTCGGATACAAGAAGTTCCGCCAGCTGATCGTGTTCAAGGATCGTACGCTGTTCGACAACTTCCGCACTATAGGCGCCGACATCGGAGCTTCCGCCGACGCGACGATGAAGATCGGCGGCACGGGGGTTGCAGTCGATCCCAATGTTTCGTTCAATCCGCTGCTCTCGATCTATCAGATCACCGACAGCGGCGCGTTGTTGCAGGCTAACTGGGGCGGTGTCGCCTATCTGCCCGACGGCGACCTCAACCCGCCCGCACAATGATCTCGGGAGCCCGACCAATGCAACGCTGGAATCGTCCATGACCATGACTCGAGGAAGCGCAATGAAGGAACTTTTGTGGGCTGTCGCTTGCGCCGCAGCATTGCTTGCGGCACCGGCATACGCGCAAAGCACGTCCGCCGACATGGACATGCAGATATTGCGCGACAAGCTCAAGGCGGACAAGAAGGTTATTGTCGCCTCCAACATGCAACTGACCGATGCGGAGGCGAACGCCTTCTGGCCGATCTACGACGCCTACCAGAACGATCTGAAGGCAATCAACGCGCGTCTGGGCAATGGGATCCTCGCCTACGCGGATGCGTACAAGGCCGGGCCGATCTCGGATGCAGCGGCAAAAACGTTTCTGGATGAGGCCCTCGCCATCGAAGACGCGGAAGCGAAATTGCGCAGGGACTACGCGGCGAAGTTGACGGCGGCGATTCCCGCGGCCAAGGCGGCGCGTTATCTGCAGATCGAGAGCAAGATCCGTGCGGTGATCCGCTACGAGCTTGCGGCGAACATTCCGCTAGTGAAATGATGACGCGCCAAGCGTTTAGAGCCACGACAAACGGGTCTGTGAGACCGAAGGAACAGGAGGCAACGTTGATGGATACGAATAGCAGGCACTTCGCGCCACGGTCGCTGATGTGGCTGTTGTCGTTGGCCGCATGTGCCGCGTTGATCTGCGCGCCGCTGGCCGCGGCACAGGCCCCTGCCGCTTCCGGCAGCGCCGCGGAGGCGCCGTCGCCCGAGGAGCTCGACAAGCTCGTCGGCCCTTTCGCGCTCTATCCCGACGACCTCGTGGCGATCATCCTGCCCGCGTCGACCAATCCGCTGCAGATCGTTCAAGCGGACCGCTTCCTCGAGAAACGAAAAAAGGATCCCAAGGCACCTATCGACGATAGCTGGGACGACTCGGTGAAATCGCTGGTGAACTATCCCGAGGTGATCAAGCAGATGAGCTCCGACCTCGACTGGACCGCGGCGCTCGGCGAGGCCGTCGTTGCCGACCAGGGCGCGGTGCTCGACGCCGTGCAGGCATTCCGGCGCAAGGCCCAGTCCGCAGGGAACTTGAAAACGGACAGCAAGCAAGTCGTCGAGGTCGAGAAGGAGATCATCAAGATCGTTCCTGCCGACCCGCAAGTCGTCTATGTGCCGCAATACAATCCTTCGAGTGTCGTCGTGTACAGCGCGGCTCCAGTCTACGGCTACTGGCCTGCGCCATATCCGAGTTACTACTACCCGTACGCACCGGGCGCCGCATTCGCCAGCGGCTTGATCTGGGGCGCAGCGATCGGCGCGGCATGGGGTGGAAACCGCTATGGCGCGAGCTGGAGCGGTGGCAACAACAACATCACGATCAACCGCGGCAACAACATCAACACCGGCGACATCAACAGGGGTAATGCCGGCAACCGGCCATCGCAACAACCGAACAGGGGCGGGAGCGGAGGCGGGACGGCATGGAAATCCGACAAGAAACCGGGACAGGTCAGCAGTGGCGCCGGGCGGTCGGCATCGACCGGCCGTGTTGGAGATACTCGCGGGGGCGGCGCCGGCGCCGGCGGTGGAGCAGGCGCGCGTCCCTCGCAAGGCGGCGGCGGCGGCGGATTCGGACAAGGTGGCGGTGCCGGCGGTAATCGACCTGGCGGTGCCAGCACGTCGGGCGCCGCGACTCGTAGCGGCGGGGGCGGCGGAGGAGGCGGTGGCAGTGCGTTCGGTGGTTATGGATCGGGCAATTCCGCACGCGCCGACAGTTCGCGCGGCGCCTCGAGCCGCAGCTCGATGTCGGGCGGCGGTGGTGGTGGCGGCGGACGCGGTGGCGGCGGTGGCGGTGGCGGACGCGGTGGCGGTGGTGGCGGACGCGGCGGCGGCGGCCGTCGCTAGGAGAAGGACAATGAATATCCTTACTGCAAACACACGAGCAATCGACACCATGAACCTCATTGCGAAGTTGAAGCTGATACGCCTTCTCGGTCTGATCGCCTTCTGCGCGATGCCGATGCTCGCCACGGGCGCAGAGCAGAAGACGTTCGGGACCCCCGACGAGGGAGTCGATGCGCTGCTCGCGGCACTCAAGGCCGATGACGATGCGGCACTGGTCTCGATCTTCGGCGACCAGCACAAGAACCTGGTCGTGACGCCCGACCGGGCCGCGAACTCGGAAATGCGCGCCAAAGCTGCAGCCGCGATACAGACGTATCGCCTTCTAGAAGAGAAGGGAAAGGATCGCCGCGTACTGCTGATCGGCGATCAGGCCTGGCCGTTGCCGATTCCGCTGGTTCGCGTCGGCCAGCGCTGGCGGTTCGCGACGGAGGAAGGCGAGGACGAGATCATCAACCGGCGGATCGGGGCGAACGAGCGCAGCGCGATCAAGGTTCTCCGCGCGTATCTCGATGCGCAGAAGGACTACGCCGCGCGCGACCGCATCGGCGATGGCGTCCTGCAGTACGCACAGCGGCTCGGCAGCACGCCGGGCAAGCACGACGGACTGTACTGGCCGGCCGATGCGGCAAAGGGCGAGGAAGCGAGTCCGTTCGGACCGCTGGTCGCGGAAAGCGCGACATATCTGAAGGGTCACGCGTCGGGCGATCCGTACCGCGGCTATCAATTCAAGATTCTCACACGCCAGGGGAAGAGTGCGCCCGGCGGCGCGTACAGCTACGTCATCAACGGGCGCATGATCGCCGGCTTCGCGATGGTGGCGTATCCCGCTCAGTACGGCGATAGCGGCGTGATGACCTTTATCGTCAGCCACAACGGCAAGGTCTTCGAGAAGGATCTCGGCAAGAATTCCGCAGCGGTCGGTGCCGAACTGACTGCGTTCGACCCCGGTGCCGGCTGGAAGGAAGTGGCGGTTCCATAGGCTGGGCATGGGAGGAGACGTGATGGTTCGGTGCAGATTCACCAGCGCGCGCGGCGCGGCGCGGCTCACAGCGGCAGGTTGTCTGGCGGCGGCAGCCACGCCCGCCTCCGCATCGTTTCTCTCCGGTGAGGCGCTCGACACGGCGGCGACCGTCATCGCCTGGGTCGTCATTTGCGTCGTCCCGATCGTCTGCATCGTCCTCTTCTGGTTGGTTCACGTCCTGCCCGAAAAGATCGCCGAGAAGCGGCATCATCCGCAGAAGGACGCTATCCATACGCTGTGCCTCCTGTCGCTGGCGTTCGGCGGCTTGCTCTGGCCGATCGCGTGGCTTTGGGCGTACACCAAGCCAGTCGGCTATAGACTCGCCTACGGCACCGAGAAGCACGACGACTATTACCTCGAGATGGGAGAAAAGGCGAAGTCCGGCGCGCTGTCGCAGGAGGACATCGTCCATCTCCGGCATGAACTCGATGTGATGGCGGCGAAAGGGACGCTCCCCGTGACACTCAAGGCCCTGCGAAACGAGCTCGACGCGCGGCCGGTCGAGCCTGCGGTCGGCGTGAGAGCAGGAGGCGCGTAATGGATATTCTCCTGCTCGGAATCTACGCGTTCTTCGTCTGGCTGATCTTCATCAAGTTCAAGTGGCTGCCGTGGAACACCACCTCGCAAGTCACCGTCGTCATCATCCCGATCGTCGCGCTCGCGGTGATGATCCTGACGCTCAATGTGGTCGCACCTTCCTCGAGCGACGTGCGGGTTCTGAAATACGTCGTGCAGATCGTTCCGCAGGTGAGGGGACGCGTCATCGAGGTGCCCGTCGAGCCCAACCGGCTGGTCAAGAAGGGCGAGCTGCTGTTCCGCATCGATCCGACGCCGTATCAAAACGAGCTCAGCATCGCCAAGGCGAAGCTTGCCGTGGACGAGTCAAAGCTCGCGCAGGCCGGTGCACAACTGGCCGACGCCTCGGCGGGTGCGCGCGAATTGCGCGAACAGCTCAAATCCGCGAGCGGACAAGTCGCGGCACTGCGGCCGCAGATCGATCTCGCACGAATGCGAGTCAGACAGAATCGCGAACTGGTGGCGACGGGCGCCGGCGACAAGTTCGCTCTGGAGCAGGCCGAAGCCAACGTGATCGCACTCGAAGCCCAGCTCGCCACGGCGACCGCCAACGAGGGGCAGGTCACGCAGAGGATATCTGGACAGGTGAACGGCGAACAGGCGTCGGTCGCCGGGGCGCGGGCACAGATCGTCACCTCAAAGGCGCAGGTGGACGCGAGCCGCGTCGACGTCGCGAGCAAGCAGTGGGATCTCGACCAGACGGCCGTTTATGCGCCGACAAGCGGTTACGCGATCAACGTACAGCTGCGTCCGGGCTCGTTCGTCGCCGCACTCCCGTTGACTCCGGCGATGAGCTTCGTCGAGGAGACATACCAGATCATCGCGCTATACAGCCAGAACGAGCTGGTTAACGTCGAGCCGGGCAACGAAGCGGAGGTCGCGCTCGCGACCAACCCGGGCCGCATCATCAAGGCGAGCGTCGACTCGATCATCTGGGCGCAGGGCCAGGGCCAGGCCATGCAGTCGGGTGCACTGCCTCAGACGGGCGCCTATCCGCAGGTGCCCGGCCGGTTCCCGGTCAAGCTCAATGTGGCCACCAAGGATCTCGAGTTGTTCCTCGCTGCAGGCGCTACCGGCGACGCAGCGATCTATACCGATCACGTCGAGGCCATCCAGATCCTGCGCAAGGTGCTCATTCGCGTCGGCTCGATCATGAATTACCTGGTCCTGAAGCTGCATTGATGTCGGTCGCTCGCATCGTGGGTCGCTGGGCGCTGCTAGTCGGCGCAGCCGGCACGATCGCCGGCTGCATCCTCAAGCGTCCGCCGGACGTGGCCGACCTCCAGCGCGAAGCGCTCCCCCACACAGCCGTGCCCGCCGAGTGGAAAGGGAAGGGCGGGCTCGTGCAGCCGGTCGACGATCGCTGGCTCGCCTCGTTCAACGATCCGGTGTTGTCCGCACTCGTCGACGAAGCGATCGCCTACAACGCTGATCTCAAAATCGCAGCGGCGCGCGTCGAGCAGGCCGCGGGCTATGTGAAAATCGCCGGCGCTACGCTTCTCCCCGCGGTGGGCGTCCTTGGCCACGCCGGCGGAAAGTCCGGCGGCGACGGCGGACTGCAGGGTATCTGGCTCAACGCTTCGCTCGAGCTCGATGTGTGGGGCCGCATCCGCTATGGCGAGGCCGCGGCGCAGGCCCAGTTCGCATCGGCCGACGCCGACTACGCCTTTGCGCGCCAGTCGCTCGCCGCGATGGTGGCAAAGAGTTATTTTTTTGCCATCGAAGCCGCGCTGCAGCGTTCGATCGCGCAGGGTGTGCTGGGGTCGTCCAACGAGCTGCTGCGCGTGTCCCAGGACCGGCTGCGCATCGGCGTCGGCGACGACCAGGCAGTCGCCGAAGCGCGCGCGGACGTCGGCACCTATCGCGACACGCTGCGGCAGGTCGAGTATTCGCGAGAACAAGCGCTGCGGGCGCTCGAGGTACTGCTCGGCAGGTATCCCGCGGCGGAAGTCGCAGTGGCGCCACAACTGGCGGCGATGCCGGGGCCCGCTCCGGTCGGCATGCCCTCGGAGCTGCTCGAGCGCCGTCCCGACGTCATCGCCGCCGAGCGCCGGGTCGCTGCGGCGTTCGACCGGGTCGAGGAAGCGAAGGCCGCACAGCTTCCGCGCATCGCCCTGACTGCGGGCGGCAGCAGCGTGTCGAGCGAGCTCATCGTGCTCAAGGATCACAGCAATCCGATATGGGGATTCGGCGCCAATCTGATCGCGCCGCTGTATCAGGGTGGCGCACTGCGCGCACAAGTCGAGGTGCGCACGGGCGAACAGAAGCAGGCAGTAGCCGAATACGCTCGCGCTGCGCAGCGCGCTTTCAGCGACGTCGAAAATGCGCTGTCGGCCGAAGTCGCGTTGCGTGACCGCGATGCGATCCTCAGCGAGAACATCGTGGACAATCAGCGGGCCCTGGATCTCGCGCAGGTCCAGTTCAAGGTCGGCAAGATCGATTTGCGCGTCGTCGGCCAGCGGCAGCTTGCGCTCTATGGCGCGCGCACATCGCGGCTGCATGTGCAGAGCGAGCAACTCGCGCAGCGCGTCAATCTTTACTTGGCACTGGGCGGGAGTTTCGAACCTGCCGAAAAAACGAGCTTAACTGAGGTTAATAAGGAATAGACCCACGCACCGTGGAATATCACGCGTTTTATGACGTGTCTTGATCTGAGTCAACGCGTGCGATGCGTCGCAGCGGCACGCTAATAGCTCAATCAATGCACGCCAATTCCGTTACGTTTCAAATAGCACGCGCACGAATTACTGGAGAAATAGCATGGACACCGCATCCCCCCGCGCACCAAACCTGGATCATTTCTTTTCGAGCTCGGCAGCGAGGCTGGATCGCTGGCGGGAGCTGAATGCCAAGGCGCAAACCTGGGCAGCCGAAGCGCGCGGTGGCAAGCGTGGCGCTGGACGCGCCGCGACGGAAGCGGCGCTCGCGGAAGTGCGCCCGCTGGAAGACTTCTTCGCCTTTCCCGGACATCGGCTGATGAAGACATTGGCGGAGCGCATCGGTAGCGACGACGCCCTCGCGGTCGGTCGGCTCGCGCGACGCATCAGCGGTGCGCTGTTGTCCGGTAGCTATCGCTACGACTCCAGCGAATGGGAGAGCAGCGACGACGATAGTGGGAACGTGCCAGACCGGTTACCGTTTGACAGCAGTGGGGGTACGCACCGGTCCTATTTCGAGACACTGATCGTCTCGCCGGCGCCGGCCGCGAATTTTGCGAAGATCGCCCAGGAGCTCCGCCGCCTACGCCGTGTCGAAGACCCGATGATTTACGAACCAGTGCTGGTCGGTAGCTTCGAAGACGCGATCGTCGCCACCATCATGAACGGCAAGATCGAAGCGGTGGTTATCTATGACGGAATTCCGGTGCCGTCGCAACACGACGTACCGTTGGTGCGCGATTTTCTCACCAGCCATCTTCAGATCGATACGTCGAGCCTTGCGCCGCGCGAGATCGGCGTCACTTTGGCAGGGACGATCAAGCGCATCCGTCCCGAGCTCGATATCTATCTGCTGACCGATCGGCAGGTCGAGAAGCTCGCGGGCGATCCCGCGGCGTCGATGATCCGACGCGTGTTCTACGAAGTCGAGGAGCTGACCGAGGTGCATCTGAACATCCTCGAAGGCGTCGCCGATCGCGTTGCGACGCCCCATTTTGACAACCTGAAGCGCTACGCCGCGCGGCCGATCGGCACCTTTCACGCGCTGCCGATCGCGCGTGGCAAATCGATCATGAAGTCGAACTGGATCCGCGACATGGGGGAGTTCTACGGTCAGAACCTGTTCCTCGCGGAGAGCTCTTCCACCGCCGGCGGACTGGACAGCATGCTCGAGCCGACGGGCAACATCAAGATCGCGCAAGAGAAGTTCGCGCGCGCCGTCGGAGCGGACCATGTCTTCTTCGTGACCAACGGCACGTCGACGTCCAACAAGATGGTCTACCAGGCGGTGTGCAAGCCGGGCGACATCGTGATCGCCGACCGCAATTGCCACAAGTCGCACCACTACGGGATGGTGTTGTCGGGCGCGCAGCCGCTGTATGTAGAAGCGTTCCCGATGATCGAGTACTCGATGTACGGCGCGGTGCCGCTGCGTACCGTCAAGGAGGCGTTGCTCAATCTGAAGGCCGAGGGACGGCTCGATCGCGTCAAGATGATTACGCTGACCAACTGCACATTCGATGGTCATGTGTACAACACGCGCCGCGTGATGGAAGAATGCCTGGCGATCAAGCCGGATCTTATTTTTCTGTGGGACGAGGCGTGGTTCGGTTTTGCGCGCTGGTCGCCGTTCCTGCGCCCGCGCACCGGCCTGGGCGCAGCCGCCGCGCTGGAAGAGTGGCGCGACAGCCCCGCGGCGTTGGCGGCGTGGAAAGCGCAAGCCGCCGAGCTCGGCGAGGATCTCGACCCGAAGGACGCCCGCCTGTTGAAGCGGCGCCTGGTGCCCGATCCGCGCAAGATCCGCATCCGCGTCTATGAGACCGACTCGGTGCACAAGTCGATGTCGTGTCTGCGTCAGGGCTCGATCGTGGCGGTGCGCGATGAAGACTACAAGCACCACATCTCGGCCTTCCGCGAGTCCGTGTTCATTCATGCATCGACCTCGCCCAACGCGCAGATCATCGCATCGCTGGACGTAGCCCGGCGTCAGATGGAGCTCGAGGGCTACGAGCTGGTGATGCGCTCAATCGAGACCGCACTGGCGATTCGCCGCGCGATCGCCGAACACCCGATCATCTCGAAATACTTCAAGGTGCTGGGCGCTGATTCGATGGTTCCGGCCGAGTTTCGCCCGTCAGGTTTTCGCGATTTCCTCGCCCCCGGAACAAACTGGGCCACGGCTATGAAGGCGGTGCGGGAGGACGAATTCTTTCTCGACCCCACGCGCATGACGCTCGTGTGCGGTACGGCGGGCATGGACGGCAACTCGTTCAAAGGCCTGCTGTCTTCGAAGTACAACATCCAAGTTAACAAGACCTCGCGCAACAGCGTGCTGGTTCAGAGCAACATCAACAACACGCGCAGCGACGTCGCGCTCCTGATCAAGGTCTTGCTCGAGATCTCGCAGCAGATCGAGACCGAATTCGCCGAGGACGGCGAGAGCGCGCGCGCGGCGTTCGCGAAGCGGGTGAAAAACCTGATGGAAGACGTTCCCGACTTGCCGAACTTCAGCCGCTTCCACGACGGCTATCGCGATGACCCGGGCAGCATCACGCTCGAAGGCGACATGCGCACCGCGTTTTTTGCGGCCTATGAAGAAGACGACTGCGAGTACCTGCCGCTGATGAGCCCGAAGATCGACGAGCGGCTGAAGAGCGGTCCGGAGCTGGTCTCGGCCAACTTTGTGATTCCGTATCCGCCGGGCTTTCCCATCATGGTGCCTGGCCAGGTGATCGCGGCGGACACGATCGGTTATATGCGCAAGCTCGACGTCAAGGAAATCCACGGCTACAACAACGCGCGCGGCCTCAAGCTGATCAAGCTGTCGGCGATTCCTCCCGCCAAATCAAGTGGGAAGAGCAAGGCCAAGGAACCTCATGCGGCAAGCAAGAGCGGATCGGCGGCGCCAGCCAAGGGCAAGCCGGCAGGGAAGTCAGGCAAGCGTTGAGATAGGTTCTGGTTAACGTGATGGCGTCAACGAAATCATCTTGATGGGAGAAGGCAAATGGTGGATTTCATCGTCACAACATTGCAGAAATCCCCGGAGCTCGCGATCTTCGCGTCGCTTGCGCTCGGCTACTGGATCGGCGTCATCAAGTTGGGCAGCTTCAGTCTCGGCACGGTTACCGGCACCCTTCTTGTTGCGATCCTGATCGGTCAGCTGGGTATCACCGTATCGCCCAACGTCAAGTCGATTTTCTTCATCATGTTCCTGTTCGCGGTCGGTTACGGTGTTGGACCGCAATTCATTCGCGGCATCGCGACGGACGGGCTGCCGCAGGCGATCTTTGCCGTGGTCGTCTCGGTGCTCTGTCTGGTTTCGGTCTATGTCGCGTCCAAGATCGCGGGGTATGACGCGGGGTTCGGCGCAGGCCTTCTGGCAGGCTCGCAAACGATTTCTGCGGCCATGGGTCTCGCCACCGACGCGTTCAACGGCCTGGGGTTACCGCCCGACAAAGTCAAGGAACTAGCCGATCACATGCCCGTTGCCTACGCGATAACCTACATCTGGGGCACGATCGGAACCGGCGTCATTCTCTCGATATTGGGTCCCAAGCTCCTCGGCGTCAATCTCGAGGCCGAATGCAAACGATATGAAAAGGAAATGTCGGTCGGGGCGCCTGCCGGCGGCATGCAGTCAGCGTATCGTCGCACCGACGTACGAGCCTACAAGATCGGCGATCGGATGCCGCGCGGGATGACCGTGGCCGGCGCCGAGACCCACCACGGGGACGCCCGCATATTCGTCCAGCGTCTGCGTCGTGACGGCAAGCTGATGGAGTTCACACCGACGACGGCCCTGCAGCAGGGGGATGTCGTCGCGGTGGCCGGCAGGACTGAAGCGCTGGTCGAGGTGCTGGGCAAATACGGCAACGAAGTTTCCGATCCCGAGTTGCTGGATATGCCCGCGGAAGCCGTCGATGTCGTGCTGACCAACAAGGCCTACGATGGCAAGACGCTGCTCGAGCTGATGAAGACCGATTTTGCGAGGGGTGTCTACCTCAACAAGATCACTCGCGGCGCCACTTCCGTCAACATTCCGATCCTGGCGGGGACCAAGGTCAATCGCGGCGACATTCTGCATATCGCGGGTCCGGGCGCGGCCGTCGCGGAGGCCGTGAAGAACCTCGGGTACGCAGATCGCCCGACGAATGCAACCGACATGGTCTTTGTCGGTCTCGGCATACTAGTCGGCGGCCTGATCGGCGCGATCGTCGTGCCGATTAAAGGTATTCCGATTACGCTGTCGACATCCGGCGGCGCGTTGATCGCCGGCATCATCATCGGTTGGCTGCGCGGGGTTCGTCCAACCTTTGGCCGCATTCCGGCGCCAACACTCTGGTTCATGAACAGCGTTGGCCTGAACGTGTTCATTGCCGTCGTGGGCCTTACCGCAGGTCCGACCTTCGTCGCCGGCATCAAGCAAGCCGGGTTCGGGCTATTCCTCTGGGGATTGTTCGCGACCACCGTCCCGATGCTCTTGGCGCCATTAATCGGGAAGTACATCTTCAAGTTCGACCCTGCCATCAACCTGGGTTGCTGCGGCGGCGCTCGCACGAGTACCGCGTCCGTCGCAATGGTTGCCGACGTGGCCAAGAGCGACATTCCAATGCTCGGCTATACGGTGCCCTATGCGGTCAGCAACACCCTGCTCACGCTGTGGGGCCTGGTCATCGTTTTGATGCTTGCGTGAACCGCGCATCATACGGGCCCGCACTCGCAAGGAGAAATCAATGGATGACTTGGACCTCACGAAGTACGAGAAGCTGGGTCCGTTCGAGATCAAGGACTTTCTGCAGAAGGTGGCGTCGAAGGCGGCGCTGGAATCCTCGATTTCCTATCTTAACGCCGGCCGTGGCAACCCGAACTGGATTGCCACGGAACCGCGCGAGGCGTTCTTCCTTCTCGGGCAGTTCGCGATCACCGAGAGCAAGCGCGTGCTCGACCTGCCGCCGGGCGTGGGCGGCATGCCCAAGGCACCGGGCATTGCGGGGCGGCTCGAAACGTGGCTGAAGCAGCACGACGACATGCCGGGTGCGCCTTTCCTGCAGCGGATGGTGCCGTGGACGGTGAAGAAATTCCACTTCGACTCAGACAAGTTCGTGCACGAGCTGGTGGACTCCATCATCGGCGACCACTACCCGGTGCCGGACCGCATGCTGGTGCACAACGAGCAGGTTGTGCATGAGTACCTGCAGTGGGCGATGTGCGGAAACCCGCGACCGAAGGGCACCTTCAAGATCTACGCGGTCGAGGGCGGCACCGCCGCGATGTGCTACATCTTCAAATCGCTGAAGAGCAACCGGATCATCAATCCTGGCGATACGATCGCGCTCGGCGTTCCGATCTTCACGCCATATATCGAGATGGCGCACCTGGAGGACTACGACCTGCATTTCGTGGAGGTGCAAGCGAAGCAGGAGAACCGGTTTCAGTACCCGGACGAAGAACTGAAGAAGCTCCTGGACCCGAAGGTCAAGGCGTTCTTCATCGTCAACCCGGGCAACCCGTACGCCGTGGCGATTTCGCAGGAGACGATCGATAAGATCGGCGCCGTGCTCAAGAAGCGGCCGGATCTCATCCTGCTGACGGACGACGTCTATGGCACTTTTGTGCCCGGTTTCCGTTCGTTGATGGGGGCGTTTCCGAAAAACACCATCGGTGTCTACTCGTACAGCAAGTACTTCGGCTGCACCGGCTGGCGCCTGGGAACGGTCGCGGTCCACGAGGACAACATCTTCGACGAAATGATCGCGAAGCACCCCGAGCCGATCAAGAAGAAGCTGGACAAGCGCTACGGCGGGCTCACGCTCGAACCGCGCAAGCTTGCCTTCATCGATCGCATCGTGGCCGACAGCCGCGACGTCGCGCTGAATCACACGGCGGGCCTTTCGCTTCCGCAGCAGGTCATGATGACGCTGTTCTCGCTCGCCGAGCTGATGGACGAAAAGAAGGACTACCAGAAAGCCTGCATCGGCATCGTCAAGAAGCGCGTCGAGGCGACGCTCGAGGGATTGGACCTCAAGCTTGATCCGAACGAGCACTTCGACTGGTACTACGGTCTCATTGACTTCGAATTCTTCGCCCGCAAGCACCTGGGCGAGGACATCGTGAAGTGGATGAAGGCAAACGTTCATCCGCTCGACATCGTGTTCCGGCTCGCCGCGGACCATGGGATCGTGCTGCTCAACGGCAGTGGCTTTGCCGCGCCGGACTGGTCGGTTCGCGTATCGTTTGCGAACCTGGATGATCATGTTTACGACGACATCGGCCGGGCGGTACGCGCCATTGCGCGCGGCTATCGACAGGCCTATGAGGCGGCCACAGGGAAGAGCGGCGGGCCTCCGAAGGCGAGGAAAGCACCTGCGGCGAAAAAACGCTAGCTCGCCAAGACCATGCGCAATCATCGGCGGCGCGATTCTCGACGATTGCGAAACGTGAACTTCCTCGCAGGGATGCGGCAGCGCGATTCGGGGCGGCTCCTCGTGATTGCTATCGCGCTCGCGGCGGCCGCCTGCGGGCCGGTACCGGAGCCGCCAAAGCCCGTTGCTGCGGCGGCCAGCGAATGGCGGGAATTCAAGGGCTCGTGGAACGCCGCCGGCACCCGCCGCATCATTCCCCTCGGCGCGGATCGTCGCGGCTCGATCATCGACCTCAGAGGAACGATGCTGCTCGCGGGTCCCGAGCGTCCCGGCGTCGGATTCCTTTCGGAAGCGATCGCTCTTGTCGACAGCGAAACGGGCCTTGTGGGCCGAAGCGTCTGGACGGACGAGCGCGGCGACCAGGTGTTCAGCGAGCTCAAGGGCGAAGGCACGGCGGCGAGAAACCGCATCACGGGGACCATTCTGGGCGGGACGGGCCGGTATGCCGGTGCGACCGGTTCCTACGAGTTCTCCTGGCAGTTCGTGACGGAATCGGATGATGGCTCGATCCAGGGGCGCGCCGTCGAGCTGAAGGGTCGCGTTCGGCCGGGTCAGCCGGCTGCGGGAGCCTTGTCCAAATGATCGCGCCCGGATTGCTGCTGAAGCGCGCGGCGCCCTTCGCGATCGCGATCGCCATCTGGTTTACCCCGCTGCCGGCCGGCCTCACCGCAAACGCCTGGCACCTGTTCGCGGTCTTCGTCGCCGCGATCGCGTGCGTGCTCCTCGGCTCCTTCCCGCTTCTCACGGCCTCGATGATCGCCGTCGGGGCCGTCGTCCTCACCGGGACGATCACGCCGGCACAGGCGTTTTCCGGCTTCGCCAATAATAGTGTTCTGCTCGTTGTAGTCGCGTTTGTCGTCGCACAGGCCGTGGTGAAATCGGGGCTCGGCCGGCGCGTCAGCCTGTTGATGGTGAGCCGCTTCGGCGGCTCCCCGCTCGGTCTTGCCTACAGCATCGTGCTAACCGATGCGGTCATCGCGCCTGCGTTCCCCAGCAACACAGCGCGCGGCGGGGTGCTTTTCCCGATCGTGCTGTCCGTAGCCAAGGGAGCGGGGTCCGAGCCCGACCAACCCGAGGGACGGCGGCTGGGCGGCTATCTGATGTTCTGCGCGATGGCGAGCCTCGCGGTCTCCTCCGCCCTCTGGCTGACGGCCACCTCCTGCAACCCGATCGGCGTGCAGATCGCGCAGAAAGCCGGGGTCGAGATCGGCTTCGGAAGCTGGTTTCTCGCCTCCTCTGTGCCGTCGCTCGCCGCGATCTTGATGTTGCCGCTGCTCGTTTCGAAAATCTTTTCGCCCGGCGTCGGGGCAACGCCCGAGGCCCCCGCGGCGGCACGCAAGGATCTCGCCGGCATGGGAGCGATGTCGCGAGACGAATGGATCACGGCCGTGACCTTCGTGGTGATGGTCGCCGGCTGGGTGTTCGGCAATGCGCTTCAACTCAACGGTACCGCCGTCGCGTTTATGGGGTTCGGGGTGCTGATGGTGGCGGGTGTGCTCACGCTCGAAGATATCGCCAAGCAGGGCGACACGCTGGCGACTTTCCTTTGGCTCGCCGTCCTTTTCGCCCTGAGCGCGCAGCTGAACGAGCTCGGCTTCATGGGCTATGTCGGCGAGCGCCTTTCCTCGCGCCTGGGCGGCCTGTCGTGGCCGATGCTGTACCTCACGTTGATCGCCCTGTACGTCGGCCTGCACTACTTTTTCGTGAGCCAGACCTCGCAGATGCTGGCGCTCTTCGCCGTCTTCCTCGATGTCGGCGTTCGCGGCGGGGTGCCGGCTCCGCTGATAGCCCCAGGCCTTCTCTTCGCTAGCAGCTACTTTTCGGTCATCACTCCGCAGGGCGGAAGCCAGAACATCATCTTCGTGGCGAGCGGTTATCTCAAACAGGGCGAGCTCTACAAGCTTGGCCTTCTCACCACCATCGCGTTCATGACGGTGTACCTGCTGATCGGCACGCCCTGGATCCTGTTCGTCAACAGTGGAGGGTGAACATGGACTATTTTGTACAGGCACTGCGGCACAATCCTGAGCTGGCGATCTTCCTGACGCTTGCGATCGGCTTCACGATAGGCAAAGTCAAGTTCGGGAGCTTCAGCCTCGGGATCGTGGTCGGCACGCTGCTGGCCGGCGTGCTGATTGGACAACTCGACATCAAGGTCCCCGCAATCGTGAAGACGGTCTTCTTCGACCTCTTCCTCTTCACTACCGGGTACAAGGTGGGGCCGCAATTCTTTCGCGGGCTGAAAGGCGACGCGCTTCCTCAGGTCGCGCTTACGGTTGTCCTGTGCGTGGCCTGTCTACTCACGGCATACGGTTTTGCGAAGTTTCTCGGGTACGACGTCGGGACGGCTGCGGGGCTCCTGGCAGGGGCGTTCTCGGAGTCCACGGTGATCGGCACCGCTGGCGAAGCGATCCAGCGCCTGGCGCTTCCCGATGCGGAGAAGACTGCGCTGGTCAACAACATTCCCGTCGCGTATGCCGTGACCTACCTGATCGGCACCGCCAGCCTCGTCTGGTACCTGCCCACGATCGGGCCGAAGCTGATGGGAATCAACCTGAGGGAAGAAGGCGCGCGCATGCAGGCGGCGATTGCCGGCGCTGCCCAGCAGGAACTCGGGGTTTTCTCGGGCGCGAGAGCCTTTGACCTTCGCGCGCTCCGCGTGACCAACCCGGAACTGGTGAACAAGACCGTGGCGCAACTCGAGGCGCTGCCGCCGGACGCGCGGGTCTTCATCGTGCGGGTACGCCGCGGAGGCGAAATCATCGAGGCCACCCCCGACACCGTCATTCGCAAGGACGACATCGTGGCAGTCACAGCACGGCAGGCGGTGCATGCGCAGCGGGGCGACCGGATCGGCCCCGAAATGGATGACAGCGCTTTGCTCGACATTCCGATCGAAACGCTGGATGTCGTGGTCACGAACCGCTCACTGGCGGGGAAATCGCTGGCGGACCTGGCACTCCTCGAGAGTGCGCGCGGAGTCTTTCTGCGGCACGTCACGCGCGCCGGACAGGAAGTCCCCCGCTCTGAGGCAACGCTCGTCGACCGGGGAGATGTGGTGAGCCTCATCGGCACCAAGGCCGAGGTCGAGCGCGCGGCCAAGGAAATTGGATATGCCGATCGCGCCACTACCTCGACGGACATGGTGTTCGTCGGAATCGGCATCGTGCTCGGTGGGTTTGTTGGCCTGCTCTCGGTCACCGTTGCCGGCATCCCGCTCACGCTTACTGCCAGCGGCGGCGCCCTGATCATGGGACTGGTGTTCGGCTGGCTGCGGTCGGCGTATCCGTTCTACGGGAGAATCCCCGAGCCGGCGATCTGGATCTTCGATACGGTCGGCCTGTGCATCTTCATCGGCGTCGTCGGCCTGAGCGCCGGCCCCAGCTTCGTTGCCGGTCTGCAGAAATCCGGCATCAGCCTGGTCTTCGTGGGTCTGGTGTCCGCCCTGCTGCCTCACACCATCGGGATCCTCTTCGGACGTTACGTGCTGAGGATGCAACCCTTGATCGTCCTCGGTGCCTGCGCCGGCGCCGGCACGATCACGTCCGCCCTGCGCGCTATTCAGGACGAGGCGCACAGCAGCATTCCCGCGCTCGGCTACACGGTACCCTATGCGATCGGCAACATCCTGCTGACGGCCTGGGGACCGGTGCTCGTGGCGATGATGGCGGTCGGAAAATAGGTCCCGAAAGTTCGGCAGCCCGGCGCTGAATTCGGGCCGGCCCGCCTCTACGCGGTCCTGCTATCCGTGCGAAGGGTGAGAGTGACGTGAATCACGCCGCGCTCGCGCCGTTGCTCCATGGGAAATCCGCCTCGCTTGAAGACCGATAGCATCGCTCTGTTCTGGCTCAGTACGTCGGCCTCGAATTGGGTGAAGTTCTGGGCGCGGGCAAGGCCTGCCAGATGGGCGAGCAGGCGTGACGCGATCCCGCGCCCGTGATAATCCTCTTCGACGAGGAACGCCACTTCCGCCGAGCGTTCGGTGCCCGTCCCGCCGGTTGCGATGTAGCGCCCCGAAGCAATGATAATCTCGTCGCGCACGGATTCGGTAGTCACGACCAGCGCCGTTTCGCGCACGAAGTCGACGTTGATTGCACGATCGATTTCGTCGTCGGAGAGATCGCTTCGGGGAGTGAAGAACCGGGTATAGATCGAATCCCTTTCCAGCAAGCGGAAGGCTTCCACAAGGCGGTCCCGGTCGCCGGGCCGGATCGCGCGGATTGTCACGCGCGTCCCGTCCTTCAACACTTCACTCACCGAATAGTCACGCGCATGGTTCATGACTTGGCGGGGCCTGGACAAGGTGGTCGCTGGTGCGTCACGGGCAGGCGGCGGTCAGAACGCGGCGCCGATCGAACCAACGAAAACCTGGTCCCTCGATCCTGGATTGAACCAAAAGCCGCCTATCGTAACGCGGCCCCAAGTCACCTGAACGAAAGGCCCGCGCTGCACCTCGCGGTCGCCGCCGTAGGCGGTGGTGCGCTGGCCAACGAGTCCAACGCGGAGCCACTCGACCGGTCTGAATCCCAACTCGCTCCACGCGTAGAAATAGTTGTTGGTTCGCTCGTTGCCATCGTGCACGTATTCGGCTTCGACGTAAAAATCGAAGCTCCCCCACGCAACGCTCGCTTCGAGGCCGGGCACGAGACCTTGCGTCGTGCCCCAGACGCCTCCGAGCACGGGCGTCAACTCCCAGGTGACCGCGTCACCGCCGGAAAACGTCCAGCCGACAAAAGCCGATCGCGCGCCGACTGATTCGTAGTTGTACCTGGCTTCGAGGTGCAGCGGCCCGCGATCGGCTGCAGCGATCGCCGAGGTGTAGTTTTCGCCGCCGCGGACATCCGTGGGGTATGCGGTGATCGCGAACTCCCACGATGGATCCGTCGCAGGAGATGCGCGGCGGCCGCTGCCCTCGTGCTCATCGGCCCGCGCCGCCGTGGCGATGACGATGGTGAATGCGACGACGGCCGCGGCCTTCATCCGCCGAGCGCGTTGATCGCGATCACGAGTGCCGTGCCCACTCCGACCATCATCAACCCCACTTTCCAGCTCCCGTAACCTGCATAACGACCGAGCGCGAGACCACCGCCGAACAGCATGGCGAGCGCGATGGCGCGCGAGAGGTTCTTCGCCGTCCCGACATCCTGGATCAGCGCGAAGGGCAGCACGACAGGAAACGTCGCCGCGACGACGATCAGGAATATCGCCAGGGCAGCAAGCAGGTCATCCCACCTCAGCCTGGGTCGCGCCGGTACGGAGGACATCGCGACAATTCGTCCGCGGATTGCCTCGACCTCCGCTGGCGAGACGAGACTTGCCGCGGCTCGTGACAGCGAGGCCTCGATCAGCCTGCGACCGGTGTCCGCATCCGGGGCCGCCCGTACAGAGTGCATGAGCATGAGCAACCTGCCGCGAGCCGTCACAGCGCGGACGACGTACATGATCGCGTCGACGAGCCCCCAGGCGAGATTGCAGCCCAGGGCCGCGACGAACATTTCTCGGATCTGCGCGCGCCCGGACTCCGCCACCGAGACGGCTCCTACGAAAGTGAGCGCCATGAACAGACCGAACAGCATTTCCGATACCCGGTCCACGGGGCTGAGCACGGGCTCGCGCGTCGTCTCCTCGGGGTGGTTCTCTGCGGTCATCGCCATCTCCGCGCGTCGCGTGCCCCACGAAATGGTGCAGCCTTCAATCCGATTCCCCCAAAGCCCCCGGATTCTGCCCGCCCACGCGTCAACGTGCAACGCAGCGCGCAGCAACTGCATCGAACTGCATCGTCTTGACTGCGAGACTATAATCGCCGCTGGGCCCGCAGCCCGCCGTTCAGTTCACTTGACAGAAGTCGCGCCACCTGGACCATGAATCAGCCCCGGACCGACGCTAACGCAAACCAGGAACGGCTGGCCACATTCCGGTTCGACCTCGTCGCAGGTCTCACGGCCGCGGCGGTCGTTCTGCCCAAGGCGATGGCCTACGCGACCGTCGCCGGGCTGCCCGTCGCCGTGGGTCTTTATACCGCCTTCGTCCCAATGGGGATCTACGCGCTGCTCGGCTCGTCGCGCGTGCTTAGCGTCAGCTCTACCACCACGCTGGCGATCCTTGCCGGCACCGAGCTGGGCTTGGTTGTGCCCGACGGCGACCCGGCGAAGCTTGTCGCGGCGACGGCGACCCTCACCGCGCTGGTCGGTGCCATACTGATTCTGGCGAGAATGATGCGACTGGGATTCGTCGCCAACTTCATTTCCGCGCCGGTGCTGACCGGCTTCAAGGCCGGAATCGGACTCGTGATCGTCCTGGACCAGGTGCCGAAGCTCCTTGGCATCCACATTACCAAGGAGGGGTTTTTCGTCGACTTGCTGCGAGTCGTGCAACATATTCCGGAGACCTCGCTGATGACACTCGCGGTGGCCGCCGCGACTTTCGTCGTGCTGATCGGGATGGAGCGCCTTTGGCCGCGTGCTCCAGCGCCGCTGATTGCACTCGGCGGCGGCATCGCCGCAGCCTGGTTCTTCGGCCTGCAAGCTCTGGGCGTCTCGACGGTCGGCCTAATTCCGCAAGGGTTCCCGTCACTCACCATACCCGACCCGGCGTTGATCGGGCAGTTGCTGCCCGGCGCGCTGGGGATCGCGCTGATGAGTTTCACCGAAACGATCGCGGTGGGTCGCGCTTTTGCCCGCCCCGGAGATCCCCGCATCGATGCGAATCGCGAGTTGATCGCGACCGGGGCTGCCAATCTCGGCGGCGCGCTGCTCGGCGCCATGCCGGGCGGCGGCGGCGCCTCACAGACCGCAGTCGTACGCGCGGCGGGCGGACGGTCGCAACTGGCGTCGCTCGTTACCGCCGGCGTCGCGCTCGCCACGATGCTGATTCTTGCGCCGTTGCTCGGTTTGCTGCCCCACGCCACGCTCGCGGCGATCGTCATCGTCTACTCGGTGGGACTGATCCAGCCAGCGGAATTCCGCGCCATTCGAAAAGTGCGCACCATGGAGTTCCGCTGGGCGATCTTGGCCGCACTCGGCGTGCTCATGCTCGGCACGCTCAAGGGCATCGTGGTGGCGATCATCCTGTCGCTGATCGGTCTGGCCAGCCAAAGTGCCAACCCGCGTGTGCACGTCATCGGCCGCAAGCGCGGCGCCGATGTGCTGCGACCGTTGTCGCCGGAGCACCCGGACGATGAGACGTTCGAGGGCCTGCTGATCGTGCGGCCGGAGGGACGCCTCTACTTCGTCAACGCCCAGAATGTGGCGGAAAAGATCGACGCGCTGGTCATGCAGTACAAGCCGCGCGTGCTCGCGCTGGACATGAGCCGGGTGCAAGACATCGAATACTCGGCGCTCCAGGCGATGATGGACGGCGAGACCCGCGCGACCGGGCGTGGCGCCATTGTATGGCTGGCAGGCTTGAATCCCGGCGTCCTGGAGGTCGTCCGGAATTCCGGGCTGGCCGAACGACTGGGCAGCGAGCGCCTGCTGTTCAACGCGCGTGCGGTGATCGAACGCTTCCAGGCGCTGCAGCAAGCTGCGGGCGGCGCGGTGCAGTCTGCTCTCTTTTGACCGCTCGTGTGAGGCGGCGCACGGCGACCGCCGGTGGCACAGCGAAATTGTGCGAGGATGCGAAGCGGTGCAACGGATTCATTCGCGGTGACTGACGAACACTCGTAGCATTAATTCTCTGGGGACGACGATGGCAAAGAAAAGCGCAGCAAGGAAGGGCGAGCCGAAGAGCAAGGAGAAGAAGGGCGATGGGGCTGCTGTCAAAGCGCGTGCGGAGAAAAGGCGCGCAGCGCCGCCCAAGGGGGAGATTTCGGGGAAGGACTACGCGCGGGAGATGAAGAAGCTCCACGTCGAGCTCGTCAAACTGCAGGAGTGGGTCAAGCTCAAGGGGTTGAAGGTATGCATCCTTTTCGAGGGGCGCGACGGCGCTGGCAAGGGCGGCACCATCAAGGCGATCACCGAGCGGGTGAGCCCGCGGGTGTTCCGCGTCGTTGCGCTCACTGCGCCGACCGAGCGCGAGAAGTCCCAGATGTACGTACAGCGCTATCTGCCGTACCTGCCCGCCGCGGGCGAGATCGTGATCTTCGATCGTAGCTGGTACAACCGGGCGGGTGTCGAGCGCGTGATGGGTTTCTGCACCGACGAGGAGGCAGACGCATTCCTGAAAATAGTGCCGATGTTCGAGCGATTGATGGTGCACTCCGGCATCATCCTGCTCAAATATTGGCTGGAAGTAAGCGCCGACGAGCAGACGCGCAGACTCGAGGGGCGCATCGACGACGGGCGCAAGATCTGGAAGCTCTCGCCAATGGACCTCAAGTCCTACAGTCGCTGGTATGACTATTCAAGGGCACGCGATGCGATGTTCGCTGCGACCGATACTGCTTGGGCGCCGTGGTTCGTCGCACGATCCGACGACAAGCAGCGGGCCCGGCTCAACATCATCAGTCACCTGTTGGGAAGCATCAAGTACAAGGATGTGCCGCGGGAAAAAGTGAAGCTGCCGAAGCGTCAGAAGGCAGGCGACTATCGCGAGCCGGATCACCCGTACAAGTTCGTCCCGGAAAGGCACTGACGGTTCGAGTGGCCGCTGCACCACGCGCTGGCCACACTGGCACTGCTGTCGATCACTTGTCTTCCTCGGTCGGGGCCGGATGATGATGGGTCGTGGCCTCTGGCGGTCGTGACGGCTTCCGCCATTCCGCGAGCGCCACGGTCTTCCAGTTGAAGAGGATTGCGAGCAGTCGCAACATCAGCGTCGTGCCGATGCTGGCGGCGGCGGCTTTCTCAAGCGGCACGCCGTAATAGTCGAGCGCGACGAAAAGCACGCAGCCGCCAAGCGCCGCGAGCACGTAGAACTGGCCCGGCTTGAACAGCAGCGGCTCCTCGCGTACCAGGATGTCGCGCAGCAGTCCTCCCCCCACCGCGTTGGTCATACCGATCAAGATTGCTGCCAACGGTGAGGACCCCGCTACCATGGCCTTGTCGGCCCCCACGACTGCATACACCGCCAACGCTATTGCGTCCACATAAGCCACGAGACGCCCGAACCGCTGGGCAAAGCGGTGAAACAAAACGCCGACCACAACCGCGGCTAGCACCGCGAGCAGATAGCGCGGGTCTTGCATCACCGCCGGCGGCTGAGACAGAAAGACGCTGTCGCGCAGCAGCCCACCACCCACCCCGCTGACGAAGGCGAGGGTGAATGCGCCCAGGATGTCGTAGCCACGCCGACTCGCCACCCATACTCCTGTCATCGCCATCAGGAAGGTGGCGGCCAGGTCGAACTCGATTGGCAGAAATGGTATCCCTGTCATACGTCGCCGTCACGCATACGCAAGCGCGCCGCGGATCTGCCGCAATTCACTGAGAAGGCCGGCCACCAGCTGCGCTCTGCGTCGGCTATTGCATGAACCAGCCGTGGCTTACCACCAGCGATTGACCGGTGAGCGCGTTCGAGGGGAACGACGCGAAGAACACCGCGGTCTCGGCAACGTCGTCGAGCGTCGTGAACTCGCCGTCGACCGTCTGCTTGAGCATGACGTTCTTGATGACTTCCTGTTCGGAAATCCCCAAAGTCTTCGCCTGCTCCGGAATCTGCTTCTCGACCAGCGGCGTGCGCACGAAACCGGGACAGATCACGTTGGCGCGCACGCCGTGTGCCGCGCCTTCCTTGGCGACGGCCTTGGCGAGTCCGATCAGGCCATGCTTCGCCGTGACGTAGGGCGCCTTGAGCAGCGACGCTTCCTTGGAATGCACCGAGCCCATGTAGATGATGCTGCCTCCTCGGCCGGACTTGTACATGTTTGGCAGACAGGCTTTCGTAGTCAGAAACGCCCCGTCGACATGAATCGCGATCATCTTCTTCCACTCGGCGTAGCTGAATTCCTCGATCGGATGCACGATCTGAATGCCGGCGTTGCTGATCAGGATGTCGACGCCGCTGAAGGATCGGACGACCGCTGCGACGCCATCGTTGACCGCCTGCTCATCGGTGACATCCATCGCAACGCTCATCGCCTGACTTCCGTTCGCGCGGATTTCCTTGGCAGCAGCCTCCGCCGCATCCTTGTTCAGATCGGCTATCGCCACCTTCGCGCCCTCGCGCGCGAATGCCAGTGCGATGGCCTTGCCGAGGCCGCTGGCCGCGCCGGTGATGATGGCAGATTTGTCGCGTAGTCTCATGGAGCTCCAATCATGGTTTGAGTCATCTCACGAAACGCGTCGTCCCGCGAACCATCCACGAATGCCGAAGACCCGCGGCGCGTGCGACGCGAGGGATTCGGCGATCGGCTTTCATTGACACGTTGCTAGAGCGAGGTTGCGCGCACGGAGTAGGTGGTTGATCATACAATGAATCATCATCCAGTTCAGAACCGCTTGCCGAATATGGAAGCTCACGGAGACGGGCCGCCGAGCGTCGATGCGCTACAGCGTGTGCGCGCCGCGGCCGAGGCAATCTATCGTGCTGAATCGCGACGGGTCTTCGCCACGCTGGTCCGGCTGCTGGGCGACTTCGATCTCGCCGAGGAAGCGCTGCACGACGCTTTCCGGGCGGCACTCGAGCAGTGGCCGCGCGACGGCATCCCGGCGAATCCGCGCGCGTGGCTGGTATCTGCCGGTCGCTTCAAGGCCATCGATGGCATACGGCGACGCACGCGGTTCGACTCGATGGAGGATGTCGCCGAGCAAGTGGAGGCAGTCATCGACGACACCGCTCCATCGGACAGCGAGGCCATCGAGGACGATCGCCTGCGGCTCATTTTCACCTGCTGCCACCCGACGCTTGCGGCCGATGCGCAGGTGGCGCTCACCTTGCGCGAAGTCTGCGGTCTGACGACCGAGGAAATCGCGCAGGCCTTCCTCAGTGCCGCGCCGACGTTGGCGCAGCGCATCGTCCGCGCCAAGGCCAAGATCCGCGACGCTCGTATCCCTTACCAGGTTCCGGAGCCTGGCGAACGCGCAGAACGCCTGGACAGCGTGCTGCGCGTGGTCTATCTGGTATTCAACGAGGGCTACTCGGCGTCTTCGGGTCAGTCGCTGACGCGGGTCGATCTGTCCGGCGAGGCGATACGTCTCGGGCGGCTGATCGTCGAACTGCTGCCGGAGCCCGAGGCGATGGGTTTGCTGGCACTGATGCTGCTGCAGGAATCGCGCCGCACCGCGCGCACGTCGCTTTCGGGCGAGCTGGTCCTGCTGAGCGACCAGGACCGCTCGCTCTGGAACCGCGATCAAATCAGCGAGGGGTCGGCGCTGGTCACAAGATCCCTTGCGTCGCAGCGCTTCGGTCCCTACACCCTCCAGGCGGCGATCGCGGCGGTACACGCCGATGCGGTCAGCGCCGATGCTACGGACTGGGACGAGATCGCCGGGCTCTACGATCTTCTGCTCCGCGTCGAGCCGACGCCGGTGGTCGAGCTGAACCGTGCGGTGGCCATCGCGATGCGCGATGGTCCTGACGAGGGTCTTGCGCTGATCGAGGCCATCCTTGCACGCGGCGACTTGAAGGATTATCACCTTGCCCACGCCGCGCGCGCGGACCTGTGCCGGCGGTTGAGGAAGACCGCGCAGGCACGCGCTTCCTACAAGCGCGCGATCGCGCTCGCACGGCAGGGTCCTGAGCGCCGGTTTCTCGAGCGACGGTTGGCCGAGCTGCCCGACTGAACGATCGCACCGATGCCACCGATCGAGGAAGGGTCCGGCGAGCCTTTGCACTTTCAGCCCGGCCGCGTGTCGATTTTCCGCTTGCCCGTTCGACTAGTCGATGAAGGCCCGGTGATTTCGGGCTCATTTCAAAGGCAAGCCGGAGCGACCGATGCGCATCGTCATCTGCTGGTTGGACATATTGCGAAAAGTTGGGCAAAAAACAGGCCCTTATCTGATGCTGGAAATACTGATGCCCGGCGGTACATTGCTGGCGCTGCTGCTCTTCCTGTATCGGCGCCGGAGGCCCGATATCGGGCGCGACGCGCAGCGGGCGATCCAGGCCGTGCTGCGTGCGCTGGCAGGCGCCTTCGAGCAACGCCTTTGGGTGCCGTTATCCACAACGTTCCGCGAGCAGGAGTGACCGATGAAGTACTTATGCCTGGTATACCTGGACGAGCAAAGACTGGATGCTGTTCCCGACAGCGAGTGCAAGGCCTGCGGGGACGCGCTGCGGCGCAGCGGCCACCACATTGCCGCGGAGGCGCTCCAGTCCGTTCATACGGCTACGACCGTGCGTGTCCGCAACGGAAAGATGTCCGTGACCGACGGACCTTTCACCGAGACGAAGGAGCAGCTTGCCGGGTTCTACCTGATCGACGCCAGGGACCTGAACGAAGCCATCCAGCTGGCCGCAAAGATCCCGCCGGCGCGCGTGGGCAGCGTCGAAGTCCGGCCGGTCAGGGAATTGGCGGTTTGAGAGGCGAGGTCATTGCCTTGGCGGGTCAAAAAAAAGATGTCACGGCTGTCGAGCCTGGGCTCGGCCGATCGACTAGTAAGTGAGGAGTCCATTTGGTCGAGATGGTCCAGATGGCTCCGTGTTCAGCTCGAAACCTAACGGAGATCCAACGATGCGATTCATGATGATAGTCAAGCACGCGGAGAATCAGGGCCATCCACCCAAGGCGTTGATGGACGCGATTGCGAAGCTCGCCGAAGAGGAGGTCAAAGCCGGAACGATGCTCGGGAGCGGGGGCCTCGGGCCAACGGCCCAGGGGGCCAGAGTCCGCCTCTCCGGAGGACGGGTGGTCGTAACCGACGGGCCCTTCACCGAGACCAACGAGGTTGTCGGCGGCTACGCGCAGTTCGAGTTGAAATCGAAAGAAGAGGCAGTCCGGTCGGCGGTCCGTTTCATGGAGCTTCACAAAAAGCATTGGCCGGGCTGGGAGGGCGAGACCGAGGTTCGTCAGATGTTCGGGCCGGAAGACTTCGGCCCGGAAGGATGCGCACCCAAAGCAGAGGACCGGTCACCCGCATCGGTTGGGTGAGGCGTTGTTTATCGGACGGGGCCATGGTGCGGAGTGTCACAACACCGCGCCATCCCGAAACCCAATGGAGATACACCAATGCGATTCATGGTTATTGTCAAAGCCACGAAGGAGTCCGAAGCGGGCGTTCTTCCCGATGAAAAACTTCTCGCCGCGATGGGGAAATACAACGAAGAGCTGGTGAAGGCCGGCGTGATGCTCGCAGGCGAGGGGCTCCATCCGAGCTCGAAGGGTGCGCGGGTCAGATTCTCGGGCGAGAAGCGGACTGTGATCGACGGACCATTCGCCGAGACCAAGGAGCTCATTGCCGGCTTCTGGCTGTGGAAAGTGATGTCGAAGGCGGAGGCGATCGACTGGCTCAAGCGCTGCCCCAACCCCTTCCCGGGCGAGTCCGAGATCGAGATCCGCCAGGTGTTCGAGGCGGAGGACTTCGGTGCCGAGTTCACGCCGGAGCTGAGAGCGCGGGAGGAGCGCCTGCGCGCGGAAATCGCCGCCAAGACGTAGTTGCGGCGGCCGTGCGGTTCGAGTCTCAGGCCGCAGCTGCCTCAGGCTGGCTCCATGCCGTGGCGGCGCTTCGCCGCATCGGCTTCCGACGATGCGAGGAAGGAGAGCAACGCTCCGGCGGCCGCCGGACAGTTCGATGCTTTGCATACCGCCGCCGCGAAAACGGTCGTTGCCTGGATCTCCGGCGGAAGGAGTCCGATGACGTCGGCGCCCGGCACGTGCATCAATTCGCTCAACTGCTGGAAGCAGATCTCGACATCGCCGCGCGCCACGAGCGTCCCCACGGGAACGCCGGGCGGGGCTTGCACGATCCGCGGCGCAATCACGTCGGCGATGCCCCAGCGCTTGAACAAGCCGACAAGGTGTTCACCGCTCGGACCCGTCGAATACCCGATACTTCGGGCGCGGAGGACCGCGTCGCGAATCGCCGGCTCACTGGAGACGTCGGGCCGCGTCGCGCCGGCGGCTACGGCCATCGCTACCGGGGAACGAGCGAGATCGGTTCGACTGTCCGGATCGACGCGGCCGCCGGCAGCCAACTTCTCGATCGCATTGGCAGCCAGCACGACGAAGTCGAACGCTTCCCCATTTTCGACGCGGCGGGCCACATCAACGCCACCTGCCGAAACAATAGCGACCGTTTGCCCTGATTGCCGCTCGTAGGCGTCACTCAACTCGGTCAACACGTGGCGCATCGCCATCGAGGAGATGCCCGTGATACGGCCAAGCTTGCTTGAGTCGACGCCCATGCCGTGACGGCTAGATCAATCGATGTATTTCAATCCGGCCTTTTGCAATGGCTCGCGCATGTTGTACATGTCGAGCCCCAGGATTCCGGCGGCCAGCTTCGCACGTTTTTCGTCTTCGCTGGTTTCGCGTGCGGCTGCAGCCTCGAGCGTCTTCTGCGCCGCGGCAGCCGGCACGACGACCACACCGTCCTCGTCCGCCACGACGACATCGCCCGGACTCACCAGCGCCCCGGCACACACTATGGGTATGTTCACGGATCCCAGCGCCGCCTTCACCGTCCCCTTCGCCGAGATCGCCTTGCTCCAGACCGGGAACTCCATCTCGGTCAGAAGCCGAACGTCGCGCACCCCGGCGGCGATGACGAGCCCTTGCGCACCCCGCGCCTTGAAGCTCGTCGCCAGCAGGTCGCCAAAATAGCCGTCAGTGCACTCGGCCGTGACGGCGGCAACGACGATGTCGCCGGGCAGGATCTGCTCGGCTGCGACGTGCAACATCCAGTTGTCGCCAGGGTGCAGCAGCACCGTCACGGCCGTCCCCGACGTGTGCGCGCCGGCATAGATCGGACGGATGTACGGGTTCAGCAGGCCCGTCCGCCCCATGGCCTCGTGGACGGTCGCGGTCCCGAACGTACCGAGTTTGGCCGCGACGTCGTGGTCGGCGCGGCGGATGCTGCGATGGACGACTCCGAGCTCGTACATGGTCAATGTCCCTTCGCTTTCAGTGTGGCATCGAGCCGCGGGTAGACGCGCCGTGCGTTGGCTTCATAGATCTTGTTCCGCTGCTCCGGATCGATATGCGCCGCCTCGATGTAGCGCCTGGTGTCGTCGTAGTAGTGCCCGGTCTCGGGATCGATGCCGCGTACCGCGCCGATCATCTCGCTTGCGAATA
>Ga0207711_10000155_pt1 | contig 73463 bp, 83 predicted proteins | sample KBSS34metaG_FD_184401 | JGI IMG/M metagenome (GOLD analysis project Ga0207711, IMG submission 184401) | Switchgrass rhizosphere microbial communities from Kellogg Biological Station, Michigan, USA - KBS S3-4 metaG (SPAdes) (version 2) | ecosystem: Host-associated > Plants > Roots > Rhizosphere... | reverse complement strand
GGCCCTGGCGGCGGCCCGCCGCGGCGCCCACGACCTGATCCTGATGGACGTCCAGATGCCACACATGGACGGCGTCGAGGCGACCCGGGCCATCCGTGGCCTCACCGGTCCCGTCGCCCTCGTTCCGATCATCGGCCTGACCGCCAACGTCATGGTGCATCAGCGCGCGGAATACCTCGCCGCCGGCATGAACGGGGTCATCGGCAAGCCGATCTCGCCCGCGGCGCTGTTGACGGAGATCGCCCGGGTGATCGCCGAGGGCGACGCAGCCCCGGCGGTCGCTGTCGCCGGCTAGGCCGCCCGAGCCTGCAGGGCGAAGCGCCGGCAGTGCTCGAGGTAGGCCGCCTCGTGGCTCTGAATCAGTTCGACCAGCGCCGCCCACAGCCAGGAAGGTGCGTCGAGGGTCTTCGAGCGGTTCCTGGCCAGTTCTCTTAGCCAGCCTGCCTTGGTGGGCGCGTCCATCTGGCGGGCGTGCGCGCGCCCAACCACCAGCGCCAGATAATGCGCCGCCCGCACCGCCTCGTCGCGCGAGAGCGTCTCGATGTCGAGCTTCAGGTCCTGCGGCGTCAGCTCGCGGATCACCACGGGGCGGCGCAGCAGCTTGCCGGCCAGCATGCGGCGGCCGAGGAAAGGTGAGAGCGCGCGGGCGCCGGCCACCACGCGCCGCGCGTTGTCGCTGGGCATCTTGGCGCCGGGCGAGCTGGGCGCGGCGGCGGGCACGGCCTCCTTGATGTCGATGAGCAGGGTCTCGGCTGTCCCGTCCTCGCCCTCGACGCCGACCAGGAGGGCGTAGCGCAGCCGGCCCAGCGACGAGCAGCCCTTCATCCAATAGGCGCCGTCGAGGATCTCAATGGGCGCGTCGTCGTGCCGGTGCCGCAGGCTGGTGACCAGCTTGCGCAGGCCCTCCTCGGCCGCAAGTCCCTGCACAGCGGACCGCTCGGCGTCCGACAGAGGCCAGAACCGCTTGCCGAGGGGGATCGTCGGCCTCGGGTCGTCGATGCGGTCGCGCGCCAGGTGCTTCCAGCGCCGGGTCAGGGATTGCTTGAGGACACGGCGGACTTCCTTGGGCGTGGTCTCGTCATCAGGCGCCAGGCTTTCGCCCGAAAGGCCGGCCTCGTAACCCTCGACCATGTGCTCGACCATCAGGGCGGTGGTGACGCCCGGCAGGTTGGAGCCGCGCGCCGCCGTGGCCAGCGACAGCCCCAGCCGAATGAGGTCGTGCGCCGGGTTGCCGATCACCGTCTGGTCGAGATCGCGGATCTGCACCGCGACCTGGCCGCGCGCGCTGGAAACGGGACCGAGGTTTCCGGAATGGCAGTCGCCGCAGATCCAGACCGCAGGACCTTCGGGAATCTTTCCGGCAGAACTCTGCTCCAGCCACTCGTAGAACTTCAGCGTGGAGCCGCGCACATAGGCGTGCGCCGAACGGGTCATCTTGCGACGCTGCTCGTCGCGCAATACCGCAGCCCTGTCCTTGGCCAGCGGGTAGCCGTCTTTCGCCCTCACCATCTGCGGTGAAGGTCGCCTGCCCGCGAAAGGTTCCGCAGGACGGCTGGCTAGGCGGCGTAGTTCAGGGGGTGCTGTTCGGCGCCCAGGCCCTGCTCGAAGTCCTGGAGAATCTCGATGACTTCGCCCATGGGGGCCATGATCGGCTTGCCCTCGGGGAATCGGTAGCGCCAGAAGGTGGCCACGTGGCTGAGCGTGCCGGCGCCTTCGCCGAGCGCCATGAACATCTCCGGTGACTTCCGCGACTTCCTGCTGAAGGCGATGGCGTTGCCCTCGGTGAGCTGCTGGAACACGGCGTCGTAGGTCTTCAGGTAGCCCATGACGGCCTTGACCTGAGCTTCAACGGCGGCGCGCAGGCGCACCTTCAGCTCGTCGACCATGACCATCAGATCGCGATCGCGCGGGCCCACCACGCGCACCTTGGTGATCTCGATAAGCACCTCCTTCAGCCGCGGCCAAAGGGTGTTCAGCACCCACTTGTAATAGAGGAAGCCCTTCCAGCTGAAGATCCCCTCCCGATAGCTCTCGCCCTCGAGCTGCAGGGTGAGGCGCAGGGGCTCCAGACGCTCGTCGGTCTTCGACGACAGCAGGGCTTCCACGAGGCGATTGGTGGCGCCGCCCGCCGCGCCGCCGTAGGCCAGTTCGATCAGGCGGGCGATTTCGCCGCCGACGAAGCGCTGCATCTTGTCCACGTCGCCGGGCGAGATGTCGAAATAGGTCGGGCTTACCTCATAGCCGCGGCGCTTCATGTGCTCGCGCAGCAGGAAGGGATCGAGCGACGGCAGTTCGTTGATCGCTTCCAGGATCTCGACGTCGCGCAGCATCTCGTCGGCGCCGCCGCGAAGCTCCTGCAGGACCGGCATCCAGCCCTTCTCGTTGACGAACACGGTGCGGCCGCCCAGCGACAGGTCGGACTTGTCGAAGGGCACGATCAGCTTGGTGGCGTTGCGCGTCATGCCGTCGAAGAGGTCGAGCTCGTCGGAGCGCAGGCGATGCTTGAGAATGACCGCGCCGTTGAGCACCGGGCTCTTGAACAGCGGCTGGTCGGTATGTTCGGCGTTGCCCACATTGCGCATGGCCAGCGCAGCCAGGTTCAACACCCGGCTCGTCGACGCGGTTTTTTCGAGCCCGCGCAGGCTCCGATAGATGCGCTCGTTGCTCGAAGCCACGTGGACCGTCCGGTCGAAAATCAGCCGCTTCTGCGGCCCTCTAGATTTCATAATCGCCGCCAAACCCGAAAGGACAGTTAAAGTGAACCCGGACTCGCGGGCTTTCGCCGGCGCGACGCAGGGCCTAGCCTGAGGCGGTTCGCGGGGGATTTTTGGGCATGGATCGTCGCCGACTGCTGGGGTTAACAGCCGCGGGCATTTCGGCCGCCGCCTGGCCGGCGTTCGCGGCCTCCGGCGCGGGACGGCGCAAGCCCAACTTCGTGGTCATCCTCTGCGACGACCTGGGCTACGGCGACACCTCGGTCTACGGGCCGTCGAAAATCCGCACGCCGAACCTGGAGGCGATGGCCCGCGAGGGCACGGTGCTCACCGACTACTATTCGCCGGCCAACCTGTGCTCGCCGTCGCGGGCCGGGCTGCTGACCGGGCGCTATCCGGTGCGCACGGGCTTGGGCTACGAGGTGATCATGCAGCCGGAGGAGCGCGGCCTGCCGCTCTCCGAGGTGACCATCGCCAAGGCGCTGAAGCCGGACTACGCGACGGGGCTGTTCGGCAAGTGGCACCTGGGGCACCGCGGCGCGGCCTGGCCGCCCACCAAGCACGGCTTCGACACCTTCTTCGGCATTCCCTACAGCCACGACATGTCGCCGCTGTCGCTGTTCGAGAGCCACGCGGGCTCCGACGAGGTGACCGCCAGCCCGGTCGATTATCCGCAGCTGCAGCAGCAGTTCTACGCCCACGCCGAGGCGTTCATCGAAGCCAACAAGGACCGGCCGTTCTTCGTGGAGCTGGCGCTGTCGGCGCCTCACCTGCCGGAGCATCCGCACGCGCCGTTCGACGACAAGACCACGGCCGGGCCCTACGGCGCGGTGGTCGCCGAGATAGATTCCATTGTCGGGCGGCTGAACGCCAAGCTGAAGGCGCTGGGGATCGAGCGCGACACCTTGGTGATCTTCACCTCCGACAACGGGCCGTGGTTCGAGGGCTCGGCCGGCGGCCTGCGGGAGCGCAAGGGCGGCGGCGGGTACGAGGGCGGCTACCGCGTGCCGTTCCTGGCGCGCCAGCCGGGGACCGTGCCGGCCGGCAAGCGGGTCTCCAGCATGGCGATGGGTATCGACCTGTTGCCGACCTTCTGCGCGATGTCGCAGCGACCGGCGCCGGCCGGTGTCACCCTGGATGGCAAGGACATCTCCGGGGTGCTGACCGCAGGCGCCGCCTCGCCGCATGACGAACTGATCCTCTTCGACAACGAACTGCCGGTGGCGGTCAGGACGCAGCGCTGGAAGTACGTGGCCCAGGGCTACTACCGGGGCCTGATGCTGCCCTATCAGGCCATGGGCTACGCCGAGCTCTACGACCTGCAGGCCGACCCGTCGGAAAGCTACAGCGTGTCTGCGTCATATCCGGACGTGGCCAAGGCGATGAAGGATCGGTTGATGGCGGCGCGGGTGACCTTTGCGCCGTTCGCGCACAAGGAGCCGCCGGCCTACTTCAAGACCCTGCGGCAGAGCCTCGAGCGGCAGGACTGAAGCCCGCGGACGACGGCTGCGGCGCCGCGGCGAACTGCTCGGCGATGGCCTGGAAGAGCCGGGCTGCGTCGATCGGCTTGGCGACGTGGGCGTCCATGCCGGCGGCGCTGTATTCGGCGATCTGGTGGGCCATGGAGTTGGCGGTCAGGCCGATAATCGGGATGCGCGCGCGCCCGGTCTCAGCCTCGCGGGCGCGGATGGCGCGGGTGGCGTCGGCGCCGTCCATGTTGGGCATCTGGACATCCATCAGGATGACGTCCCAGTCGCCGGTCTCCCAGGCCTCGACGGCCAGCACGCCGTCCTCGACGATGTGCGGGTCGACGCCGATCTGATCCAGCAGGGTGCGCAGGACCAGGCGGTTCACCTCGTTGTCCTCGGCGGCCAGGACGCGGACCTTGGAGAGCTCGGCCAGCGGCAGGCGCGCGGCGGTGTCGACGGGCTCATCGAGGGCGTCGCCGAGGCGGGTCAGCGGCAGGGTGAGGGTGAAGGTCGAGCCCTCGCCGATCACGCTCTCAACGGCGATGGCGCCGCCCATCAGGTCGGCCAGGCGGCGGCAGATGGACAGGCCAAGGCCCGTGCCGCCGAACTTGCGCGCCGTGGAGGCGTCGACCTGGGTGAAGCTGTCGAACAGCGAGGCGAGTTTTTCGGCCGGAATGCCGATGCCGGTGTCGGCGACGCGCACTTCGAAGCCGCCAGCCGGGATCGGGCGCACGGACAGCGCGATTTCGCCCTGCGCGGTGAATTTGAGCGCGTTGGAGGTCAGGTTGTAGAGGATCTGGCGCAGCCGGGTCGGATCGCCGAGATAGGCGCCCCGGGCCGGCGCGGCGTCGAGATGGAGGCGCACGCCCTTGGCTTGCGCGATCGCGCTGAACGGCGCCAGCGCGCTTTCGGCCACGGCCTCCAGGTCGAAGGCGATCTCCTCGATCTCCAGCTTGCCGGCCTCGATCTTCGACAGATCGAGGAAGTCGTTGAGAATGGTCAGCAGGGCCTCGCCCGACTGGCGGATGATCTTCAACCGGCCGCGCTGGTCGGCGTCGAGGTCGCCGGCCTCCATGGCCTGGGTCATGCCCAGCACGCCGTTCAGCGGCGTGCGGATCTCGTGGCTCATGGTGGCCAGGAAGGTCGACTTGGCGGCATTGGCGTCGGCCAGCGCCAGTTCGGCCAGCTTGCGGTCGGTGATGTTCTGCATCACGCCCAGCCCGCGGCGCGGCTCGCCGTCCGGGCCGAGGGTCGGACGCAGGGTGGAGGTCACCCAGACCAGGCGGTCGGGGCGGTTCAGGCGGTATTCGGCCTGATGGCTCTCGCCGCGGGTGTCCTGGTCGTCCCATATGGCGGCGACCCGTTCGCGGTCGTCGGGGTGGACGGTGAGCAGGCGGTCGCCGTAGGCGAGGTCGTCGAAGCTGAGCGCGCCCTGGAAGAAGGTGTCGGCGGCGCCGGCGCCCCAGAGCCCGCGGGTCTCGTAGTCCATTTCCCAGACATGGATGCCAGCCAGCAGCACGGCGTCTTCCAGGCGGTCGATGGCGCGGCCCTGGTCGTCGGCGACGTCGGCGGCCGACATGCGCTGGCTGAGCACCAGCACGCCGGCGACCTCGCCGGACGCGTCGCGCCACGGCAGGTTGGAGCTTTGCAGCCAGGTGGCGCGGCCGGACTTGCCGACCAGCCGCACGCGATCGGTCTTGACCACCTCGCCGGCGAGGCAGCGCTGGAAGACGCCGCGCCATTGCTCGGCGCTGGGCACGACTTCGAAGAAGTCGCGGCCGACGGCCTCCTCGCGGGGCATGCGCAGGTCGCGCTGCCATTCGTCGTTGACAGCGATGATGCGCATCTGGCGGTCGGTGACGAGCACGGCGCCGTGCAGGCCCGCGATGAGGTCCTCCACAAAGCCCGTCAGCTCGGCCGGCTGATCACTCATCCGCTGTCCTGCCCCCGCATTGACTCTGTCACCCTACGGAAAGTGCCTTAAGAGCCCGTTCCCAAAACGAGGGTCGCCGGCTGCGACCTTTTGGTTGCAGGTGACATCTCGGGGCGCGGCGGGCAGGCTGGCGGCGCAACGATCGCCTGGGGAGGGCGCGCCGATGAACTTCAGGACCCTGGTCTCGGCGCTGTTCGCCGCCGCGATGCTGGCCGGGCCGGCCCTGGCCGCCAAGCCGTCGCCGGATATCCGGCTCTACGCCATGGATTGCGGCCGCGCGACCTTGCCCGACGCCGACGCCTTCGCCGACGACGGGTCCTACAAGGGCCAGTCCAAGGCGCTGGTGATCCCCTGCTTCCTGATCCGCCATCCGAAGGGCGACCTGATCTGGGACACCGGCGTGCCGGAGACGATCGCCGATGCGCCCGGCGGCAAGGCCGCCGGCGTGACCTTCGCGCGCAAGCTCACCGACCAGCTGAAGGATCTCGGCCTGACGCCGGCCGACATCAAATACCTGTCGATCTCGCACAGCCACTACGACCACATCGGCAACGCCGGCCTGTTCGCCAGCGCCACCTGGATCGTCGACCCGCTGGAGAAGGACTACGCGTTCCGGCAGCAGGCCCGCGACGACAAGGCGGGCTTCGCGCGCTACGCGGCGCTGGAGGGCGCCAAGACCGTGCTGATCACGGGCGACGGGCCCTATGACGTGTTCGGCGACGGCAAGGTGATGATCTACAAGGCGCACGGTCACACGCCGGGCCACACGGTGCTGCTGGTGCGGCTGGCCAAGGCGGGGCCGGTGATCCTGGCCGGCGACATGTGGCACATCGCCGAGAGCCGCGCCGCGCGGCGCGTGCCCCGGTTCAACTTCAACCGCGAACAGACCCTGGCCAGCATGGATAAGGTCGAGGCGCTGGCCAAGGCGACCAAGGCGCGGATGGTCATGGAGCACGTGCCGGCCGACTTCGACGCGCTTCCGAAATTCCCCGCGGCTCTGAACTAGGCGGCCGGTCAGCCGAGCAGCTCCAGGGCGCGGTGGTCGACGATGTGGTCGGTGGCGGAATCGACCATCTGCATGAACATGTCGTCGCCGCGGGCAGTCTGCTTGACGATCATCGCGGCGAAGAAGGCGGTGAGGAACAGCAGGAACGCGCCGCCGGCGTAGTCGCGCTTGAGGTCGCGCTCGCCATAGCCGCTGACGCCGCCAGCCTTCAGGCCGTCGAGGTAGCGGGCCAGCAGCTCCGGCTCATGGGCGCGGCGCAGGTCGGGCGGCAGAGCGCCGGCCAGGAAATAGGCGACGTCCACGGCGCCGGTCCCCAGCGCGATCGACTGCCAGTCGAGCACGGTGATGGGGCGCCCGCCCGCCGCAGTGCCGAACATCATGTTGTCGGGGCGATAGTCGTTGTGGGTAAGGCAGCGCGGGCCGGCGCCTTGCACGGCGTAGCGGTCGAAGCGGGAGGTGAGCGTCTCGCCGACCTCGATGTGCGCGGGCTTGAGCCGCGCGCCATAGCGGTCGCGGAAGGCCATCCAGAGGCCGCGCACCGCCTCGGACGTGGCCTGGCTGGCCGGCGCGGCGCGGGCGCCGGAGACCCAGGGCAGGTCGTCGATGTCCGGGTCGCCCCAGTGCGAGGCGTGCAGCCGGGCCGCCTCGTCGACGGCCAGCCGGGCCTGATCGAGGCTGACGCCGTTCAGCTGATCGCCCTGTTCGGCGGGCGCGAGGTCTTCCATCAACAACACGAACTCGCTGGTGGCTTCGACCACATCGGTGAAGTGAACGATGGGCGTGGAGATCCGCGCCGTCGCGGCGAGGTGGCGATAGAACATCACCTCGCGGACGTAGTTGCCGAGCGCCACGCCGGTGGCGAAGCTGTCCGGGTCAGCGGAGGGGAACTTGCCGACCACCGAGGCCGGCGCGGTCTCGCCGCCGCGGGCGTAGGTGAGGGCAAAGCGCACGCTGTCGCCGATCTGGCCGGTGCCGACCGCCTTGGCGGTGAAGCTCTCGACCACGGCGTCGACGCCGCCGGCCTGCAGCGCGCGGGTCAGCCAGTCGGCGTCGACGGCTTCGGGGCGGCGGATGTCGGGCAAGCCAGTCACAGGGTGTGCACGTAGACTTCGTTGTGGGCGATCTCGCCGTCCTTGAGGAGGACGAGATCGAAGCCGCGCATACGGCCGGCCGATCCGCCCTCACCGATCTCGCAGTACCAGCGGCCGCAGAAGCCGCCGGGGATCGGCCAGACCTCGTCGGGCGTGTAGGTCATGGGCGGCGTCGCGCCGAAGAGGCCGGTGAGATAGGCGCTGAGCGCGTCCCGGCCCGTGAGGCCGGTGGCGGTCTGCGGGTCCTTGTAGCTGCAGTCGGCGGCATAGAACGCGGCAAGGCGTGGCACGTCCTTGGCGGTCCAGGCGGCCAGCCAGTCGGCGTTGAAGGCGGTGATCTCGTCGACGGTCATGCTGGGCAAGGTCATGGCTCAGGCCTCCTCGTGGTCCAGGATCCGGGCGCGGTTGGCCTCGGTGAAGTAGTCGGCGGGGGCGGCCTCGGGGCCGGCCATCACCGCCAGGCCGTTCAGGCCGAGGCTCGGATCGGCGGCCATGCGCTCGAAGTGGCGCCGGCGGCGCTCGCGGGCGGCGGGGCCGAACTCCATGTCGAGACCGGCCTGGATCGCGGCGGCGAAGCGCAGGCGGCGCATGCGTTCCGCGCGTTCCTGCGCATAGGGGGCGAAGGCGGCCGGCGACCAGTCGTCGCTCGCGGCCAGGATGTCGGAAACGATGCGCACGTCGCGGTAGGTGATGGAGAGGCCGAGGCCGATGATCGGGTCGTTCCAACCGGCCGAGTCGCCCACCAGCACGCAGCCGGGCGCGAAGGGCTCGTCCGTCCAGGCGTCGGCGTTGATGTAGCTGTAGAGCGGCCCGGCCGGGCGGCCGGCCACCAGGTGGCGGTTGGCCGGGCTGCAGGTCATGGCGAAGGCGTCGAGGAAGCGGCGCGCGCCGTCGGGGCCCTTGAACCGCTGGGCCTGGTCGAGCGCATAGCCGCCGTAGACCCGCACCTTGCCGTCGCCCTGCGGGAAGGCCAGGAAGCCGAAGTCGCCCTCGGTGCCGATGCTTTGCAGGTCGGGGTCCCAGCCGTCGCAGCCCTCCACCAGGAGGCCCGCGAACCAGTGGTGCGGCTTGTCCTGATGGAGCGTGATCCCGGCGGCCTCCCGCACCGAGGACGTCCGCCCGTCGGCCCCGACCAGCAGGCGGGCGGTGGCGCGGGTCTCGCGGTCGCCCTCGAGAAAGGTGACGCCGGGCTCGGCGCCCAGGCGCAGGTCGCTGACCTGGACGCCCCGGCGGGCGTCGGCGCCGGCGGCGCGGGCCGCGTCGAACAGGGTCTGGCAATGATGCGGATGGCCGATGCACAGGGGACCGGCCACGTCGGGGGCGAAGATGTTGAGCGGCAGGGTAGCCGCCGCGGCGGCCTCGGGGTCGCGGCTCTCGTCGAAGGTGATATGGCGGGTGAGGTGATGGCCGCCGGCGCCCATCAGCAGGTCGTAGAGGCCCAGGCGCTTGACCTCGGTGACGCCCCAGGGCGCGATCCATTCGCCGCGCACGCGGTCGACATATTGCTCGGAGGCTTCCAGCAGCAGCACCGAACGGCCGGCCCGCGCCAGCACCGTGGCCAGCGCCGAGCCGCCGATCCCGCCGCCGACGATGATCACGTCGTAGTCCGCCATGGGCCTGCCTCCGCTGTGTGCGGACAGTCGCGCGTTGGCGTGGGGGAAGGAAAGGGGGGCGCGCGTGCGCTCCTTCTCCCCTTGCGGGAGAAGGTGTCGGCCGAAGGTCGACGGATGAGGGCCCGCGCCGGGCTGTCGGCGCGGGCTGAGGGTCGGTTGGAATTGAGGGTTCTGAGAGACCCCTCATCCGACCTGCATGCGCAGGCCACCTTCTCCCGCAAGGGGAGAAGGACCGCTAGCCGGAGCGCTGGTGGTCGGGGGGTGGGCTCGGGGTTCCGGGCAGGACCGCGAGGATCTCGAAGCCTTTGAGGCCGAGGGCGTTGCAGAGGCGGGTGACTTGGACAGTGAGGTCTTCGGTGAGGAAGGTTTCGGTGAGCTCTTCGATATCGAGCAAATCATCCAACTCGTCGCAGAGGTGTTCGGCGTCGCCGCTCGTGCCGGGGTCGTTGCGGATCAGGCGCTCGACCGTGGCGCCGATCTGGCGGCGGCGGTCGTGGGTGGCGGAGAGGTCGGCCCATTCGGCGCGGCGCTTGGCTTCACGCACGCCCTGCTCCGCGTCGCGGATCAGCTTGGCTTCCAGGGCCATGGACTGGCGCATCACTCTCGTCGCCTTCTGGAAGGCAGAGGTGGCGGAGGCTTCGACCTTGGGGTCGTCGGTCTCGAGCGCGCGATCGGCGTGCTTCGCGGCCAGGCGCTCGGCCATTTCAGCCACACGCGCCAGGGCGGCGGCGTGCCGCGCGGTCATTTCATCGACGTCGATCACACGAGAACAAATAGAGAACAAAAGTCCCGATGTCAAGGAAAAAGTGGAGCCACCGCTCCGGGCCGGCGGCCTGATTTGCCAGCGATTTCAAGAAAGCGCAACGATCATTTCAAATATATCTCTGGTCGTGCGGAAACAAACCCACCCCTCAGAGTTGATTGATCTCACGGAGGGCGGAGAAATGCAGAAAAAACGGATCGTATTCGTCGAAGACGATCGACTATTGAGTTTCGAAGTATGTCAATCTATCGAAGAATATGGATACTCCGTCGACCCGTTTTATTCTGGATCATCCGCGATTGAGGCGATAAGCGGGCGCGATTACATCACCGCACTCGTCACGGATATCGACCTCGGGCCCGGCGTCGACGGCTTCCAGATCGCGGCTCAGGCCCGCGCGCGCTATCCGCACCTTCCGATCGTGTTCGCGTCCGGAACCCACGGCGCGAAGCATATCTCCTATGGCGTCCGCGGGTCGGTGTTCGTCGCCAAGCCCTATCATCCGCACCAGATCGTCCACGCGCTGCAGGAAGTGATCCGCCTCGAAGCCGCCTAGGTCCTCGATTTCCACGCCGCCGACGTCAGCGCCGGGCTAGGCTAGGCCGCAGGAGACCTCATGCGCCTAGCCCTTCTCGCCTTCCTTCTCCTTGCGACCGCCGCGCGCGCTGAGCCAGCGGCCCTCGACAAGACGCTGGCCACGGCCATGGAGGCTCGCGCGGTTCCGGCGCTGGGCGTGCTGACGATGCGCGACTTCAAGGTGGAGGCTGTCGCCGTGCGCGGCGTCAGGCGGTTGGGCGCGACGGCGCCGGTGACGGCGGACGATCGCTGGCACCTGGGGTCCGATGGCAAGGCGATGACCGCGACCATGATCGCGCGCCTGGTGGATCGCGGCGTGCTCTCCTGGACGACGCCGCTCTCGCAGATGCTGCCCGACCTGGCAGCCGGCATGCAGCCGGACTACCGCGACGTGACGCTGCTCGACCTGCTGTCGCACCGCGCCGGGCTGGGCGAGATGGACGACAAGGACCCGGCCTTCCAGGCGGCCTATGCCGACGCGCGGCCCACGCCGCAGCAGCATGGCGACTGGGTGAAGCGGTTCCTCGGCGCGCCGTCGGCCGGGCCCAAGCGCGCGGCGATGAAATATTCCAACCAGGGCTTCATCACCGCCGCCTACATCGCCGAGAGGGCGACGGGGAAACCCTACGCGCAGCTGATGCGCGAGGAGGTGTTCGCGCCGCTCGGCATGAAGAGCCCCAGGCTCGGCCCGCCGGGCGGCGGGGAGCTCTCCGGCCACGTGGGCGGCAAGCCCGAGACCGCGCAGGACGCCAACCCGGCGTTCGTCGACCCGGCCGGGGGCTGGCGGATGACGCTCAGCGACTGGGCGGTCTTCTGCCTCGACCAGATGGAAGGTGAGCGCGGCCGGGGTCGGCTGCTGAAGCCCGCCAGCTACAAGATGCTGCACACGCCGCAGGGCGACACTGTCGCGGCGCTCGGCTGGGGCGCCCCGGCCAAGGCGGCGGGCCGCCAGGGGCCGGCGCTGACCCATTCCGGATCGGACGGCGCCTGGTACGCCCTGGTGCTGCTGTTCCCGGGGAGGGGTAACGGCGTCCTGGTGACCGCCAACGCCGCCGACGACATGGGCGGCGACAAGGCCGCGACCGCGGTGATCCACGTGGTGGCCGAGGGGCTGGCTCCGGCGGCGGCGCCCTAGGCCGCTTTCGCCTCGGCTTGCGTCGTCGTCCGAAGCGGCCGAAAACGCCTTCCCCCGCGTTGACACCGGCGCGCCTATCCGTATAAGTCCGCCGCTCTCGCCCGCGGGCCAACTCGCGGGCGCATTCCGTTTTGCATATTACACCCTGAAGGCGCGAACGATGTACGCGGTGATCAAGACCGGCGGCAAGCAGTACCGGGTCTCCCCCGGCGACCTGCTGGTCGTGGAAAAGCTGGCCGGCGAGCCCGGCGCCAATGTGGCGTTCGGCGAAGTGCTGATGGTCGGCGAGGGCGAGGCCGTGACGGTCGGCGCCCCCACCGTGAAGGGCGCGTCGGTTTCGGCGACCCTGATCGAGACCCGCCGTGGCGAGAAGATCAAGATCTTCAAGAAGATCCGTCGCCAGGGCTATCGCCGCACCGGCGGTCACCGCCAGACCGAGACCGTGCTGCGCGTCACCGCGCTCACGGGCGCCGACGGCAAGACCACCAAGTGGGACGGCAAGGTCGACATGACCACCAAGGGCGAGCTCGATGCGCGCGCCCGCGGCATGGTCTACGTCAGCCCGGCTGCTCAGGCCGAGATCGCCGCGGCCCGCAAGGTCCAGGCGACCAAGGCCGCCAAGCCGGTGACCGCCAAGGCCCCGAAGGCCGCCAAGCCTGCCGCGCCGAAGCCCGAAGCGAAGGCCGCTCCGGCCCCGAAGCCTGAAGCCAAGGCGGCTCCGGCCCCGAAGGCGGAAGCGCCGAAGGCCGCCGCGAAGGCTCCTGCCAAGGCTGCTGCCCCCAAGGCGGCTGCAAAGCCGGCCGCGAAGGCTGAAGCCAAGCCGGCCGCCAAGGCTGCGCCCGCCAAGAAGGCTGCCGCGCCCGCCAAGGCCGCGGCCCCCAAGGCTGACTCTGGCGACAAGAAGCCGGCTGCGCCCGCCAAGAAGGCCGCCGCCGCCCCGAAGAAGGACAAGTCGGCCAAGTAAGGCCGGCTAGGTTTAGGAGAGCACCATGGCTCACAAGAAATCAGGCGGCTCCTCGCGCAACGGTCGCGATTCCGCCGGCCAGCGCCTCGGCGTGAAGAAGTTCGGCGGCGAGAACGTGCTCGCCGGCAACATCCTCGTGCGTCAGCGCGGCACCAAGTTCTGGCCGGGCGACAACGTGGGCCTTGGCCGCGACCATACCCTCTTCGCCACCGCCACGGGCGCGGTGAAGTTCATCACCAAGCGCGACGACCGCACCTACGTGAATATCGTGCCGGCAGCGGCCGCCGAGATGACCAAGACCAAGTAGCGGAACCCGCCTTTCTCCGGTTCCGCCCAGCAAGAATGGCGGACCGGACAGACGAACCTTCGCGGGGAGTCCGGTCAGCCGGGCTCCCCGCGTTCGTTTTGGGCCCCTTCAGAGGGCCGGGAGGTAGACAAATGTGTGCGATCGAAGTGACCCCCGTGGTGTCCACGGAACGTCTGATCCTGCGCGGGCCGGTGGTGAATGACGCCTGCGCCATCGCGACCTGCGCCAATGACCTGAACGTGGCCGGCATGACCACGTCCATGCCGCACCCCTATGGCCACGGCGACGCCGAGGCGTGGATCGCCGGCGCCATGGCCTGCGACTGGGAAACCCAGGCCAGGTTCGTGATCGAGCACCGCAATTTCGGCGTCGTCGGCCTGCTCGACTTCGACCAGGATCGGGGTTCGAAGGTGGAGATCGGCTACTGCCTGGGCCGCCCGTTCTGGAACCGCGGCTACGCCACCGAGGCGGTGCGCGCGGCGCTGAAGTGGGTGAAGCGCGACTGGAGGGCCAACGTCGTGGTGGCCGGCCACTTCGCCGACAACCCGGCGAGCGGGGCGGTGCTCTGCAAGGCGGGCTTCCTCTACACCGGCGACGTGGAACAGCGGCGCTCGGTGGCGCGCGGGCGCGACGACGTGCCCACGCGGATGATGGTGTGGCTGGCTTAGTGGACGATCGAACCGCGGAAATTGAACCACGGAAAACACGGAAAGAGCACGGAAGGGCAGTTCGTTCGCCCGCGCGAGCGGGCTGCCTCTTCTGGGGATGCGAGGCAGCGAGATGATCGCGCTTCGCGCCTGCCGGGGCCCTTCTCTTTCCGTGCTCTTTCCGTGTTTTCCGTGGTTCCTCTCTTCCCCTTCGCGGCGCCTGCGCCTGATCTGTGCTAAGGCCCCGAGACCATGAAGTTTCTCGACGAGTGCAAGGTCTACATCCGCTCCGGCAACGGGGGCGGCGGGGCCGTGTCGTTCCGGCGGGAGAAGTACATCGAGTACGGCGGCCCGGACGGCGGCGACGGCGGCAAGGGCGGCGACGTCTGGATCGAGGCGGTGGAGGGGCTGAACACCCTCATCGACTTCCGCTACCACCAGCACTTCAAGGCCGAGACCGGGGTGCACGGCATGGGCCGCAACCGGCATGGCGCGAACGGCGCCGACGCGGTGCTGCGCGTGCCGGTGGGCACCCAGGTGTTCGAGGAGGACAAGGAGACCCTGCTGCTCGACCTGGACAAGGCGGGCATGCGGGTACGGCTGCTGAAGGGCGGCAACGGCGGGTTCGGCAACACCTACTTCAAGGGGCCGGTGAACCAGGCGCCGATGCACGCCAACCCCGGTCAGGACGGCGAGGAGCGCAACATCTGGCTGCGCCTGAAGCTGATCGCCGACGTGGGGCTGGTGGGGCTGCCCAATGCGGGCAAGTCGACCTTCCTGGCGGCGGCCAGCGCGGCGCGCCCGAAGATCGCCGACTATCCGTTCACGACGCTGGCCCCGAACCTGGGGGTCGTGGACCTGTCGGTGGGCGAGCGCTTCGTACTGGCCGACATTCCGGGGCTGATCGAGGGCGCCAGCGAGGGCGCTGGCCTGGGCGTGCGGTTCCTGGGCCACGTGGAGCGGACGGCGAGCCTCATCCACCTGGTGGACGGGACGCAGGACGACGTGGTGGAGGCCTGGAAGACCGTGCGCCACGAGCTGGAAAACTATGGCGACGAGCTGGCCGACAAGACCGAATTCCTGGTCCTGTCGAAGATCGACGCGCTGGACAAGGACACGCGCAAGGCCAAGGCCAAGGCGCTGGCCAAGGCCTCGGGCGAGAAGGTGTGGCAGGTGTCCGGCGTGTCGGGCGAAGGCGTGACGGAACTTCTGCGGGCGTCCTACGCCCTCGTCCGTGAACGGAAGGGCGAGGCCGCGGAAGCCGCGCAGATCGCCAGCGGAGAGCCCCCCGAGGACTGGGCGCCGTGAGCGGACTCGCCGGCGCGAAGCGGATCGTCGTGAAGGTGGGCTCGGCCTTGCTGGTCGGGCCGGACGGCGCCGATCGCGCCTGGCTGGCGGGGTTCGCGGCCGACGTGGCGCGGATGCGGGCGCGGGGGCAGCAGGTGCTGGTGGTGTCCTCGGGCGCGGTGGCGCTGGGGCGGCGCCGGCTGGCGCTGCCGAGGCGGGCGCTGACACTGCCGGAGAAGCAGGCGGCGGCGGCGGCGGGGCAATCGGCGCTGATGCGCGCCTGGGAAGAGGCGCTGGAGCCGGCCGGTATCGCCGCGGCGCAGGTGCTGCTGACGCGTGACGACACGGAGGTGCGCCGGCGCTGGCTGAATGCGCGGGCGACCGTGGAGACCTTGCTGGCGCTGGGCGTCGTGCCGGTGGTCAACGAGAACGACACGGTGGTGACCGAGGAGATCCGCTACGGCGACAACGACCGGCTGGCGGCGCGGGTGGCGCAGATGATCGGCGCGGACCTGCTGGTGCTGCTGTCGGATGTGGACGGGCTCTACACCGCCGATCCCAGGAATGATCCGTCAGCGGAGCATATTCACCGCGTGGATCGGCTGACGGCGAAGATCGAGGCCATGGCCGGCGGCGCCAACGCCAGCGCCGGCGTCGGCACCGGCGGCATGGCGACGAAGATCGCGGCGGCCAGGATCGCCAGCGCGGCGGGCTGCGCCACGGTGATCACCCTGGGCAACCGGCCCTCGCCGCTGCAGGCGGTGGAGGCGGGCGCGCGGGCGACGGTGATCGAGCCCTCGACCACGCCCAAGGCGGCCTACAAGGCCTGGATCGCGGGCTCGCTGGCGCCGGCCGGGGCGCTGGTGGTGGACGACGGCGCGGCTGAGGCGGTCCGGCGCGGCAAGAGCCTGCTGGCGGCGGGCGTGCGGCGCATCGAGGGGCGCTTCGACAAGGGCGACGCGGTGGTGGTGCGCGACGAGGCGGGCCACGAGATCGGCCGCGGCCTGGTGCGCTACGAGGCCGAGGACGCCGAGAAGATCTGTGGCCTGAAGAGCGAGGCGATCGAGGCGGCGCTGGGCTACACGTCCGGGCCCCTGGTGCACGCCGACGACCTGGCGCTCGCGGCGCACGCGGCTCAGGCCTGAAGAAATAGAACCACGGAAAACACGGAAAGTGCACGGAAGAGGCCGGGGAAGTCGGCTGTCCGAGCCAGGTTGAATCGCGCGCTTTGCGCGCAAGGAATTCCATCAATCCGCGTTTCTCGACTCCTTCCGTGCTCTTTCCGTGTTTTCCGTGGTCAGCCTTTCAGGTCGTCCGGGGTATCGACGTCGAAGAGCACCCCGTCGTTGGGGCTTTCCACCAGGGCGAGCTGGTCGCCGAGGTCCTGCAGGACGCCCCGGGCGCCGGCGTCGCCGGTGAGGGCCAGGAGCTGGGGGAACAGCAGGCGGTCGAGGAGCACGGGGTTGCCGCGGCGGCCCTGCCAGACCGGGGCGACGGCCAGGGCTCCGTCGCGCAGGGCGAGCGCCATCTTCGGCAGCACCTGCGCCGGCACGCGCGGCATGTCCCCTAAGAACACGAACACGCCGTCGGTGTCGTCGGGCAGGCTGGCGATGCCGGTGCGCAGGGACACCCCCATGCCCTGGGCGTAGTCGTGGGCGTGGACGATCACCGTGCGCGGGTCGAAGGATCGCGCGGCGGCGGCCACGGCCTCGGCGTCGGCGCCGATCACCACGGTGACGCTGCGCACCGGGGCGGCGTAGGCGGCGGCCAGCGCGCCCTCCAGCAGGACCCCGGCGTCCCAGGCCGCCAGCAGCTTGCCGCCGCCGAAACGGCTGCCCGATCCGGCCGCCAGGACCAGAGCTTCCAACGCTGGACCTGTCGCCAAGGCCACATCCTCTCTATGTTGGGGGTCAATGACGCCCTATGACGCCGCCTCGCCGCAAGCCCGACCGTCCCTGGTGGATGGATATGGCCGCACGGTGACCTATCTGCGCCTGTCGGTCACCGACCGGTGCGACCTGCGCTGCGTCTACTGCATGGCCGAGCATATGACCTTCCTGCCGAAGGCGGAGGTCCTGAGCCTGGAGGAGCTCGACCGGATCGCCACGGCGTTCATCGGCCTGGGCGTGAAGAAGCTACGGATCACCGGCGGCGAGCCGCTGGTGCGCAAGGGGATGATCGGGCTGATCGAGGGGTTGAGCCGGCATCTGAAGTCGGGCGCGCTCGAAGAACTGACCATGACCACCAACGGCACGCGGCTGACGGAATTCGCCGTCCCGCTGGCGGCGGCGGGCGTGAAGCGGATCAATGTGTCGCTGGACACGCTGAAGCCTGCGCTGTTCCGCACGCTCACCCGTGGCGGCGACGTGGCCAAGGTGATCGCCGGCATCGAGGCGGCGCAGGCGGCGGGCATCCGGGTCAAGATCAACGCCGTGGCCCTGGCGCACGATAACAAGGACGAACTGCCCGAGCTCATCCGCTGGGCGCACGGGCGCGACCTGGACGTGACGCTGATCGAGACCATGCCGATGGGCGAGGTCGAGGCCGACCGGACCGACCAGTATGTGTCGCTGACCAAGCTCAGGGCCGAGCTCGAGAGCTTCTGGACGCTGAAGGACATTCCGCTGACCACCGGCGGGCCGGCGCGCTACGTGGAGGTTGCGGAGACCGGCGGGCGGCTGGGCTTCATCACCCCGCTCAGCCACAATTTCTGCGAGGCCTGCAATCGGGTGCGGCTGACCTGCACGGGCACGCTGCACACCTGCCTGGGCCAGGAAGACGCGGCCGATCTGCGCGCGGTGCTGCGGGCCGGAGGCACGGATGCCGACCTGATCGACGCGATCCGCCTGGCGGTGGACGCCAAGCCCAAGGGCCATGATTTTCACATCGAGCGCGCGAAGCCGGCGGTGGCGCGGCACATGTCGACGACAGGCGGCTAGACGGTGGCGCGCGTGCTGCTGTTCGGGCGGCTGAGCGACGTGGCCGGCTGGCGCGAGCGGTCGGTGGACGCGCCGTTTCTCTCGGCCTTGCGGGCGAAGTTGGCCGGCGAGGACGCCGCGCTCGGCGAGGCGCTCGCCGGCAAGGGCGTGCAGGTGGCGCTGGACCAGGTGATCGTGCGCGGCGACGCGCCGCTCAATGCGGCGACGGAGGTCGCGTTCCTGCCGCCGATGAGCGGCGGATGAGCGTGCGGCTCACCTTCGATCCGTTCGATCCGGGCGCGCTGCTCAGCGAATTCACGCGCGGGCGGACCGAGACCGGCGCGGTGGCGACCTTTACCGGGATCGCGCGGGCCGAGGCCGGCGCGACCGTGGCGCTGGAACTGGAGGCCTATCCGGGCTTCACGGAAGCCGAGATCCGCAAGATCGCCGACGGGGCGCGGGCTCGGTTCGGACTGGACGAATTCGAGATCGTGCACCGGGTGGGGAAGATCGCGCCGGGCGAGCCGGTGGTGTTCGTGGCGACGGCGGCCAGGCATCGGCGTGCGGCCTTCGAGGCCTGCGACTTCCTGATGGATTACCTGAAGTCCCGCGCGCCCTTCTGGAAGAAGGAGCACGGCCCGGACGGCGCGCGCTGGGTCGAGCCGCGCGACCAGGACCACGCCGACATCGCAAGGTGGGAGTAGCGCTAGCGCCTCCATTTTCCAATCGTCATGGCCGGGCTTGTCCCGGCCACCCATGATCGCCGAGAGGCAGGATGAACCGCAGCGGCGCCGCTGCGTATTGTTTGCGCCACGGAGATCATGGGTTCCCGGGACAAGCCCGGGAATGACGTTCTAAAAGGGGTGGAGAAGGAGCTTGTCATGAACGCCGCAGTCCTGAGCCCCGGTGGCCGCATCGACGAGAGCAAGAAACTCAAGCCCGTGCGCATCGCGGTGCTGACCATTTCCGACACCCGCGACGAGGAGAGCGACACCTCCGGCCACGTGCTGGCCGAGCGGGTGAAGGCGGCGGGGCACGAGCTGGCCGACAAGGCGATCTGCAAGGACTCGATCGCCGAGATCCGCGCGAAGATCGAGGGCTGGGTGGCGTCGGGCTTCATCGAGGCGATCGTCACCACCGGCGGCACCGGGATCACCGGGCGCGACGTGACGCCGGAGGCGGTGGAGCCGATGTTCGACAAGAAGCTCGACGGCTTCTCGGTGGTCTTCCACATGGTGAGCTACCAGTCGGTGGGGCTGTCGACCCTGCAGAGCCGCGCCACGGCGGGGATCGTGAAGGGCGTGTTCGTGTTCTGCCTGCCGGGCTCGAACGGGGCGGTGAAGGACGGCTGGGACAAGGTGATCTCGCCGCAGCTGGATAGCCGTCATGGGCCCTGCAACATGGTGGAGCTGATGCCGCGGCTTCTGGAATCTTGAGCAAGCTCACGCACATCGACGAGACCGGCCGCGCGCGAATGGTCGACGTCTCCGACAAAGCCGCGACGGCGCGCGAAGCGGTGGCGGAGGGCTTCGTGCGGATGAAGCCCAAGACCCGCGCGCTGGCCCTGGCCGGCGAGGGCAAGAAGGGTGACGTGCGCGCCGTGGCCGAGATCGCCGGGGTGATGGCGGCGAAGCGGACCTCCGACCTGATCCCCATGTGTCACCCGCTGGCGCTGTCGAAGGTGGAGGTGCGGGTCGAGCCGGCCAAGGGCGGGCTGGCGGTCACCGCGCGGGTGAAGACCACCGGGCCGACCGGCGTCGAGATGGAAGCGCTGACGGCGGTGTCGGTGGCGTGCCTGACCCTCTACGACATGCTGAAGGCGGCGGAGAAGGGCATGGTCATCGAGGCCGTGCGGCTGGTCTCCAAGACCGGCGGCAAGAGCGGGGACTGGACCGCCGCCTGATATGTCACGGATAGCCTCATGATCCTCCTTGTGCTCGCCGCTGCGGTCGCCGCGGCGCAGCCTGCCAAGCTGCACACCTACAAGGACTGGACTGTCGGCTGCGACAATGTCCGCGTCTGTCAGGCCAACGCCCTGGAGCCGGAGGGGAATTCGGACGACCCTCTCGATTTGACGATCAACCGCGGCGCCATGCCTCATGACAGCGCCTCGCTGTCCGTTACGGTGCCGGACGCCCCTCAGACGGGCGCGCGCTATTCCATAAAGGTGGACGGCGCGAACGCCGTCGTTTTCACCGGCAATTCGAAGGCCGCCGCCTCGCTACCGTTGACCGGTGCGCTTCTCGCGGCGTTGCGCAATGGCCAGCGGCTGACGCTGCTCGATGCCGCCGGCAAGAAGCTGGGCGAGGTGTCGCTCGCCGGGCTGGCGGCCGCCTTCCGCTACATGGATGATCAGCAGAAGCGGGTCGGCGCCGTGGGCGCGCTCACGGCCAGCGGCGCGAAGCCAGATGCCGAGACGCCAGCTCCGCCGGCGTATCCCGTGATTGTCACGCCGGCGCCTTCCTCCAAGCCGCCGCGCACGATCAGCGTCGCGGTCGCCACCCGGCTGATCGGTGCGGATAGCGCGGTCTGCGACTACGCCCACGGCAAGGTGAAGCCGCGAGCCTATCGCCTGGACGCCACGCACAGCCTCGCGCTGGTCGACATCCCCTGCGGCAACGGCGCGTATAATTTCTTCACCAGCGTGTACGTTCTTGATGAGGCGGGAGGGGTCCGCCCGGCCCGCTTTGACCTGCCGCCCGGCATGAGCGAGCGATCGACCAAGGACACGGGCGATCTCACCAACGGTGATTGGGATCCCAAAGCCCGGCGATTGAGTAGTTTTGAGAAAGGGCGCGGCCTCGGCGATTGCGGCACGACCGAGACCTACGCCTGGGATGGCGAGCGTTTCCGACTCGTTGAACAGGACGAGATGGATGAGTGTCGCGGCTCGGTGGACTTCATTCGCACGTGGATCGCCCGGACGACCCGCTGACGTACGCGGGCTGGGTCGACAGCGGTCGTGGGCGTCCGCCGCTAGGCGATGAGCAGCGTCTCCAGATCGGGCACAGAGACGTAGCGGCCAGCAAGGCTGCCATCGCGCAGAAAGACCTCGATCTCCGTGGGCCGGCCGGCGTCGGAATAGCGCTGCGCGAGAGACCGCGCCGCCGTTTCGGCCTCGGCGCCGCTGAGGAACATCATGCCGTTCTCAAGGGTGTCGCCATGGACGCTCCAGCCATCCTGGGCGGCCTTGATCGAGATGGTGATACACATGGTCCGTCTCCCTGATCGCCCGCTGATAGACGAGGGCCGTGTCGCCCAGGTGACGGGATGACGTTCGCAACGGGGCAGTGGCGCCTCAGGCCCGCCGCATCTCGACGATCGGCTGGAAGCAGCCGAGGATCAGGCGCCTGGCGTCGAACGGCGGCTCGCCGGCGCTATCCATGCGCGGGTCGTGGTGCATCTTCTCCTCGGCGGCCTGGAACTGCGCCTTGTCGGGCCAGATCTGCCAGGTGAAGACGATCTTCTCGCCGGCTTCAGCGGCCACGGCCTTGCGGAAATCGGTCTGCTTCCCGTCGGGGATGAAGTCCTCCCAGCATTCGACGATCTCCAGACAGCCGTAGTCCTTGAAGAACGCCGCGCCGTTTTCGGCCCAGGCCCGGTAGGCGTCCATCCGGTCCTCGGGCACCGGGATGACGAGACCGCAGACGTACATGGCTCAGGCTCCTTCGGCGGCCAGGCGCAGGCGGATGTCGCGGTACGCCTGCATGATCAGGTGGGTCAGGGCGGCCTCGTCGACGGCTGAGCCCCAGCGCAGCTTCACGTGGCGCATGCGCTTGCCGGCGCCTTCCAGGAGGCGCGACGGGTCGGGGAGGGTCGCGCCATAGAAGAAGCCGAGGCCGGCGTGGCCGCTGTAGGCGTCGACGTAGGCGAAGGCGGCGTCGCCGACGCAGGCGGTGGGACGGCCGTCGGCGATGAGCTCGCGCACGTCGGCGCCGCAGCCGCGCAGGCGTTCGAACCACGGCTGGGCGAGGCGGCGCATCTCGTGGTTCGGCGCGGCGAACCAGGCCTCGATCCCTGGATCTCGTTCGACCGCGCCGTCGAGCCGGAAAAGCCCGCTCATCCGTCTGTCTCCGACCTTGGAAGCTTAGGCGAACCGCCCTAGGTTATTTATAAATGAACATTCATTTATAAATGCGGTCAAGATGGCGCGGCCTCGGCGGATCAGTGATGAAGAGGTGCTCGCCGGCGCGTTGCGGGTCATGTTCCGCACGGGGCCGGCCGAGTTCACCCTGGCCGCGGTGGCGGCGGAGGTGGGGATCGCGGCCTCGACGGTGGTGCAGCGGTTCGGCGACAAGCGCGGCCTGATCCTGCGCGCGCTGGCCCAGGACAACGGCGGGTTCGCCGCATTGTTGGCGGAGGCGCCGCGCGGTCGCGGGCGCGCCGCAGTGCTCGGGCTGTTCGCCCGGCTGACGCCAGACTTCGACGATCCGGCCGTGCTGGCCACCGGGCTGCTGTGGGTGCGCGAGGACTTCCGCGACCCCGGCCTGAACGCGCTCGCCCGGGAACGCTGGCAGATGCTGCGCGCGGCGGTGGCCGAACGCCTGCCGCCGCTGGCCATCGCGCCGGAGCTGGCTGCGCGCCTGCTCGAGGCGCAGTGGCAAGGCGCGTTCAACCAGTGGGGGTTCTTCCGGGCGGGCCGGTTGCGGGATTTCGTGGCAGAGTCGCTCGAGGCCTGGTTCGATCTCGCCGGGGCCGGGCGGGACTAAACGGAGACGATCGTGAAGCTGCTGGCCGTCGATGAGGCCCGGGCCGCCATGCTGGCCGAGATCGCCGCGCGGCCGGCGGAGCGTGTGGCGCTGGCGGCCGCGATCGGGCGCGTGCTGGCGGAAGACGTGGCCGCGGTGCGTGACCAGCCGCCGTTCGCGGCCTCGGCCATGGATGGCTGGGCGGTGCGCAGCGCTGACGCGCCGGGGGCGCTGAAGATCGTCGGCGAGAGCGCGGCGGGTCATGGCTATGAGGGCCAGGTCGGGCCCGGCGAGGCGGTGCGGATCTTCACGGGGGCGGCGGTTCCGGCGGGCTGCGACGCGATCGTGATCCAGGAGGATGCGACGCGGGACGGAGACAGCGTCACGGTTCCGGCGGTCGAGGCGGGGCATTTCATTCGGCCGGCGGGCGGGGACTTCAAGGCCGGGGCGTCGCTGCTGTCGCGGGGCGACCGGATCGATCCCTGGCGGCTGTCGCTGGCGGCCTCGGCGGGACGGGCGGAGGTGTCGGTGTACGGACGGCCGCGCGTGGCGCTGCTGTCGACCGGCGAGGAGATCGTCGAGGCGCCGGGCGTACCGGGACCGTTTCAGATCTACGATTCAGGGGTTCCAGCCCTGGCGGCGATGATCGCGGGCTGGGGCGCGACCGTGATCCGGGCGCGGCCGGTGCGCGACGAGTTGGACGCGGTGATCGCGGCGCTGCGCGACGCCGAGACCGATCTGGTGGTGACCGTGGGCGGCGCCTCGGTGGGCGACCACGACCTGGTGCGCGCGGCGGCGGGCGCGCTGGGGCTGTCGCTCAGGGTCGAGAGCGTCAATGTGCGGCCGGGCAAGCCGACCTTCTTCGGGGTGCTGGGCGATGGCCGGCGCTTGCTGGGCCTGCCGGGCAATCCGGCCTCGGCCTTCGTCTGTGCGGAGATGTTCCTCAAACCCATCATCGCGGCCTATCAGGGTGCGGCGACGGCGCCCGTGACGATCACCGCGCGGCTGGCGGAAGCGCTGCCGGCCAACGGCTCACGCGAGCACTGGATGCGGGCGAAGCTCACCTATGCAGAGGGTGGCGTCAGCGTTCGTCCGTACCGGGATCAGGACTCTTCCCTGGTCAGCGTCTTCGCCGCATCGGACGCGCTGATGCGCCGGCTGGCCGGGGCTCAGGCGGCGGCGGCGGGCGAGGTGGTCGAGGTGCTGCCGCTGTCGCGGTCATAGCGGAGCGCCATGATCTCGCCGATCACCGAAGCGGCGACTTCCCACGGCGCCTTGCCGCCGATGTCCAGGCCGATGGGCGCGCGGAGCTTGGCGAAGGCGCTCTCCGGAACGCCTTCCATCCGGAGCGGCGCGAGGCGGTCGGCGATGCGGCGGCGCGCGCCCAGCAGACCCACATAGGCCGCCTGCGACGGCAGGGCGGCGCGCAGCGCGGCGCGGTCGGTCTCCAGGTCGTGGGTGGCGATGGCGATGGCCGTCCACGGATCGACGCCGATGGCGGCGAAGGCCTCGTGCGGGTCGGCGCGGCTGTAGCGCAGGCCGGCGATCGGCGGGCCGTCCACCGGGCCCTTGGGGCGCACCAGGGTGGTCTCGAATTCCGACTGGGCGCCGAGCTGGGCGATGGCCAGCGCCGTGGGGTCGCCGCCGACCACGATCAGGCGCGGCGTTGGGTCATAGTGGCGGACCACCAGCGCCTCCGGCCACGGCGAGATGTCCGGGCCGCATTCGCGCGCGCGGCCGTCGCTGACCCAGACCACGGGGCGACGTTCGAGGTGGGCGCTGAGCAACTCGGTGAGCGCGTTGTCGTCGGGGGCCACGCGCTCCAGGAAGATCTCGATGCGCGCGCCGCAGAGCAGCTGGATGTCCGGCCACGGGCTGCCCTCGCCATAGACGAGGCTGCGCGGCTCTCCGTCGGCCAGACAGGCGAAGGCGTGGTCGGCGACGTCGCTCTCCACGCAGCCGCCGGAGAAATATCCGGCCGTAATGCCGGGCGCGAAGACCATCTGCGTGCCCGGAGGGCGCGGGCCGCCGCCGTCGACGGCCACCAGGGTGGCCAGCGTGACGGCCAGATTGGCGTCGCGGGCCTGGCGCAGGGTCGGCCTGACGTCGTCGGTCAGACCGAACAGCGGCCACTCGGGCAGGGGCTCACGATTGGTCACTTATCAACACCCTGGAAAGGACCTGGATACGGGTTGTTAGGCATCATGGAGCAAGATGGCGGCTCATAGGAACCGCGCCAAGCCTTGCCTCAACACATGTCGCCTCCGATCAACAAGCTGGGCCTTGGCTCCGGGCAGTTTGGTCTTGACCAACAGGCCGGCGCCCGTGGCCGCCCGCGCGATGCGGAAGCCCGCGAGATTCTCTCGATCGCGGCGCGTTCGGGGCTGGGCGTGCTGGAAGTCGGCCGCCATCCGAGCTCGGCCGAGATCACGCTGGGCCAGGTGCTGCCCAAGCCGCAGCCGTTCCGCCTGACCGTCACCACCGTGCGCCCCGACCGGGGCCCCGACTTCGCCGAGGCGGAAATCCGCGCCCAGCTCGCCCGCCTGGGCGTGGGCTCGGTGGACGCCATCCTGGCGCCGTCCGCCACCGACCTGTTCTCAGCCCACGGCCCCGAGCTCTGGGACCGGCTGCGCAAGCTGAAGGACGAGGGGCTCTGCAAGAAGATCGGCGTCTCGGTCTACGCCTCCGACGACCCGGTGGGCCTGACCAAGCGCTTCAAGCCCGATGTGGTGCAGGCCCCGGCCTCGCTGCTCGACCAGCGGCTGTTGATCGACGGCACCTTGGCTGAATTGGCCTCCATGGGGGTCGAAGTGCACCTGCGCTCGATCTTCCTGAACGGCCTGCTGTTCCTGCCGCCCGACCGGGCGCCCAACCATCTGAAGGCCGCCGCCGGCCGGATCAGCCGCGCGCGCCGCCTGATCGCCGAGGGCCGGTCCGATCCGCTGCAGGCGGCGCTGGGCTTTGCGCTCTCGCGCCCGGAAGCCTCCACCGTCCTGGTGGGCGTGGCCTCGGCCGCCGAGATGTCGGCGGTGGTGGCCGCGGCCATGAGCCCGCCGCCGGACCTCGACTGGGACGAGATGGCGCTGGACGACCCCGACGCGCTGGATCCCCGCGCCTGGGTGGCGGCCTAGGTCTCAGCAGCCCGCGGCGCGATAGGTCGCGTCCTTCACGACGGTCTCGCCGGTGACGCCGCAAAAGCGTGGATTCCGCTCGCGCTTGCCGCCGTCGTTGTCGGTGAGAAAGCCGCCAGGGTCGATCGGCGTGTCCTTGTCCGGCACGGCGACCTCGAAATGCACGTGATTGAGCATGGCGCAGCCCACCGCGCCCTCCTCGCCCAGATAGGCGCCGGCTTTGACGACGTCGCCGACCTTCAGCTTCGCGCCCTTGGTGACGCTGTCGTGGGCCAGGTGGGAATAGTTGGTCCACTCGCCGTTGGGATGGGCGATCCAGACGTAGTTGTTGTGGCAGTCGGCCGCCGCGCGGCCTGACTGCTGCTCGCTGTAGCTGTCCTGAATGGCCGCGATGCGCCCTGCGGCCGCGGCGACGACGCGATAGGGCTTGGCCCCGTCGACCGCGAAGACATCCACGCGCCCATGCGGACGATGCGTCGTGAAGTCGTCGAAGACCTTCACCATCGTGCCGTCGGCGTAGGGCAGCCGGTAGCGGCCCTGGCTCTTTGGCTCGGACGGCGATGGCTGGGCGAGGGCCGCGCCGGCGAGCGCGAGCCCCGCCGAGACCAGAAGCCAGACTCTACGGCTCATCAGACACCTCCAGGCTCCAAAACACAGGCGACCGCTAGTTGGCCGGCTTGAACGGCTCATCGATGGCGAGTTGCGGCTCGGTGAACCACTGCGCGCCGTCTTGCGTGACGTGGAAGTGGTCTTCCAGGCGGATGCCGAAGGTGTCGGGAATGACGATCATCGGCTCGTTGGAGAAGCACATGCCGGGGGCCAGCGGGGTCTTGTCACCGCGCACCAGATAGGGGGCCTCGTGGATCGACAGGCCGATGCCGTGGCCGGTGCGGTGCGGCAGGCCGGGCAGGTGGTAGTCGGGGCCGAAGCCGGCGGCTTCCAGGACGCGCCGCGCGACGGCGTCGATCTCCTCGCAGGGGACGCCGGGCTTCACGGCGGCGAAGGCGGCGGCCTGGGCGTCCTTTTCCACCGTCCAGACTCGGCGCATTTCGGCGGTCGGCTCGCCGAAGACGTAGGTGCGGGTGATGTCGGAGTTGTAGCCCTGGACCCGGCAGCCGGTGTCGATGAGCACGATGTCGCCGGCCTCAAGCTTCTGTTCGCCGGGGACGCCGTGCGGGTAGCTGGAGGCGGCGGCGAACTGCACCGCGCAGAAGGACGAGCCGTCGTCGGCGCCCAGCGCGCGGTGGGCCTGGTCGATGAAGCGGCGCACGGCCGTGGTGGTGACGCCCGGGGCCATGATCTTCGCGGCGCGGCGATGGACCTCGAGCGTCATGGCCTTGGCCTGGGCCATGAGCGCGAGCTCGGCCGGTGACTTGAACATCCGGCAGCCGTCGATGACCGGGGCGCCGTCCATGGGCGCGATGTCGGGGGCGGCCTTGCCCAGGCCGTGGAAGGCGAAGAACGGCAGGGCGGGATCGATGGCCAAGGACCTGGCGCCTAGCTTGGCCAGTTCGGCGGCGACCAGGGCGTAGGGGTTCTCGTGCTCTTCCCAGAGCTCGATGGGCGCCTCGACGCCGAGGGCGGCCTCCAGGGAGCCCAGTTCGAAGCGGGGGCAGATCATCACCGGCGCGCCGGTGCGGGGCAGGATCATGGCGACCAGACGCTCGGTGGCGTTCCAGCTGACGCCGGTGAAATAGCGCAGGGACGCGCCGGCCCCGACGATGATCGCGTCGGCGTTCAGGTCGGCCAGGATCGCCTGGGCCTTGGCCAGGCGATGGGCGCGCTCTTCCGTCGTGATGGCCGGTGCGGGGTTGGGCCAGGGGCCGAGGCTCGCCAGCTCAGCTTCCGCCGTGGATCCGCCGATGCCCTTGCTCATGATCGTCCTCCGCTCTGGTCACGTTACATGTCCGCAAATAGAACGGTTGGCCATGGCCGGAAGTCAGGATTTCGCCGTCGATCCGCGCAACGCGGACCTTCGGATCTATGTGAACGGGGACCTCGTGCCGCGCGCGGAGGCGAAGGTGTCGATCTTCGACGCTGGCTTCGTGCTGGGCGACGGGGTGTGGGAGGGCTTGCGGCTCCACAAGGGCGCGCTGCTGTTCCTGGAGACGCACCTGGATCGCCTGTGGGCGGGGCTCAAGGCCATCGAGCTGGATCTCGGGATGAGCCGCGAGGCGCTGACGGCGGAGATCTGGCGGACGCTGAAGGCCAACGGGATGGAGCACGGCGCGCACCTGCGCCTGATGATCACCCGGGGCGAGAAGGCGGCGGCCAACCAGGACCCGCGCAACTGGCTGGGCAAGCCGACCATCGTGCTCACGGCGGAGTACAAGGAGCCGTCGCCGGCGATCGTGACCAAGGGGCTGTCGCTGTTCACCGCCTCGATCCGCTGCACGCCGGCGGAAATGTTCGACATGCGGATCAATTCGCACAGCCGGCTGGCGCTGATCACGGCCTTGCTGGAGGCGATCCGGGCGGGGGCGGACGAGGCGCTGATGCTCGACCCCAACGGCTATGTCTCGAGCTGCAACGCCACCAACTTCTTCTGGGTGAAGGACGGGCGGGTCTGCACGTCGACGGGCGACTTCTGCTTCAATGGCGTCACCCGCGCGAACGTGATCGCGCTCTGCCGCGACAATGGCATTCCGATCACGCTGGGCGACTTCCACCTGGCCGACGTGCATGAGGCCGACGAGGCCTTCGTGACGGGGACGTTTGGCGGGCTGACGCCGGTGCGTGAGATCGATGGCGTGGCCTTGCCGGCGACGCTGCCGGGGCCGGTGACGGCGCAGCTGCGGGCGCTCTATGCGGCGCTGAAGGACGCGCAGGCGGCGTGACGATCCGCATCGCCATGTGGTCGGGGCCGCGGAACATCTCCACGGCGATGATGCGGAGTTTCGAGAACCGGGCCGACTGCGCGGTGGTCGATGAGCCGTTCTACGCGGCCTATCTGGCGGCGACGGGCTTGCAGCATCCGATGACCGAAGAGGTCCTGGCCTCGCAGCCGCAGGACTGGCGTGAGGTGGCCGCCGAGCTGGCGCGGGCGTCGGCGCCGGTGGTCTACGAAAAGCACATGACGCACCACATGCTGCCGGCCTTCGGGCTGGACTGGATGGCGGACTGCAAGAACGCCTTTCTGATCCGCGATCCGGCTGAGGTGCTGGCGTCCTATGTGCAGAAGCGCGCCGAGGTGACGCTGGCCGACATCGGCGTGGTGCGGCAGCACGAGCTGTTCGCGCGCGAGGCCGACCGGCTGGGCCACGCGCCGCCGGTGGTCGAAGGCGCCGATGTGCTGGCCGATCCGCGGGGGATGCTGAGCGCGCTGTGCGACGCGGTGGGGATCGCTTTCGACGGCGCCATGCTGAGCTGGCCGGCGGGGCCGCGCGACAGCGACGGGGTCTGGGCGCCGGCCTGGTACGCGGCGGTGGAGCGCTCCACGGGGTTCGCGGCGCCGGAGCGGGCGGCGCAACCACCCCTGGCCGGCGACCTGCAAAAGATCGCCGACCAGGCGCGGCCGCATTACGAGGCGCTGGCGCGCTTCAAGCTCACTGCCGCAGCTTGACGCCGATGTAGGCCGCCCGGCCCGGCTCGCCGTAGCCGAGGCTTTCCTGGAACCGTTCGTCGGCCAGGTTCTCGATGCGGGCGGTGAGCGTGACGTGGTCGTTCACCGCGTAGGACCCGGCCAGGTCGGCGGTGGCGAAGCCCTTGCGCGTGGCGCGTGAGAAGCCGTCCGTGGCGGTGTCGGCCTGGCTGGATTCGCCGCGCAGGGTGAGCGCCGCGCCCCAGGGGCCGTCGTCCCAGAACAGTGCGGCCGAGCCGCTGTTCCTCGGGTTGCGCAGCAGGACGAGGCCGGTGGCGCGATCGACGGCGTCGAGATTGGCGTAGCCCAGTTTCAGGTTGAGGCTGTCGGTGAGCCGCACATTGGCCTCCGCCTCGACGCCGTTGGAACGGGTGCGGGCGATGTTGATGTAGCGGCCGCTGACGAACGCGATCTGGTCGCGGACGTTCAGGCTGTAGGCGGTGAGCGCCAGGTTGACCCGCCCGTCGGGGGAGAGCCAGCCGAGGCGCGCGTCATAGCCCTCCGCGCGCTCGGGCCGCAGAGTGACGTGCGGCGCGAAGCAGAAGTCGCAGACCGCCTGGCTGATGGTCGGCGTCTTGAAGCCCTGGCCCGCGGAGAGGGTGAGCTCGAAGCCGGCCCCGAGCCTGGCCGCCGCGGAGAGCCGCCCGGTGGCGCGGCCCTTGTAGCGGTCGGGATCGTCGTAGCGGAGCGAGCCGGTGAGCGTGATGGCCTCGGTCGGGCTGTGGCGCAGGACGCCGAAGGCCGAGGTGGTGGAGAGGTCCACCGATGGCCGCCCGGAGAGGTCGGCGGAGGTGTCGCTGCGCTCGGCGCCGATGACGAAGGCGGTAGGGTCGCCCAGCCCGCCGTACTGGCCGGTCCAGCGCCAGACCTGCCGCTGGCCGGAGAACTCGGAGGGGAAGCTGGAGATGCTTCGACGCTTCAGGTCGTAGTCGCTGAAGCTGAGCTCGTGGGTCAGGCCGAGCGCGTCGAAGGTGGCGCGGCCGAAGCCCTGCCAGGCGCGGCTGGTGTTGCGGTCGGGCGTGTCGCCGAGCAGGAAGTTGGGCGGGGCGAAGCCGTCGATGTCGATCTTGCTGTCGGTGTAGCGGACGCGCCCGTCCAGGCGCAGCGTGTCGGAGAGATTGATCCGCCCGCCCAGATTGGCGGTGACGGTGTTGAAGCCGTCCTTCTCCGTGCCCGACGCGGCCTTGGAGATGCCGTCGGTGCGGTAGGCGGCGATCGAGGCGGAGAGGGCGTGGTCGGCCTCGACAAGCCCGGCGGCGACAGAGCCGCGCGCGGTGGCGAAGGAGCCGCCCTCGGCCTCGGCGCGCAGGCCGTTCTCCTCGCGGGTGGTGAAGGCGACGACGCCGCCAATGGCGTCGGAGCCCCAGAGCGAGCCCTGCGGGCCGGAGAGCACCTCGACCTTGGCGAGGTCGGAGGTCTGGATCTGCGAGGGATCGAAGGTGCCGTTCGGGTCGGCCGGGTCGCCCACCGGGACGCCGTCGATGAGCACCAGGGTCTTGTCCGGCGAGGCGCCGCGGATGCGGACGGCGGCCAGGCCGCCGAAGGCGCCCTGGCGGACCACGTGAACGCCGGGGATGGTCGACAGCACGTCCTCGACGAAGGGCGTCTGGCGGGCCTCCAGCTCGGCCTGGCCGATGATCCGCGCGCCGGTGATCACGTCGGGCGCGGTGATCAGGCGCGAGGCCGTGACAATCACCTTGTCCACGTCGATGCGGTCGGCGACGACGACCTCCTCGGTGGGGGGCTTGGCGGCGGGCGCGGGGTCGGCCGCCCACGCCGGCGCGGCGCTCAGCGGCAGGCATGCGGCCAGCGCCGCGGTGGTCAGAAGTTGAGTTCGCATGGTCGTTCAGACTCCATCTTCGGAGTCGCTGCGACGGAGAGCCTTACAAGAAGGCTCAGCCGGTCGTTGGCCTGATCCCGGGCCGCGGACGAGCGACGGAAGAAGACGGCAGGTCTCCTGGCTTGCGGGTCAGTGGATCGCGCCCTCGCCTTCCCGGTTTCCCGTTTCCAGGTTCCCAGTGGCGCCTGCCGATGGTTGGCAGGACGGACGCGACCCTCGCCGCTCACAGTTGCGGGCACAGCCGGGGATTTTCACCCCGGTTCCCTCTTGGCCCCATCTCTGGGGACCGCCTTCACGCGGCGGCTTATGCCCCGGTTGCGGTGGAGCTGCAACGCCCCCTCTCCCCCGGCGAAGCCGAGAGGGAGAGGATGCAGGAGAGGGCGGCTCGGACGTTGTGAGCCGCCGGTGTCGGGCCGAGGGCCATCGAGGAGCCGGCGGCGCGGCCGCATCGGCGGCGCCGCCCTCTCCTTGATCCTCTCCCTCTGTCCCCCGCCTTCGCGGGGGTCCGGGGAGAGGCGATCAGACCAGGTTGCGCTTGTAGAGGGCGGTGAGTTCCGCCCAGGCCTTTTCGGCCCCGGCCTCGTTGTAGACGGCGCTGCCCTTGACGCACCAACCGTGGTTGCAGCCGTCGTAGACCAGCACGGTGGCCTTCTTGCCGGCGTCGGCGAAGGCCTTCTTCAGCACGTCCTTGTCGGTGGGCGCGCGCTGGTCGTCGTTGGCGGCGACGGCGGAATAGACCTCGGCCTTCATCTTGGGGATCAGCAGGTGCGGGCTGGCCGGGGTCTGGGTGACCAGGCCGCCGCCGTGGCAGGTGACGGCGCCGCCGATGCGGTCGGGCACGGTCGCGGCGGTTCGGTAGACCAGCGGGCCGCCCATGCAGTAGCCCTGGGTCCCAGCCTTCTTCTTCTTGTCGGTCTGCGGCTGCGCGTCGAGGAAAGCGAGGAACGCGGGCGCGTCGCTTTCCACCGTGTTCGGCCCGCCGATCGTGCCCGCCAGCGCCATCAGCTTGGCGCGATCATCCGGCTTGGAGAAGTCGAAGGCTTCGGCGCCGAGGGTCGGGGCGCGACCCTTGCGGTAGAACGGATTGGGCACCAGCACGACGTAGCCCTGGGCGGCCAGCCGCTTGCCCATGTCGCGGAACACCGGGCGCAGGCCGAAGATGTCGGTCCAGATCAGCACGGCCGGCCACTTGCCCTTGCCCGACGGATAGAAGAGCGCCGCGTCGCAGGTCCCGTCGGCCGTCTTGATGTCCACGTCCTTCTCGGTGACGGTGGCCTCGGCGTGGGCCATGTCGGCGGCGAAGGTCGCGGCGGCCGCAGCGGCGAGCGCGAAGCCCCGGCGGTTCATCGGCAGTTCGGGAACGCGGAGCGTGTCTTCGCCCTGATGGATCTCGTCGTCGCACATGGTGCTGCCTCCCTGATTGCCCGCATTGGGGAATTTGGACCGCAAGGGTCGCCGCCAATGTTACGGCGATATTTCCGGGAGGGAAGCGGGGTGCTCCGCGGAGCGGTGACCTTCGATAGAGAAGGGAACCACGGAAAACACGGAAAGAGCACGGAAGGCGCGGAGCGGGTCGGCCGACTGATCCTGGTTGAACCGCGCGCTTCGCGCGCAACGAACAGCATTCAGAGCTCTCGAAGAAGGGATCTCCTTCCGTGCTCTTTCCGTGTTTTCCGTGGTGAATTCCTCGGGAGCCGCTTGCGCGGCGGCCCCGGGGTTATTTCCACGCCCCGTAGGGATCGGCGAAGGGCTTGCCGAGGGCTTCGGCGACGGCGGGGTGGGTGAGCTGGCCCTTGAGGACGTTGAGGCCCTTGGCCAGGTGCTTGTCCTTCTTGAGCGCATCGAGGCCATGGTCGGCGAGCGCCAGGCCGAAGCTGAGCGTGGCGTGGCCCAGGGCTTCGGACGACGTGCGCGGCGCCGCGCCCGGCATGTTGGCGACGCAGTAGTGGACGACGCCGTCGACGGTGTAGGTCGGGTCAGCGTGCGTGGTGGGCTTGCTCGTCTCGAAGCAGCCGCCCTGATCGATGGAGACGTCGACCAGCACCGAGCCCGGCTTCATGCGCTTCAGGTCCGCCTTGCGGATCATCTTGGGCGCGGAGGCGCCGGCGGTCAGCACCGCGCCGATCACCACGTCGGCCTTGAGGATCTCTTCCTCGACCGCGTCGGCGGTGGAATAGCGGGTGAGGATCCGGCCCTGGAACATGTCGTCCAGCTGGCGCATGCGCGGGATCGAACGCTCGACGATCACCACCTCGGCGCCCAGGCCCGCGGCCATGCGTGCGGCGTTCATGCCGACCACGCCGCCGCCCAGGACGACGATGCGCGCCGGGGGCACGCCGGGCACGCCCGACAGCAGCAGGCCCATGCCGCCGTTGTGCTTCAGCAGCGTCTCGCCGGCCGAGAAGACGGCGATGCGGCCGGCCACTTCCGACATCGGCGCGAGCAGCGGCAGCCCGCCCTGGGCGTCGGTGACGGTCTCATAGGCGATGGCGGCGCAGCCGGACTTCAGCAGGCCGTCGGTCTGGGCCGGATCGGGCGCGAGGTGCAGGTAGGTGAAGAGGATGTGCTTGTCGGTAAGGCGCGCCCATTCGACGGGCTGCGGCTCCTTCACCTTGACGATCAGCTCGGCGCCCGAGAACACCGCGTCCGCGTCGGGTGCGATGGACGCGCCGGCCTTGGTGTAGGCCGCGTCGGGGTAGCCGGCGCCGACGCCCGCGCCCTTTTCCACCAGCACCTGGTGGCCTCGGCTGACGTATTCCCGCACGGCGGTCGGGGTGAGGCCGACGCGATATTCGTCCGGCTTGATCTCGCGGGGCACGCCAACGCGCATGGGAGGCTCCTAGGGGGAGGAATGTTGCGGGGTGGCGGGGGTTTTAGGGCATGGGGTGGTGGGTGGGAAGGGGGAGTTAGTCGTCCTCAAGCTCCGCCAAACCAAAGCGCCCCTTCATCTCATCACGGTAGGCCGCGGCCTGGGTGCTCTGAGCGCGTAGAAATGAGATGTCGGACTTGAAGTAGGTCGCGCCAGCGGCGCCCGGCGCCTTAGCGCCACTGATCTCAGTGCAGCGCTGTTCGATCATGGCAATTCGGTTGCGAGTGACGATGAAGACGTGCATCGCGCGCTCGTCGGCCAAGCGATGGAGCGGAAATCGATCCATTTGGTCGCCGACCAGCCTCAGTCGATCGACGAGGGTCGACGGCATCTTCTTGTTGGCCTTCAGCTGTACGTCAGCGCTTTTGGCGATCAGGTCGATCCGCTGAGCAGCATATGAGATCAGGATCGCCGCTGACTTTTTTAGGCCCTCGACCTCGCTTCGGGCGCGCTGCTCGGCCTCGCGGGACTGACGCCCGGCAATCCACGCCGCGCCAACGACCGCAGCTATCGAACCGATCGCCTGCACCCACGCGGCCAACTCAGATGAATTCACCGAAGTCTTCCTCGGACGACCCGAGCTCAACTAGTGCGCGGCGCTCTCCAGGCGTCAAGCGCGCCACTCTGAGCCTTAAGTCCATGTCGGCTAGTCTGCCTGCCGTCCCCGGTCACTCAAGGACGCGCCCTTGGCGCGCCGCACCGCGGCCGGCACGCCCCCACCACCACCCGCTCTTCGGCGGGCGGTCCCCCTCCCCCGTCGTCTTCGCGACAGGGGAGGAGCGGCCGGTCCTTGACTGACCGGGGACGGCAGGCTCGCATCTGACCATGGATTTAAGGACGATCAGCATCTCTGGGATGCTGGGTCCGCCAACGGCTTGGGAGGGGGCGATGCACAGTTTGACGTTAGCGCTTGTGGCGATGGGCTTCTCATTGGCGGCGGTGCAGGCGGCCGGCCAGGCGCAGCCTGCACCCGTTGAGTCTACGGGACACGACGCCAAGCTTTACGTCTATCGGATCAACTCGCCCGGACTTGGCAACGGCATCAATCTCATTTTCGACGGGGTCAAGGTTGCGAAGCTGGGAAACAACGAATGCACGGCAATTCGTGTCGCCCCGGGAGACCATCAAATAGAAATGAGCGCCAAGTCACCATTGGCCTTTATTCTTGGCGACAGTGATGGTCCGCCAAAGCTTGGAGGTAAGCTATCGGCTTTACCTGACTCTACGATCTACTATCAATATAATCAGATACTTAAGACCATAGGTTATAATCTTTCGCAAACCGAATACAGGCTGGATCGGGTCGAAAAGGACGTGGCGGAGCCCGAGCTGGCAAAATGCAAGACCATCAAGCCATCGCCGCCGTCTGTGGCGCCGGGTTAGACGGCGACGCCTGGCGGCCGCGCGCGATCACTTTCCGCCGGCGGCGGCGGCTTCCTTGAGGCGGGCGCCGCGGAGGATGCCGACCATGGCGTAGTTGCCTTCGTGGCAGGCGTATTCGTAGATTTGGCCCTTGGCGGGCTTGAAGGAGTACTCGCCCGACCAGGCCTGGGTGTAGTGCGTCGGGTCGTCCACGGTGAACTGGTAGAGCAGCTCGTCCTTGGCGATCCGGGTGAACCGTTCCGTCACCGTGCCCTGGGCCGAGACGGGGGTCAGGGTCCGCCCCTCCTGGATGGGGTTCACGTTCTTGGTCTCGGTGACCAGGGTGTCGCCGTCCCACCAGGCCACCGTGTCGCCCAGCCAGGGCCGGATCGTGGGCGGCTGGTGATGCGCGCGGGCCTCCGCCGCCGAGCCGAAGATCGGGGCGATCCGGACGTCGTGGTTCATCTCCAGGTCGATGACGAAATAGCCCGGCGTGACGACGAAGCTGTAGTTGTTGTTGTAGATGGCGTTGAGCATCACCGGCCCGCCGGCATCGCTCTGGGCGATCAGGCACCGCTCGCGCAGCGGCAGATCCTCCGGCCCCACGTACCCGCCTTTGCCGGACTGATACTCGACCCCGTCGCGGGTCATCAGCGCCAGGCTCTTCGCGCGATCGCGGAACGGCATCTTGCCGTCGGCGGGGCGGGTGATGAACGAGGACCGGGCCTCGCCGCGGACGCGCATCAGCCCGTCGCCGGAATCGATCCAGAACGCGTTGTAGCCGGCGGTGGCGTCCTCATCCTGGAAATTGCCCTTGCTGAGATCGGACGTCCCGTTCGCCGCCGCGAGACGCGCGCGGGTCGCCTTGGCCACCGCGTCCGCCTGTTCCTTGGTGACGACCAGCGCCGAGTAGGTCGCGGGCCGTTCCAGCCGGGTGACGGTGGCGTTGGTCCAGACCCCCTCGAAATTGCGCGCCAGAGTCTTGGATGCGGGGTCGTTGAGCGCGGCGGCCTGGCGCTGTGACGCCTGGCCAGGCGATTGGGCGAAGGCCGGGCCGGCGAGGAGCACGGCCAGCATGGCGGCCGCGGATATGGAGCCTCTGGTCATCGCATGGTCCTCCTGGGCCGCCGCTTTCGCTCTCTGTCGGAGCGTTGCGGGGCCTTGGGGCGAAGTTACGCCCTCCCCGGCTGCGATGGATAGTCCGGCGTGCGATCTGGAACCGAGCGGTTGCGCCCGCCGGGGTCGGCTCTTCGGCCGCCCAGGATGACGTTTCCAAGGTTCGTACTGTCACCCCCACCCGAAGCTCAACCAACAGGGGAAACGGTTTGTCCGCGCAGAGGAAGAATTTACGCTCAAGCTCTGTATCCGGGGGGAGCCAGCCATGAAGACCATACTCGCCGCCGTGGCCGCTTCCGCCGGCCTCGCCGCGACCGCCGCGCCTGCGCACGCGGCCTATGTCATCAACCTTCGCGAGGTCGGATCCACCCTGGTCGCCACCGGCGCAGGCTCCTTCGACCTGACCGGACTGACCTTCGTCGGCCCAGGGCTGGGCCTTCCAGAACTCGAGCCAGCGCTCGCCGTCATCAGCGTTGGCGCCGACGGCCACCCGCCAGTCGATGTCTACAAGGGCCTTCTGGGTCCGACATCTTTCGGGAGCGGGGGCCAGGAGCACCCTCAACTCGTCAGCGGACCGCCGGTCGAACTCGTCGGCTTCAATACTATTCTCGATGTCCCGCGTGGCTATCTGTCCGGCGCCGCGGTGGGAACCAGCACGTCCGTCTTTGCCGGCAGCTTCGCCAGCCAGGGCGTCACGCCGGGGACCTATGTCTGGAAGTGGGGCCAGGGCGACCATGCCGACAGCCTCACCCTCAACATCGGCGGCGTGCCGGAGCCGGCCACCTGGGCCCTGATGATCCTGGGCTTCGGCGGCGCGGGCTCGGCGATGCGCCGGGCGCGGCGGGATATGAAGTCGCGCGCTGTCTGAGCCTCGGCGCTTCGCTTCCGCTACGGCCGTTCGCTAGGGTGACCGCAAAACGAGGGAACCCCAGACGATGAACATCGATCTTTCCGGGCGCACGGCTCTGGTCACTGGCGGCAGCCGGGGGATCGGGCGGGCGATTGCGTTGACGCTGGCCGAGGCGGGCGCCGACGTGGCGGTGAACTATCGCGGGAACGCCGAGGCGGCGGCCGAGGTGGTGGCGGAGATCGAGGGGATGGGGCGCAAGGCCCGCGCCTATGCCGCCTCGGTGGAGAACTGGGACGAGGACGAGGCGATGGTGGCCGCGGTGCTGGCCGACTTCGGCAAGGTCGACATCCTGGTCAACAACGCCGGCATCGCGAGCCGCGGGAACGCGGTGGCCGACACCGACCCGGGGGAGATGGAGCGGGTGGTGCGCGTGCATGCATTCGGGCCGCACTACCTCTGCAAGCTGCTGATCCCGCAGATGCGGGCGCTGGGGCGCGGGGACATCGTGATGATCTCGTCGGTGGCGACCCTGGGCATGGCCGGGCGCGGCGGGCCCTACAACATGGGCAAGGCGGCCATGGAGGCCCTGGCGCTGACAGTGGCAAAGGAGGAGCGGGGCAACGGCATCCGCTGCAACATCGTGGCGCCCAGCCTGACGGTGACGGAGATGGGCTCGCGGCTGGCCAAGGCGACGCGGGGCATCAAGGACATCCACGAGCTGGACGCCGCCTCGCCGTTCGGGCGGGTCTCGACGCCGGAGGATGTGGCGAGCGCCGTGGCCTGGCTGGTGTCGTCGGCCAACCCCTATGCGAACGGCCAGAAGATCAACATCAACGGCGGGGGCTGAGGCGCGCTCGCCTCTGAGGGGGTGATCGTCCCGTGACAGGGGCAAGGACTGGCGGAGCTGGCACGGGGTGTGCACAGCTGCGTCCGTGCTTAACAATTCCCTAACGGGCCCCGCGCTCTGGACTGTCCGCATCGCGCTCGCCGCGTGGCTGATGAATGTCGAGAACCCCTTCGGGCTGGCCGCGGCGCTGACGGTGCTGACCGTGCAGTTCCCGATCCAGCGGGCCGTCCTGGCGTGGGACAGGCGCAGCCGTTCCGCCGCTTGACCGGCTGAGCGCGGCCCGCGAACGTCGCGGGATGAGACGTTTCCTGAGCTTTCTGACGATGGCCGTCCTGCTGGGCGCGGGTCCGGCCTTGGCCGATGCGCGCGGGGCCGAGGTCGAGGCGGTGATGCGCGAGTATCTGCGGCTGTGGAACGCCCATGACGCGGGCGCGATCACCGACCACATCTACCGCTTCGACGGGCCCAATCCGACGTCGACGCGGGCCGGGCTGCAGGCCCAGTTCGACCAGCTGAAGGCGCAGGGCTATGACCATTCGGACCTGGCGTCGCTGGACGCCTGCCTGATCTCCAGGGACGTGGGCGTGGCGCAGATGCGCTTTTCCCGGATGCGGACCGACGGGACGGCGCTGCCGCCCAGGGACCGGGCGAGCCTCTATGTGCTGAAGCGTTTCCCCGACGGCTGGCGGATCACCCAGCTGCTCGGCATGGGCGCGGGGGCCAACGTGGCCTGCGTCTCAACCGCCCCCTAGGCGATGCACCCCTCAAACCCCGCGCGGAGCTTAGCTTCGTCGAGGTTGCGGCCGATGAAGACCAGGCGGGAATAGCGGTCGGCGCCGGACTTCCAGGGGCCCTGGAAGTCGCCTTCCAGGATCATGTGGACAGCCTGGAACACCAGGCGGCGGTCCTCGCCGGCCACGTCGAGGATGCCCTTGGCGCGCAGGATATCGGGGCCTTGCGCCTGCAGGACCTCGTTCAACCAGGCCGTAACCTTATTGGCGTTCAATGGCTGGTGAGCGGTCAAAGAAATGCCGCGGATGCCGCTGGCCTCGATGTCATGCCCCCCCTCGTGCTTGGGCTCGTCGTCGTGGTGGTGGCCATCCTCAGAATGATGGTGGTGATGCTCATGGGTATGTTCGTCGCGGTCGTGGTCACAAGTGTCGTCATGCACATGGCCGAGCTCGCCATGCGCCGGATTAAGGAAGTCCGGTTCGATCTCCTCAATGCGCGCCAGGTCGAAGGACCCGCGTCCCAGCACCTGGTCTAGGGGCACGTTGGACCGCTCAGCCCGATGGATGGGCGCGAGCGGGTTGAGCTTGCGGATCGCGCGTTCCACCTCGGCCAGTTCCGCCTCGGTGACCAGGTCGGTCTTGTTCAGGATGATCTGATCGGCGAACGCCACCTGTTCGGCGGCCTCCTTGCTGTCGGCGAGGCGTAGCAAGAGGTGCTTGGCGTCGACCACGGTGGTGACGCTGTCGAGCTGGGTCTTGGCGCGCACGTCCTCGTCGACGAAGAAGGTCTGGGCGACCGGGCCGGGATCGGCCAGGCCCGTGGTCTCCACGATGATCGCGTCGAAGCCGCCTTTGCGCTTCATCAGGCCCGAGACCACGCGGATCAGGTCGCCGCGCACCGTGCAGCAGACGCAACCGTTGTTCATCTCGAACACTTCTTCGTCGGCGCCGACGATGAGGTCGTTGTCGATGCCGACCTCGCCGAACTCGTTGACGATGACGGCGTAACGCTTGCCGTGGTCCTCGGAGAGGATGCGGTTCAGCAGCGTGGTCTTGCCGGCGCCCAGATAGCCGGTGAGGACCGTGACGGGCGTCTTGAGGGGAGCGGTGGCGTTCATGGCTCCCCATGTAGGCGCGGGCGGGGGATTTCTGAAGTGGCGTTCTGCCTCGTGGGTGTTATAGAATAACAGAAATGGCGATCGCAGACCCCGGCAATTTGCGCGACGCGTCTGGGCGAGACGCGCTCGACACCTATCGGAGCGAGACCTCCTACCTGGGCGGCTATCTGGGCGTGGACCACGCGCGCAACGAGCGCCGGACCTGGATCGTGGCGGCGATCTGCGCGGTGATGCTGGTGGTCCAGGTGGCCGGCGGACTGCTGTTTCATTCCATCGCCCTGCTGGCGGCCGGCGTACACATGGGCGCGCACGTGGCGGCGCTGCTGGTGGCGTCGCTGGCCTATGCGCTGGCGAGGCGCCGCGCCGGCGACGCGCGGTTCGCCTTCGGGACCGGCAAGCTGGGCGACCTGGCTGGCTTCGCCAACGCCGTGGTGCTGGGGATCACCGCCGTGCTGATCGCGGCGGAGAGCGTGCAGCGGCTGGCGGCGCCGGAGGTGGTGGACTACGGCTCGGCCCTGCCGCTGGCGGCCGCAGGCCTGGTGGTGACCCTGGTCTGTGTGGCGCTGCTCAGGCCCCGCAGCGGCCACGACCTGAACATCGCCGCGGCGCACCTGCACCTGAGCGCCGACGCCATGGTGGGCGTGCTGGCGATCGCGGGCCTGTTTGCCGGGCAGAAACTGGGGTGGCGCTGGGCCGATCCGCTGGCGGGTCTGGCGGGCGCGGCCCTGGTGGCGCAGTTTGCGCTGAGTTTGATTCGTAGAGCGTCCGCGACCCTCCTGGATATGAACCCCTCCGCCGAACTGACCGCCGAGATCCGTGGGCGCCTGGAGAGCCAGGGCGAGCGCGTGCTGGACCTGCACCTGTGGCGGCTGGGACCCGGGCACAACGCGGCCATCGCGGTGATCGCGGCCGCCGACCCCAAGACCCCCGACGCCTATCGCGCGCGACTGAAGGGCCTGGAAGGCCTGAGCCACGTGACCGTCGAAGTCCGCGCCAATGACGGGAAAACGGCATGAGGCGGCGGCGCTCCTCGCGGCTGAAGCGGAGCTGGTCGCGGCCGAAGGTCCTGCTGGGTCTGGGCGTGGCGGCGGGCGTCGGCCTGCTGGCGCTGGGCTTTTCCGGCGGCTGGGTCGGGGCCGTGCATCTGGCCGCGCCGAAGATCGCCTACACCAAGGGCCCGCCGACCCCGGTGGCGCTCAAGCACGTCCCGCCCGCGCCAACGGACCTGCAGGCCGAACTCACGCGGCTGGCCAAGGGCTATGGCGAGCCGGTGGGCATCGCGGTGACCGACGTGGCGACCGGCTGGACCGCCTCGGTGGACGGCAACGAGACCTTCCCGCAGCAGAGCGTATCGAAGCTGTGGGTGGCGCTGACGGTGATGCAGGCGGTGGACGACCATAAGCTCACGCTCGACCAGGCGGTGGTGCTGGGGCCTGACGACCGCAGCGTCTTCTACCAGCCGATGACGCGGCGGATCCGCGGGCCGAACGGCTATCCGACGACGTTGGCCGAGCTGCTGCGCCACGCCCTGATCGAGAGCGACAACGCGGCCAACGACAAGCTGATCGCCGAGCTGGGCGGCGCGGCGACTGTGACCGAGACGATCGCCGCCAAGGGACTGTCGGGCCTGGCGGTCGGCGGCACCGAGCGCGACGTGCAGACGCATACGGCCGGGCTCACCTGGAAGCCGGAGTACGGCCAGACCTGGATCTTCAAGCAGGCGCGCGCGGCGTTGCCGGACGCGGTGCGCGACGAGGCGCTGGCCGCCTATCTCGCCAATCCGCCGGACGGGGCGACGCCGAACGGGATCGTCACCGCGCTGGCCGAACTGAAGCGCGGGCAACTGCTCAGCCGCTCGTCCACCGACTTCATGCTGGAGCTGATGGGCGAGGCCAGGACCGGCGTGAACCGGCTGCGCGCGGGCCTGTCGCCCGGCTGGGAGCTGGCCCACAAGACCGGCACCGGGCCGGACTGGCGCGGCGCCAGCGTGGGCATCAACGACGTGGGCCTGCTGACCGCGCCGGACGGGCGGACCTATGCGGTGGCGGTGATGATCCGGCAGACCAGCCGCCCGGCCTCGGCGCGGCACGCGATCATGCGCAGTGTCACGCAGGCGGTGGCGCGCTACTGGGCCGAGGGGCCGCAGCAGATGCCGGCCGAGGGCCGCCAGACCGCCCAGGCCACGCCGGACATCGTGCAGGGGTTCTAGCTCTCCTCACGCCCCTTCTCCCCCTGCGGGAGAAGGATTTCCGCCCTCGCCCTTCGTCGGTGCTGAGACGCCGTCCGTCGCGTGTTGCTTGCGCGTCGAGATCGAGCAGCGGTCAATCGGCAGTCGGGGGGAGTTCATCCATGCGTCGAACACTGCTGGCCGCCATCGCTGTCCTGATGATCGCCGCGCCCGTCGCGCGGGCTGCCGACGACAAGTCCCTGGAGGCCGAGCTGGTCGCCCTGGAGAAGGCCTCGTGGGTGGCCTGGCAGGGGCATGACGCGGCGTTCTTCGAGCGGTTCCTGTCCGACGACCATGTGGAGATGCAGCCGGGACCGGCGGGCAAGGCGCCGGTGGTGGCCGGGGTTAAGGCCGGCTGCGTGGTGAAGGGCTACACGGTGGATGCGTTCAAGCTGACGCGGTTCAGCGCGGACACGGCCTTGCTGACCTATCGCGCGGCGCAGGACACGATGTGTGGGACGGCGCATGTGCCCAGCCCGGTCTGGGCGACGTCGCTGTTCGTGCGGCGCGACGGGCGCTGGCAGAACGCGCTCTACGTCCACACGGCCATACCCCAGTCGGCGGCGGGGGCGGCGAAGCCCGCGGGTTAGGTCGCGCTCATCCCTTCTGGTCGGGGATACCCTTGACGATCTTCAGGTGGATGGGCGAGCCGGCGATGTCCTTGGTGAAGACCCCGGCCTCGGGGTTCTCGGGGAGGGCCTGGCAGAAGCTGATCGGCAGGGTCGGCGGGGAGGTCTGGCGCAGGCAGACCTTTTCGCCCTTGGTCGACCACTTGCCGGCCAGCGCATTGCCGCGGCGGCTGAGGCCGTTCCAGGTGCCGTCCGGGTGCATCCAGATCTTCTGCGAGCGGCCGTCGGCGTAGATCGACTCGACGGTGTTGCCGAAGGTGACATCGACCCTGGGCTCGGCCCATGCGGCGGAGGCCGCGGCGGAGATCGCCAGGGCCAGGAGGGCGAGCGTGCTGCGCTTTCCAGTCATGGTGGTCCCCAAGGCGCTACGGCCAGTCTAACGCCGCGCCCAGATGTTTGGCATGCGCGCGATGAACCGGACCTGACGAGCGCTAGTGTGGCGCGGCCGCGAGGCGGGCGGCGGCCAGCGTGGCGCCCTCTTCGATGCGAGCGTCGGCGCCTCGCCAGCTGTGCACTTCATGGCAGACGGGACAGCGGAACGACCGCGGCTCGACGATGGCCGCAAGGTCAAAGTCCTGGGTGCGATGGCCGGTGGGAACGTCCTCACCGGTGGCGGGGCAACTGATGATGATCCTCGGCATGCAAGCCTAACGGATTCAAGCGGATAAGGTTGCCTCGCCGGTGCGATCAGCCCGGCGGCCTGAAGCCGCCGAACTCCCGCTCGAGCAGCTCGGCGAAGGCGAGCGTCGTGCGGTCTTCAAGGAAGGCCCCGATGATCTGCACGCCGATCGGCAGGCCCATCTTGGTCTGGCCAAGCGGAAGCGCCGTGGCGGGCAGGTTGGGGAAGGTGGCCAGGCCCGGCCAGGCGAGCTGGGCGAAGTAGGGCGTGGGCTGGCCGTCGATCTCCAGCATGCGTTGGTTCTGGTCGTCGGCGTTATGCGGGAAGGCGACCTGGCCGAAGGTGGGCGCGACGACCACGTCGACCGTCTCGAACAGCGCGGCCCATTGGCGGCTGACGTCCAGCTGGGCGTCGAGCATGGCGATCCATTCGACGGCGGTGGTCTTGGGCTTTTCGGGCGCGCGGAGCGCCATGGCGACGCCCAGCAGGGCGCCGTAGCCCTCCTGCTGCTTGGCGAGGTCGGGCAGGGCGGGGTTGGCGCGCTGCACCTTGGCGCCGAGCTTTTCGAGGTTGGCGGCGAGGGCTTCGAGGGCCACGCGGATCTCGCTGTCCAGCGCCGCGGACGGATGGCTGGTCAGCACCAGGACGCGGAAGTCGGCCAGGCTGGCGTGACGCGAGGCCGGCAGGTCAAGGCGGTAGGCCTTGGAGAGCGGGATGTCGGGCCCGGCCAGGACGTTCAGCGCCAGGCTGAGGTCGGCGGCGGTGCGGGCCAGCGGCCCGACGACGGCCAGCGGCGGCGGGGCGCCCGTGGCGCCGGCCGGCGCATGGCCGCGGCCGGGGATCAGGTCGATCGAGGGCTTGTGGCCATAGACCCCACAGAAAGCGGCCGGCACACGGATCGAGCCGCCGATGTCGGAGCCGTACTCCAACGGCACCATGCCGGACGCGAGCGCTGCCGCGCCGCCGCCGGAGGAGCCGCCGGGAGAGCGGGTGAGGTCGTAGGGGTTCTGGGTGCGCCCATAGATCGGGTTGACGCTCTGCCAGTCGCCGAGCCCGACGGGGATGTTGGTCTTGCCGAGGATCACCGCGCCGGCGGCCTTCAGCCGCGCGACGCCGACGGCGTCTTCCGGGGCCACGTAGTCCTTCGCCCACTCGAAGCCCCAGGTGCTCTTCAGGCCGGCGACGTCGTGCGATTCCTTCACGGTCATCGGCAGGCCGAGCAGCGGGCGCCGCTCGCCGCGGGCCAGGGCCGCGTCGGCCTCGCGGGCCGCGTCGCGGGCGCGGTCGAAGTCGCGGACCACCACGGCGTTGATCGGGCCATCCCGGGCCTCGATGCGGGCGATGGCGTCGTCGGCCAGCTCGAGCGCGCTGACCTTGCGCGCGGCGAGCGCGTCCACGATGCGGTGCGCGGGATCGTCCAGGCTGACGCGGCTGAGGGTCTCGGACATGGCGGTCTCCACAAACGTTTCGTCTTGGGGTGGCGCGAACTCAGCACCCGGCCGGGCGCAAGTCCATGACCGGGATTGCTGAAGCGCGGCGCCAGGGGCCGAGGGCGCAGAAAACCTATCGGCGCGATATGAATTCATCGCCTGCCGCGATCGGCGGTTTCTGGGCTAGGGTTGGCCTACGTCGGGAGACCCACCATGCTGTTCCGCGCGCCGGAAGCCCATTCGCGTTCGTTCTTCAAGGCCGTCAGCTGGCGGATCCTCGGCAGCGTCGACACCTTCATCATCAGCTACTTCGTCACCGGCAAGCTGGTGTTCGCCGCGTCGATCGCCTCGGTGGAGACCTTCACCAAGATCGTGCTGTTCTATGGCCACGAGCGCGTCTGGGCCGCGGTGCCCTGGGGCCGGGCCGACAAGGTCGCGACCGTCGAGCCCGTGGCGGCGCCGACGCCGACGCCGACGGCGGAACTCGCCGAGGCCTAGACCCTGTCCGGACACGAAACCGGAGCGTCCCGACAGCCTGAACCTTGAGTCCGCCACCCGCGAACCGCACATCGGCCCGGCAGGCGACCCAGCCTGCGGCTTCGGACCTGCATGCGATGACATCTGTGGAAACCGCCGGCGACGCGGCGAAGGGCCCGGACTTCGGGCGCGAGGTCGCCGAGACCGTCAAGACCATGGCCGGCGGCCTGGCCATCGCGCTGGCGCTGAGGGTGCTGGTCTTCCAGCCCTACACGATCCCGTCCTCGTCCATGGAGCCGGGCCTGGTGACCGGCGACTATGTGGTGATCTCCAAGTGGCCCTACGGCTGGAGCCGGGCCTCGATCCCCTTCAACCTGCCGCTCTTCCCGTTCATGCACGGCAAGCGGCTGGGCGGGCATGAGCCGGCGCGCGGCGACGTGATCGTGTTCCGCCGCCAGACCGATCCGGACGAGGCCGTGATCAAGCGGCTGATCGGCCTGCCGGGCGATCGGGTGCAGGTGACGGCCGGCCAGGTGAGGGTGAACGGCATCCCGATCCCGCGCGCGGCGGCCGGCGAGGCGCGCGACCATGACGATCCGGAGCGCGTCGTGCCGAAGGTCGTGGAGACCGCGCCGAGCGGCAAACGCTACCTGACCTACGGCGGGGCGGCGCAGGGCGAGGCCGACAACACCGACGTCTATGTGGTGCCGGAAGGGACCTACTTCTTCATGGGCGACAACCGCGACAACTCGCTGGACAGCCGCTGGCCGAAGGAGGTCGGGATGGGCTTCGTGCCGGCCGAGAACCTGGTGGGCCGCGCCGAGGCGATCGGCTGGTCCTGGAAACAGGGCGCTTCGCTGTTCAAGCCCTGGACCTGGCTGAACCTCGACTGGGGCCGGCTGTTCCAGCGGATCGTGTGAGGAAGGTTGGAACCACGGAAAACACGGAAAGAGCACGGAAAGTGGTTCAGGCTTCGGCGGCCGGAGATGAATTGATTGCGCGCCCTGCGCGCGATTCAGCCTGTCGCCGAGGAGCGGTTCGCGCCGGCCCCTTCCGTGCTCTTTCCGTGTTTTCCGTGGTTCTCTCTACCGCCGCGCGGCGCTGAACTCGGCGTAGGAGATGACGCCGTCGTGGTTGGTGTCGAGGCGGGCGAAGTCGGCGGCGGCGCCGGCCTGGCGGGCCAGGGAGGGGAGCGCGACGGCGCCCACCGCGGCGGCGACCAGGGCGCCGGCGATCAGGTTGCGGACGGCGTTGCGCGGGCGGCGGGGCTCGACGGCGCCTTCGATGAAGCCGCGCAGAGCTTCGCTGGCCGTGCGGCCCTCGTCCCGGCAGCGGGCCATGAAGGCCAGCTTGGTGGGATAGGGCAGGCGGATTTCGAGCGTCTCGCTCTTCTTCAGGCGGGGCCCGTTGAGTTTGGACTGGGTCATGACGCCTCGCATTGGATCAGCGGCGGAAGGAACTGCAATTCCCGCGCCCGCGACAGCAAAATCCTGTCCGGACAGCCCTTCTAAACGACCTGGCCGGCCGCCTGGGTCATGTGGGCGGAGTCCACCGACCAGATCTTCTCGATGTTGTAGAAGCCGCGCACTTCGGGGCGGAACAGGTGGACGATGATGTCGCCGGTGTCGATCAGCACCCAGTCGCAGTGCGGCAGGCCCTCCACGCGGGCGCGACCGTAGCCCTGGTCCTTGAGCGCGCGCAGCAGGTGGTCGGCCATGGCGCCCACATGGCGATGCGAGCGCCCGGAGGCGACCACCAGACCGTCGGCGACGGCGGACTTGCCCTTGAGGTCGATGAACACGACGTCCTGCGCCTTGTCATCGTCCAGGCGGGCCAGGATCAGCGCTTCGAGCGCCGCGATACGGTCGATGACCTTCGGCGCCTTCACCTTGGGCGCGGCCGCCCTGGGGGGCGCAGGCGCCTTGGACTTCGGCGCGGCAGACTTTGCGGCAGCCTTCGGGGCCGCCTTCGCAGCGGTTTTCACAGCGGCCTTAGGAGCCGCCTTCGCGCCAGGTTTTGCAGCAGCTTTAGGGGCCGCTTTCGCGGCGGAAATCTTCTTGGCGGGCTTGGCGCCAGCCTGCGCGCGGGGCGCAACTACACGGTTCAGCGGGGTGCTCCTTTGATGTCCTCGCCCGGAGACCCTAGCACGCCCAGGGCTCCTGGTCAGCCGCTCATCAAGATGCGAGCCGCTTGAGACGTTCCCCCCGAGCCGCCAGAAGGCTGGCGGCTCACGGATTTTTGCCTTTGAGCGCGTCTGGCCGCGCGGCGGCCAGGCGCGCTCGAAGGGCGGTGGAGCTCTGGAAATTGAAGCGGCCGTACAGGAACACCCACGCCGGGGTCTTGGCGCCGGGCAGGCGGATCGCCTCGCTGGAGCGGCGGCGGAAGCGGGCGAAGCGCAGGGCGGCGGGCGAGAAGCGGCTGCGCAGCGAGATCCACGGGCGCGAGACCACGGCGACGGGCACTTCGCGCATGATCTGGGTCCAGCCGCGCCAGCGGTGGAAGCTCGCCAGGCTGTCGGCGCCCATGATCCAGACGAACTTCACGCCCGGGAACCGCTGCTTCAGCGCGCGCACGGTGTCGATGGTGTAGGCGCTGCCGAGTTGCGTCTCGAGGTCGGAGACGATCATGCCGGGGCCCTTGGCGAGCGCCCGCGCGCCGGCCATGCGGTGCTTCAGGTCGGCGGTCTCGTGCGCGGCCTTCAGCGGGTTCTGCGGCGAGACCAGCCAGATCACCCGGTCGAGGTTGAGCCGGCGCTTGGCGGTCTCGGCCACGTGGGCGTGGCCCTCGTGCGCCGGATTGAAGGAGCCGCCGTAGAGGCCCACGCGCATGCCGGCCGCAAGATGGAATCCGAGCCTGAGCGCGGCCGGACGCCCCCCCTCAGGGACGCGTCTGGCCGGTCCCGCGGACCACATACTTGTATGTCGTGAGCTGCTCGGCGCCGACGGGCCCACGGGCGTGCAGGCGGTCGGTGGCGATGCCGATCTCGGCGCCGAACCCGAACTCGCCGCCGTCGGCGAACTGGGTGGAGGCGTTGATCAGGACGATGGCGGAGTCGACCAGAGTCGCGAACCGTTCGGCCGTCTTGGCGTCCTCGGTGACGATGGCGTCGGTGTGGGCCGAGCCGTACTGGGCGATGTGGGCGGCGGCGCCTTCGACCCCGTCGACCACGGCCACAGCCAGGATCGGGGCCAGGTATTCGGTGCGCCAGTCGTCCTCGGTCGCCTGCGCCATGCCGGGGACCAGGCTGCGGGCGCGGGCGTCGCCGCGCAGCTCGCAGCCGGCGTCGCTGAGCGCCTGAGCGACCGGGGGCAGCAGGCGTTGCGCGTCGGCCGAGTCAACCAGCAGGGTCTCGGCGGCGCCGCAGACCGAGACGCGGCGCAGCTTGGCGTTGACGGCGATGGCCTTGGCCTTCTCCAGGTCGGCGGCCTTGTCGAGGTAGACGTGGACCAGGCCTTCCAGGTGGCCGAGCACGGCGACGCCGCGGGCCTCGTCGCGGACCCGGGCGACCAGGCTCTTGCCGCCTCTGGGGATGATCAGGTCGAGCGCGCCGTCCAGGCCGGTGAGCATCAGGCCGACGGCGGCGCGGTCGGCGGTGCGCACGATCTGCACGGCGGTTTCCGGCAGGCCGGCGGCGCGCAGGCCCTGGGCGATGGCGGCGTGGATGGCGAGGTTGGTGGCCAGGCATTCCGAGCCGCCGCGCAGGATCACGGCGTTGCCGGCGCGGATGCAGAGCGCGGCCGCGTCGGCGGTCACGTTGGGGCGGCTCTCGTAGATGATGCCGATGACGCCGATGGGCGTGCGCACACGGGCGATGTCGAGGCCGTTGGGGCGGTCCCAGCGGCCGATCTCGGCGCCCAATTTCCCAGGACCAAGGGGGTCAGGGATGGCGGCGATGGTGTCCAGCGCCTGGGCGATGGCTTCGAGGCGCGCGTCGTCCAGCACCAGGCGGTCGACCATGGGGGCGCTGAGGTCCGTGGCCTTGGCGGCGACGACGTCGCGGGCGTTGGCGGCGAGGATGTCGGGCGCGGCGGCGCGGACGGCGGCGGCCATGGCGGCGATGGCGTGGGTGCGGGTCTGAGCGTCGGACAGGCGCAGGGCCACGGCGGCCTGGCGGGCCGCGCGTCCCATCTCGCTCATCTGCGCCTGCAGGCTCGCGCCAGCGTCGTCCATCAGGACCCCATATGCTCAGACTGAGCCTTACCTAGCCGGTTTGGGGCGGTGAGGGCTAGCGACTACTCGTGCACCGCCACCGTTCGTCCCTGGCGGCCCGCCGGTCGTCACGGCGCGGGCGCCTCCGCACCGGCAGGGCCTCCGTTCGGCCCGAGGCGGTGGCGGCGTCGACGGGGATCGGGGATCGACGTAGAACCCGATCAACTTCGAGGATCTCGCCATGCTGAGACGCAACCTCCTGAAGGGCGCCGCCGCCCTGCCGCTGGCCCTGGGCCTGCCCGCCGCCGCCTTCGCCGCGCCCCTCAAGCGCCGGGTGCGGCCGGGTGAGCCGGGGTGGCCGGACGCGGCGGCCTGGGCGGGCCTGGGCAAGGCGGTGGGCGGGCGGCTGATCAAGATCACCTCGCCGCTGGCGGCCGCGGCCAAGGCGCCGGACAGCCCGGAGACCGCGGCGCTGTTCAAGTCGCTGCACAACTCTTTCTACATTGGCGAGACCCCGGCGCTGACGCAGTCGCTGGGCTGGACCGATGCGTGGACGTCGAAGCCCAGCGAATACGTGGTGGCCGCGGAGAGCGCGGCCGACGTGGCGGCGGCGGTGACCTTCGCGCGGAAGCACAATCTGCGGCTGGTCGTGAAGGGCGGCGGGCACAGCTATCTGGGCGGCTCCAACGCGCCGGACTCGCTGCTGGTCTGGACCAAGCACCTGCGTGGAATCGAGCTGCACGACGCCTTTGTTCCCAAGGGCTGCAAGAGCCCGCCGGAGACGGCGGTGAGCCTGGGGTCGGGCGCGATCTGGCTGGAGGCCTATGATGCGGTGACCACCAAGGCCGGGCGCTATGTGCAGGGCGGCGGGTGCACGACCGTGGGCGTCGCGGGCCTGGTGCAGGGCGGCGGGTTCGGCAGCTTCTCGAAGGGCTTCGGCACCGGGGCGGCGAACCTGCTGGAGGCCGAGGTGGTGACCGCCGACGGCCAGGTGCGGATCGCCAACGCCTGCACCAATCCGGACCTCTATTGGGCGCTGAAGGGCGGCGGCGGCGGGACGTTCGGCGTGGTCACCCGGCTGACGCTTCGGACCCACGACCTGCCGGCGACCTTCGGGGCGGTGAACGGGGTGATCTTCGCGGCGTCGGACGCGGCCTACAAGGCGCTGGTGGAGGAGCTGCTGCGGTTCTATCGCGAGAGCCTGATGAACCCGCACTGGGGCGAGCAGATCAGGTTCCAGACGCGCCGGCGGGTGGAGCTCAGCATGGTCTTCCAGGGGCTGACGCAGGCCCAGGCGGAGGCGGTCTGGAAGCCGTTCTTCGACTGGGTCGCGGCGCGGCCGGGCGACTACACGTTCGGCAAGCCGCAGGTGCTAGCGCTGCCGGCGCGAATGTTCTGGAACGGGACGATCATGACCAAGCTGCCAGGCATCGTGGTGGCCGACGCGCGGCCGGACGCGGCGCCCTATCAGCTCAAGGACCGCTTCGTCTGGGCGGGCGACGCGGGGCAGGCCTCGCAGGTGATCCACGCCTACCAGTCGACCTGGCTGTCGAAGGATCTGCTGGCGCCCGAGCGGCTGGGCGCGCTGGCCGATGCGCTGATCCACGCGGGCGCCGGCTGGGGCGTCTCGCTCCACTGCAACAAGGGGCTGGCCGGGGCGCCGGAGATCGCGCTCAAGCGGACGCTGGAGACGGCGATGAACCCGGCGGTGGTCGACGCCTTCGCGCTCGCCATCACCGGCAGCGAGGAACCCGCGGCCTATCCGGGGATCGCCGGCCACGAGCCGAATGTCGCCAAGGGCCGGGCCGACGCCAAGGCGGTGAAGGCCGCCATGGGTCCCCTGCTGGCGCTGCCGGGCAAGCCCGCGTCCTACCTGTCGGAGACCGACTTCTTCGAGGCCGACTGGCAGCAGGCGTTCTGGGGCGAGCACTACCGGCGGCTCAAGGCGGTGAAGCGCCGCTATGACCCCGACGGCCTGTTCTACGTCCACCACAGCGTGGGCTCCGAGGGCTGGAGCCCGGACGGGTTTACGCGGACGGCCTAGCCCCGGGTCCTGCGCGGGTCTCCACGTCGCGGGCGCCGACTGGCGCGTGGCATTCGGAGCAGGTCATCACCGGGTGGAAGTCGCAGCCGCAGGCCTTGTGGCGGTGGAGTAGCGGCGGGCCCGGCTGGCCGGCGTAGTGGCGGTCGCCGAAGCTGACCACGGCCATGATCACCGGATAGAGGTCGAGGCCCTTGTCGGTGAGGCGGTATTCGAACCGCGCCGGGTGATCCTGGTAGGCGACCTTCTTGAGCACACCCTCGTCGACGAGGCCCTTCAGGCGCTCGGCGGTGATGGTGCGCGAGATGCCGAGCCGGGCCTGGAAGTCCTCGAAACGGCGCACGCCCAGGAAGCAGTCGCGCAGGATCATCAGGGTCCAGCGGTCGCCGATCACGGCGACGGTGCGGGCCACCGAGCAGGGCTCCTCTGACAGCGCGTCCCATTTCATCGGCGGGGTCCCTCGATTGACAGCGTCCAGATTCGATACCATGGTCAGTCCAGAAAATAAACTCACTAAGCTGGACAGGCAGGTGCGGCATGGCGGAGACCCCAAAGGGCGTGTGCCTGGTGGTGGGCGCGGGCGACGGCGTGGGCGGGGCGATCGCGCGCGCCTTCGCCGCGGAGGGCCATCCGGTCTGCATCACGCGGCGCGCGCGCAATCTCGATCAGCTCGAGGCGCTGGCCGGCGAGATCCGGGCGGCCGGCGGGGTGGCCCATGCGTTCGGCGTCGACGCCCGCGAGGAGGGCGAGGTGGTCGCCCTGTTCGACAAGATCGAGGCCGAGATCGGGCCGCTGGAGATCGTGGTGTTCAACATCGGGGCGAACGTGCGGTTCAACCTGACGGAGACCACCTCGCGGGTGTTCACCAAGGTCTGGGAGATGGCCTGTTTCGCGGGCTTCCTGGCCGCGCGCGAGGCGGCGCGCGTGATGACGCCCCGGGGCCACGGCTCGATCCTGTTCACCGGCGCCACGGCCTCCATGCGCGGCCGTGAAGGCTTCTCGGCCTTCGCCGCGGCCAAGGCGGGCTTGCGGGTCCTGGCGCAGAGCGCGGCGCGGGAGCTGGCGCCGAAGGGCCTCCACGTGGCGCACGTGGTGGTCGACGGCGCGATCGACGGGGTGTTCACGCGCTCCAACCGCGACAACGTCGAGGAACTGCTGACGGAGGACCGCATCCTCAAGCCCGACGACATCGCCGCCAACTATGTCTGGCTGCACAAGCAGCCGCGGTCCGCCTGGACCCACGAACTCGACCTTCGCCCCTGGACGGAAGCCTGGTGACCGCCATGACCAAGACGCTCGACTTCATCTTCGATTTCGGCAGCCCCAACGCCTACCTGTCGTGGAAGGTGCTGCCCGACGTGCTGGCGCGTACGGGGGCTGAGGTGAACCTGATCCCCTGCCTGCTGGGCGGCCTCTTCAAGCTGACCAACAACCAGCCGCCCATGGCCGCCTTCGGACCGGTGAAAGGCAAGCTGGAGTACGAGCGGCGCGAGACCGAGCGGTTCATCAAGAAGCACGGCCTGACCGCGTTCAAATTCAACCCGCACTTTCCGGTCAACACCCTGCTGATCAGCCGCGGCCTGGTGGCGGCGCGGCGGATGGGCGTCGGCGACGCCTACCTGGAGGCCGTGCTGAAGGCCATGTGGGAGGACGGCCAGAAGATGGACGATCCGGAGGTGGTGGCCCAGGTGCTGACGGCGGCCGGGCTGGACGCACACGCGATCCTGGAGGCGACGCAGGATCCAGAAGTGAAGGCCGAGCTGATGGCCAACACCGAGGCGGCGGCGGCGCGCGGCGCCTTCGGCATCCCGACCTTCTTCGTGGGCGAGGAGATGTTCTTCGGCAAGGACCGCCTGGGCCAGGTGGAGGAAGAACTGCTGGCCTAGGACCCGGTGAAGGCGGGCGGACGCTTCTCGACGAAGTGGGCGACGCCTTCCTTGAAGTCAGCGGAGGAGAAGCTGGCGCGCATGTCCACATTGGCTGCGTCGATGGCTTCGCCGAGGCCCTGGAACTGGGCGTTCCAGATCTCGCGCTTCATCTCGCGGAGCGAGCGGGGCGAGACCTCGGTGGCGAGCATGGTGGCGTAGGCCATCACCTCGGCCTCCAGGTCCGGCAGCGGGATCACCCGGCTGACCAGGCCCATGGCCAGCGCCTCGTCGGCGCGCACCTTGCGGGCGGAGAACAGCAGGTCGGCGGCGTGCGCCATGCCGACGGTGCGCGGCAGGAGCCAGGAGATGCCGTGCTCGGCGATCAGGCCGCGCCGGGAGAAGGCGGATGTGAACACCGCCGCGTCGGCTGCGAAGCGGATGTCGCAGTAGAGCGCCATGACCATGCCCAGGCCCGCACAGGCGCCGTTGATCGCCGCGATGATCGGCTTGGGCACGGCGGGGAAGAACGAATACTGCCGCTTGAAGTTGTCGTCCGAGGTCTCGTCGAAGGGCTTGGGGCCCGACGCGGCGGCGGCGCCCGAGCCAGGCACCTGGCCGGCGTCGACGGTGGTCTGCAACAGACCCATGTCCGCGCCGGCGCAGAAGCCGCGGCCCGCGCCGGTGAGCACGATCACGCGCACGGCGTCGTCGTCGCTGGCGGCGCGCATCGCGGCGCGGACGTCGCGCTCCATCTCAGCGCGCCAGGCGTTCAGCCGGTCGGGGCGGTTCAGCGTGATGACGGCGACGCCGTTCTCCACGCGATAGAGGATGTCGGAATAGGTCATCAGTGGCCTCCCTTGCCGGGCTCATCCAGCCAGGCGTTGAACTTCGGCGCGCGCTTCTCGCGGAACGAGGCGCCGCCGTCCTTGGCGTCGGGGTGGTGGTCGGTGATGGCGGTGCGCACGGCGATGTCGTCCAGCGACTGGGCGAAGCTCGACTCGGCGGCGACGTAGAGCGAGCGCTTGGCCATGCGCATGGCCACCTGCGGGCCCTCGGCCAACTCGGCGGCGAGCGCCATGACGGCGGGCATCAGGGCCTCGGGCGCGACCACCTCGTTCAGCAGGCCGAGGTCCAGGGACTCCTGGGCGGTGGCGATCTTCTTGCGCAGGACGAAGTCCAGCGCCTTGGCGAGGCCCAGGTGCTGGACCAGCAGATAGTGGCCGCCCTCGTCGGGCAGGAGGGCGAAGCGCAAGGTGGCGCTGCCGAGCTTGGCTGCCGTGGAGCCCAGGCGGAAGTCGCAGCAGAGCGCCAGCGACAGGCCGGTCTGGATGGCCGCGCCGTTGATCGCGGCGATGGTCAGCTTGTCGAGGTTGCGCACCGCGAGGTTCAGCGCCTGGGAATAGACGCGCAGCGCGTTGACCGTGCCGAGGCCGGTGTCGTGGCCGGGGCCGATCCGCGGCACGGCGGCGGGCGCCTGCTTCTGGTAGCCGCCCAGGTGGTCGCCGGCGCAGAAGGCGCGGCCCTCGCCGGTGAAGACCACCACGCGCACCGCATCGTCCATCTGCACCTGGGCGATCAGCTCGATGAGGTCGCGCTTCATGGCCTGGTCGAGCGCGTTGAGGCGCTCGGGCGCGTTGAAGGTGATGACCAGGACCCCTCGGTCGTGCAACTCGGACCGCAGGCCTTGGCAGACCTGGCCATAGGGTTTCGGGGACTGGCTCATGGTTCGGGCTCCCTGCGGAACCATCCTGCGGGAATTATCCGGCGTGCGCATCAGGGGAGCGTCAGCTAATCCTGTGGCCCGCGATCCGAGACTGGAGCTCCTACGCCCGTGGACGCCTTCCCCGCCTTCTTCCCGCTGGCCGGCAAGACCGTGGTGATCGTCGGCGTGGGCGAGGCGGCGGACGCCAAGGCGCGGCTGTTCGACGGCTCGCCGGCCACGGTGGTGCGGATCGAGGGCGCGGCGGCCCTGAGGCCGAAATCCTATGAAGGCGCGGCGCTGGCGTTCGTGGCCTCCGACGACGACGCCTTCGCCGAGTCCGCCGTGGGCGCGGCGCGGGCGGCGCATGTGCCGGTCAACGCCGTGGACCGCCCGGCGCTCTGCGATTTCGTGACCCCGGCGGTGATCGACCGGGGCGGGGTGGTGGCGGCGATCGGCACCGGCGGCGCCTCGCCGATGCTGGCGACCCTGCTGCGCAGCGACATCGAGGCGCGGGTGCCGGAGGGCGCGGGGCGGGTGGCGGCGCTGTTCGCCGGCCTGCAGGCCGAGGTGCGGGCCGCCCTGCCGGAGCCACACCAGCGCCGCGCGTTCCTGCGGACGCAGCTCAACGGACCGGCGGCGCATGCGGCCATGGGCGGCGATCTGGCCGGCGCGACGGCGCTGCTGCGCGAGGCGCTCTCGGCCGACCAGCCGGGCGCGGGGATGGTGCAGTTCATCGACGCGCGCGGACCGGCCGAGCGGCTGACCCTGCGCGCCGCGCGCGTGCTGGCCGCCGCCGACGTGCTGGTCTGCGATGATGATGCGCACGCCGACGTGCTGGCGCTGGCGCGGCGCGACGCCGAGCGCACCGGGCCGCAGGGGGCCGAGGCGCTCGCGGCCCTGGCGGCGCAGGGGCTGATGGTGGCGCGGCTGGTCACCGGCACCGCCTGGCGCGCCGAGCAGGCGGCGCTGGAAGCGGCCGGCGTGGTCACCGAGGTGCTGTAGCGTTTTGCCTTCCCCGTTTACGGGGAAGGGGGACCGTCGGCCGAGCGAAGCGAAGAGCGGACGGTGGAAGGGGCGAGCGCTTGCTCGGCGCTTGAACTCGCCCCCTCCACCATCGGCTCTTCGGCCGATGGTCCCCCTCCCCCGCTGCGCAGGGGAGGCAAGGAAATTACCCGGGTATAATTGACTCTAGATTTTATCCGGGTAAAAGGCGCGGATGAACAGTCCCATCCCTGAAGCCCTGCGCCCGGCCGTTGACCGGGGCCTGATGGCCGCGTTCGGCACGACCGAGCTCGACTCCGTGACCGCCCTGTCCGGCGGCCTGTCGGGTGCGGCGGTCTGCAAGATCCGGGTGGGCGGGATCGCCTATGCGTTGCGCCTGACCCTGACGCGCGATGCGCTGCGCGACCCGGCGCGCGGGTTCGCCTGCATGGGCATCGCGGCGGCAGCCTGCCTGGCGCCGCGCGTGCGCTACGCCTGCGCCGAGGACGGGGTGGCGATCATGGACCTGCTGGAGGCTCGGCCGCTGTTCGAATACCCGGGCGACGGCGGGCCGCTGATTGTCGAACTGGCCCAGGCGATCCGCGCCCTGCACCAGACCCCGGCCTTCCCGGCGCTCACCGACTACATGGCCGGGATGGAGACGCTGATCGACCTGCATCGGGCGAGCGGGCTGATCGATCCGGCGGCGACGGCGGAGCTGTTCGACCGGTATGCGCAGATGGCGGGCGGCTATCGCACGGCGCCGGAGGATCTGGTCTCCAGCCACAACGACATCAATCCGGCCAACGTGATCTATGACGGCCGACGCCTCTGGCTGATCGACTGGGAAGCCGCGTTCCTGGCCGACCGCTATGTGGATCTGGCGACGGTGGCCAACTGGTTCGCGCGCGGGGATCGCCGCGCCGAGGACCTGCTGCTCGCCACCTATTTCGGGGCGCCGCCGACGGACGAACAGCGGGCGCGGCTGGAGGTGATGAAGGTGGTCAACCACGTCTTCGCCGGCGTGATCTTCCTGAACGGCGCGGCGGGCGAGCGGCCGGGCGCGGCCCTGGCCGACCGGACGCTGGCGGGCGCGAGCCTGGCGCGGATGCACGCCGGCCTGGGCTCGGGCGCGGTCGACTTCGCCCGCTGGGACGACCGGGTGGCCTACGGCAAGGCGCGGCTCGCCCGGGCGCTCGAGGACCTGCGCGCGCTCTAGGCCACGTTGTTGAGCGGGCGGCCGCGGGTCTCCGGCAGCAGGAACAGGGTCACCGTCACCGAGGCCAGGGTGAAGGCGAAGGGGTACCAGAGGCCGGAGTAGATGTTGCCCACGGCGGCGACGATGGCGAAGGCGGTGAAGGGAACGAAGCCGCCCACCCAGCCGGTGCCGATATGATAGGGCAGCGACAGCGCCGTGTAGCGGATCCGCGTCGGGAACAGCTCCACCAGGGTCGCGGCGATCGGGCCGAACAGCGCGGTCGCGGCCACCACCAGGATCATCAGCACCCAAAAGGCGCCGGCCAGGTTCATCCGCTTCGGGTCGGCCTTGGCGGGATAGCCGGCGCGGGCGAGGCCGGCCTTGATCTCGGTCTCGACGCTGGTCTTGACCGCCTTGGAGACATCCTTCGGCAGGCCGCCGGCGTTGGCGGACTGGATGGTCGCCAGGCCCACCCGGACCATGGCCGCGCGGCCCGGCGCGCCGGTCTGGTTGATGTAGGAGACGCCGGCGTTGGCCAGGGTCGACTTGGCGATGTCGCAGGACGAGGTGAAGGACGACTTGCCGATCGGGTCGAACTGCAAGGAGCAGTCGGCGGGGTCGGCGATCACCGTGGCGGGGTTGGCCTTGGTCGCCTCGGCCAGCGCCGGGTTGAGCGTCTGGGCCAGCATGTGGAAGGCCGGGAAGTAGGCGACCAGCATGAGGGTCATGCCGAACAGCAGGACGGGCTTGCGGCCGATCCGGTCGGAGAGCCAGCCGAAGAATACGTAGAGCGGGGCGCTGGCGGCGACGATGGCCATCATCAGGGCGTTGATGGTGGTGGGTTCGACCTTGAGGAACTTCTCCATGAAGGTCTGCACGTAGAAGAAGGCCGTGTACCAGACCGCCCCTTGCGCGAACATGATGCCGACCAGGGCCAGCAGCACGACCTTGAGGTATTTCCAGCGGCCGAAGGCTTCGCGCAGCGGCGCCTTGGACTGGGTTCCCTCGGCCTTCATGGCCTCGAAGGCCGGGCTCTCGGTGAGCTTCATCCGCATGAAGATCGACACCACCAGCAGGGCCGAGGACAGCAGGAACGGGACGCGCCAGCCCCAGGCGTCGAAGGCCGTGGGGCCGAACCATTTGCCGAGCGCCAGGCGGGTCAGCAGGATCACCAGCAGGGCCGCGAACAAGCCGAAGGCGGCGGCGGTCTGCACCCAGCTGGTGGAGCGGCCGCGGGCGTCGTCGGTGGTGTGCTCGCAGACGTAGGTGGCCGCGCCGCCGTACTCGCCGCCCAGCGAAAAGCCCTGCAGGATGCGCATGAGCAGCAGCAGGATGGGCGCGATGACCCCGGCGGTGGCGTAGCTGGGTAGCAGGCCGATGGCGACGGTCGAGACGCCCATCAGGGCCACGGTGACCAGGAACGCACCCTTGCGCCCGACGAGGTCGCCGATGCGGCCGAAGGCCAGCGCGCCCACCGGGCGGAAGGCGAAGCCCGCGCCGAACAGGGCCAGCGCGGCGATATAGCCGGCGGTGTCGTTGAGGCCGGAGAAGAAGGTCTTGGAGATGACCTGGGTCAGGCTGCCGAAGACGAAGAAGTCGTACCACTCGAAGGTGGCGCCCGTGGCCGAGGCGGCCACCACGGTCCGCAGGCTCGGGGCCTTGACCGGCATCGGCATCCCGTCAACGGCGATCTCCGCCATGGTGGTTCATCTCCCCGGACTTAAGCGGCAGAAGGATTAGCAGCCCCTTCCTCTCCTGCGAAGCGGGAGAGGGGGACCGTCGGCCGAGCGAAGTGAAGAGCCGATGGTGGAGAGGGCGCGGGACGAGGCGCCGAGCTTGAGGCCGCCCTTCCCACCACTCGCTCTTCGGCGAGTGGTCCCCCCTTCCCGTGAACGGGAAGGGCAAGGGTTCTAGCAGGTCTTGTGCTTGGGGGCGCCGGCGATGGGCGGCAGCGCGTGGATGTAGGCGGCGATGCCGGCGAGGTCGGCGTCGCTCATCTGGCTGGTGGAGGCCAGCACGTCCTTCATGCCGGTGGGCTCGTTGAAGCACTTGTCCTGCCCGGACTTGAGGAAGCCGGCCATGTCCTCCTCGGACCAGTCGCCGACGCCGTCCTTGTGCGGGGTGATGTTGGAGGCGAAGCGGCCGCCGGCCTCGAGGTTGGGCGCGCCGGCGTAGAGCTTGTTGAGTTCCGGGCCGCCCAGCGCGTTGCGCTCGGTGTGGCACTCGGCGCAGTGGGCCGGGCCCTCGGCCAGGTAGGCGCCGCGGTTCCAGGCGGCGGACTTCTTGGGGTCGGCCACGAACTCGTGCGGCTTGAAATAGAGCAGCTTCCAGACGCCCACGGCGCGGCGGATCGAGAAGGGGAACTTGATGTCGTGCGGCTGGGACGGCGTGGCGATGGCCGGCAGGGTCTTGATGTAGGCGAAGACGTCGCGGACGTCGGAGGTCTTCATCAGGCTGTACGAGCTGTAGGGGAAGGCCGGGTAGAGGTGCTGGCCCTCGTCGTCGACGCCGCGCTTCATGGCGTTGACGAACTGCAGCTCAGTCCAGCCGCCGATACCGTGCTTGGGATCGGGCGAGATGTTGGGCGTCACGAAGGTCCCGAACGGCGACTTCAGCTTCAGCCCGCCGGCCAGCTTGGTGCGGTCGTCCTGGCCCGGCGTGGCGTGGCAGGCCGAGCAGTTGGCGGCGTTGAACATCGCCTGGCCGTTGGCCAGGTCGGGGTGGTAGCCGGCCGCCAGTTCCGACGCCGGCAGGGGCTTGGGCGCGGTCAGCACCCACATCACCGCCGCGGCGAACACGCCGAGGCCGACCAGCACCAACAAGACGCGCCTCAGCATCGCCCAAACCCCCTCGATGTCAGGCGCCGCCTCAGGCGGGCTTCTTCTTCATGCGGTAGATGTCGTGGCAGGACTTGCAGGTCTCGCCGAGCGCCTTGTAGGCGGTCCGATAGCTGTCGGCGTCCTTGGCCTTGCCGGCGTTCGCAGCCAGCGTGCCCATCTCGGCCAGGCGCTTTTCGAAGTCGGCCTTCTGCGTCCACACCTTGGGGTCGGCGCCGCTCTTCGGATCCTTGTCGCTGCCGGCCGGATAGAGGCCCTTCAGCTTCTTGGCGGCGTCGGCGATGGAGGTCATCGTGGTCTTGGTCTTGGCCGCGTCGAAGGCCGTCACCAGACCGCCGCCTTCCTTCATCGACTGGGCCACGCCCTTCATGGTCGCCTGGCGATCTTCGACCGGATTGCCGGCGGAGACGGCGGCGGTGGTCAGGCTGGCGGCGAGGCCGAGGCCGGCGACGGCGGCCCAGAGGGCGGTGCGAGCGGTTTTCATTCAAAGCTCCGGTATGGGGCCAGCGGCCGAACAGGGTGTCCGAGGTGTATCGGTGCGATGAATTCTGCTCAAGCCTAAGGCTTCAGCGTCATCAGGTAGTCGGCGATCGCCTTGGCGCTGGCGGCATCGTTGGCCCCGGGGAAGTCCATCTTGTTGCCGGGCACCGCCTTGGCGGGATCGAGGATGAAGGCGGCCAGGTTCTCGGCGGTCCAGGGCTGGGCGTACTTCTTCATGGCGTCGGAATAGTCGTAGCCCGGCAGCGTGCCGGCCGCCCGGCCGCCGACGGCGAACAGGGTGGGGCCGAGCGAGACGCCGCCGGCCTTGGTCTCGTGGCAGAAGCCGCAGGAGGAGAAGTCGGCGGGCGGCGGCGGCGCGGCGGCCGGCTGGGCCAGCGCGGCGCCGGCGCCGGCGCCTGCGGCCAGCGCGGCGATGAGGAAGGTCCGGAAGGCGAAGGTCATCGTGGCTCCTGCTGGCTCTGACGCCGCACCCCTAGCATTGGCCGGGCGCAGCTTGGAAGACGGCGCGGGGGGACAAGTTATTCCCGCCCCTGGTCCGGGCCGCATCTGCCTGAAGATCATTGCCGGTATGAGCCCAGGATGAACAAGGTTCGCTGGGAAACCGGGGGAAGGTCATGAAGCGACTGCAGGACAAGGTGGTGCTGGTCACCGGCGCGAGTTCCGGCCTGGGCGCGGCGGCGGCCGTACTGATGGCGGCGGAGGGGGCCAAGGTGGCCGTCGCCGCGCGGCGGGCAGACCGCGGCGAGGCGCTGGTCGCCGCGATCGAGGCGGCCGGCGGCGAAGGGCTGTTCGTGCGGACCGACGTCACCAAGGGCGCCGACGTCGAGGCCATGGTCGCCGCGACCGTGGCGCGGTTCGGGCGGCTGGACGGGGCGGTGAACAACGCCGGGATCACCGGGCCGGTGATGAAGCTGCTGGCTGAGATCACCGAGGACGAGTGGGACGCGACGCTCGACTGCAACCTGAAGGCCGTCTTCATGTGCATGAAGTTCGAGATCCCCGCGATGCTGGCGGGCGGCGGCGGCGCGATCGTCAACATGTCGTCGATGTACGGCCTCAAGCCCAGCGACCTCAGCCACGCCCCCTACTGCGCCAGCAAGTACGGGGTGGTGGGCCTGAGCCAGACCGCGGCCATCGACTACGCCGACCAGGGCATCCGGGTGAACGCCGTCTGCCCGGCCTTCATCCACTCCGAGATGGTCGACCCCTATGTGGAGGCCGCGCCGGACCTGATGAAGGCGGTGGTGGCGCGGCACTCGGCGATGAACCGGCTGGGCGAGGCCGAGGAGGTGGCGCAGGCGATCTGCTGGCTGATCTCCGACGCCGCCAGCTTCATCAGCGGCGCCGCCCTGCCGATCGGCGGCGGGGAGACGACCCGGCTGTACTAGGGGCTGCCTGTATTACGCCGCGGCGGTTTCGGCGGGCTCGACCGGGGCGCTGAGGCGGGCGATTTCGCGCAGCAGGGTGCCGGGCGAGATCGGCTTGCCGACCACCCCGTCCATGCCCGCGTCGAGGTAGGCGCGGCGCTGGTGGGCCAGCACGTTGGCGGTGAGCGCCACGACCGGGGTCTGCGCCGCCGCGCCGCCGAGGGCGCGGATGCGGCGGGTGGCCTCCAGGCCGTCGATGCCGGGCATCTGGACGTCCATCAGGATCAGGTGGAAGCCGCCCTGGGCGGCGGCCTCGACGCCGAGATAGCCATCGGCGGCCGTGGCGACATCGGCCCCCATGCTTTCCAGCAGCTTGGTGGCGATCATCCGGTTGGTGGCGTTGTCCTCGACCACCAGGACGCGCAGGCCCTCAAGCACCGGCTCGAGGGTGTCGCTGGTCGGGGCGACGGCGTCGGCGGGCTCAGCGGCGACTTCCAGCCAGAAGGTCGAGCCCAGGCCCTCTTCCGAAGAGAAGCCGACCACGCCGGACATCATCTCGGCGAGCTTCTGGGTGATGGCCAGGCCCAGGCCTGAGCCGCCGAACTTGCGGGTGGTGGACGCGTCGCCCTGGTCGAAGCGCTGGAACACGCGGTCCTGCACCTCGGCCGGGATGCCGACGCCGGTGTCGATGACGTCGAAGCGCAGCTTGCCGGGGGAGGGCGCGCAGCAGCGCACCTTGACCGAGCCGCGCTCGGTGAACTTCACGGCGTTACCGACGAGGTTGAACAGCGCCTGGCGCAGCCGCACCGGATCGGCGTGCACCCAGCCCAGGCCGGCGTCGACATCGAGCATGACGGTCAGGCCCTTGCCCTCGGCGATCGGCTTCAGCAGGCGCACGACGCCTTCGACCAAAAGCTTGGGGTCGACCGGCTCGCAGGCCAGTTCCAGGCGGCCGGCTTCGATCTTGGAGAAGTCGATGACGTCGTTGAGCAGCTCGGCCAGCATGTTGCCGCAGGAGAGCGCCTCATCCAGCATGTGGCGGCCCTCCTCGGTCAACTTTTCGGCCTTGAGGAGGTGCAACACGCCCATCACCCCGTTCATCGGGGTGCGGATCTCGTGGCTCATGTTGGCCAGGAAGGCGGCTTTCGCCTCGCCGGCGGCCTCGGCGGCGCGTTGCGCCTCCAGCAGGGCGATTTCCTGGCGCTTGCGCTCGTCGAAGTCCTGGATCAGGCCCACGGCCTTCAGCCAGCGGCCGCCCTTGCCGACCTTCAGGTGGTGGGAGACGCGAATCCAGCGGGTCTCGCCGTCGGCGCGGATGATGCGGGCCTCGAAGGAGCCGGCGCGGGCCTGGCCGGTCTGCAGAGCCCGGAAGCTTTCGCGCACGTGCGGCAGGTCGTCGGGGTGGAAACCCGGGAACTTGAGCTTGGTGGCCTCTTCGTAGCTGGCGTCGCTTTGTCCGGTGATCGTCACGAATTCCGGCGACGCCCAGAAGGTCTTGGCCACGTGGTCGATCTCGTAGACCCCGGCCTGGGCGGCCTCGAGCGCCACCCCCAGACGTTGCGAGTTGGCGTGGGCCTCGCGCTGGGCCTTCTTCATCTGCAGCTCGCCCTTGCGCGCCGCGTCGCGCGCGTTGACCAGCTCGGTGATATCCTCGGAGATGCCCTTCAGCGCGAAGACGCCGCCCGGACGGGGCAGGGTCTGGAAGGTGGCGCGCCAGACGGTCCAGCGGCCGCCGACCTTCAGGCGGTGCTCCAGCGTGCCGCCGATGCCGGTGGCCACCGCCATGCCCATCCGCTCCTGGGTCGCCTTGCGGTCGGCCGGGTGGACGCGGGCGAAGAGCTGGTCGCCGTTGGTGACCTCGTCCTTCTGGAAACCGGTCAGGTTCAGGAGGTCCTGCGACCACTCGATGCGGCCGTCCTCAGGCTCGAAGGTCCAGGTGCCGATGCCGGCGCGCTCGCTGAGCTGGCGGCGCGTGCGGCGGGTCTCTTCCAGCTCCTCGGCGCGGGCGCGCTCCTCCGAGGCGTCGCGCAGGCTCCCAATATAGTCGCCGTTGGGCATCTTCTGGGTGCGGGCCGCGAACCAGTGGTAGGTCCCGTCCTTGGCGCGCAGGCGAACTTGACGCTCGGCCAGGGCGCCGGGCGACATCGCGCGCATCTTGTCGATGACGCCGCCGTGGTCGTCGGGATGGGTGAAGTCGATGGCGGGCTTGCCGACCACGTCCTCGGGCGACCAGCCGAGCAGGCTGGTCCACGCCGGGTTGATCAACTTGTAGAGGCCGAACGGGCTGACGACATGCATGAGGTCGCGGCTGTTCTCGAACAGCACGCGGATCATCTCATCTTTTTCGGCGGCGCTAGAGGCGCTCTTCTTAGCCATCGCTGTTGCCCACCCCCCAAGGTGCGGCGGGCAAGCTAACAGCCAGTTGTAAACGTAACCTTTGCCGGGCCTGCGGCCGATGGAGGCGCGGTCACCTTTGTGTGCGGAGGCGGAACAGGCCGCCGCGGCGAAGGTTGGAACCGCATGCGCCCCCTGGATATCCCGCCCCACTCGCCCGCGGCCAGCCGCCTGGCGGTGGCGAGCCTGGCGCTGATCGCCGGGTTCGCGCTGACCGCCGGCTATCTGCGTCAGGTCGTGGCCGTGGCGCCGCAGCCTCGGGTCGTCACGGCTGGGGCGGACACCATAGCCGAGGCGACCCCCGCGCCGGAGCCGACCCTGCAGGTGGCCGAGCCTCCGCCGCGCCGGGTTCACGTCGCCGAGCCGGTGGATCTGAGCGACGACATCGCGCCCCCGGCCGACGATGCTCCGGCCGCCGCCAACACCCGCGCTGCCGACGCCTCGGCCTCTGCGCCGGATCCGGCGCCGGTCAGCCCCAGCGATCCGCCAAGTTCAATTGAGTAGTGGCAAGGTAAATACTCGCCAAAGTCGTCTAGTCGACATTGTCATTCCGCTAGATATTGAAAAGAGTTCGCTGCCCACGCGAACTTTAAATGGAACCCTAACAGCTCATTAACATTGGGAACCCGCCGGGGTGTGTATCTGGCGGTTCTTTCGAGTGGCGTATCCCAATGTATCGTGACGAATTCCATTCGTCTGCGCGTGACAATCTGCGTCCTATTGGTCGCCATCGGCGACGCGTTGGGTTCGCCGCCGGTGGCCTGGTCCTGAGCCTTGTCGCCGCGGCTCCCGCCGCCGCCGCGGAGTTCAACTGCTTCAAATGGGTCGCGGCCACCGCGGGTCACGTGATCCATCCGCATCACCACCACACCCACGCCGCCCGCGCGGTCGGGGTCAGGGCGGTGGCGCGTCCGCATCCGCGCCGCATCCGGCCGATCGCCACCCGCTATGTGCGCCACCCCGTGGCCTGTCCCGTTCACGAGGTCGCGGCCCTGGCCAGCCCGGTTCCCGGCGTTCCGGCCGCCGCCATGGCCCCGCAGACGGGGCCGGAGGTTCTGGCCACCCTCGCCGGCCCGCCGCCAACGGTCGCCGACGCCGCCCGGCAGGCGGCAGCGCTGGCGCCGGAGGCCCCCGCGCCGACCGACTTCGGGTTCCCGGGCGGTTTTCCGGGTGGAACCCCGCCGGACGACTCTCCCTTCACGCTCCTGCCACCGGGCGTTCCTGTCACGCCGCCGATCATCAGTCCGCCGATCACCAGTCCGCCGGTGACCACGACCCCGACGCCGCCGGTCGATGTGTTTCCGCCGATCGTTCCGCCGGTTTCACCGCCTGGCACGTTCTTCCCGCCGCCGCCGGGCGGCCCCGGCCCCGGCCCCGCCGGCGGCGTGCCGGAGCCGGCCAGCTGGGCGCTGATGGTGCTGGGTCTCGGGGCCGCGGGGGCTGCGCTGCGCCGTCGCATGGCCTCTTTGCGAGCTTGACCGCCGCGCGCCTCTCGTCACAGGCTCGTCAGATGCCGGACGAACGTAAAGCCGACCGCTTCGCCATGCGCCCCGATCAGAAGGGCTGGACGGTGTTCGAGATCTGGAGCGGCAAGCCCGCGATGGTGGCCATGGTCGCCCAGACGGGTCTGTCGGAAGCCGACGCCAAGCACACCACGGCCCTGCTCAACGGCGCGGCGCGGCGTGGCGACGCCTCAATGCGGAAATAGGCGGCCGGGCCACCGCCTGCGTCTCCGCAGGGGTGATCGCGCCAAGCCAGGCCGTTCATGTGCGGGTCACCTTGCGTGTCGCAGAGAGGCGGCCCCTGCAACGGAGCCACTTTCCCTTGGCGATCTATACCTTCCACCTCCGCAGGGCCGACGGCGGCCCGATCTCGTTTGAGGCCTATGACCTGGACGGAGACGTGGCGGCCGGGGCCCAGGCCATCGTCCTGCTGGAGCAGCACATGAGCGCCGCCGCCATCGAGGTCTATGACCGCGACCGGCCCGTCCTGACCCGAGCCCGCTGCGGCGCGGCGGCGAACAACGAGGGCATCAGGGTGAACGCCTGACACTGCGCATGGTGAATGCGCAGGGCGTGATCTGACTTTAGGCCGCGAGCTGTTTTTCGGAGGCCTGCTGGCGCAGCATCTGGATCGCGATGATCTCGGGCCTCACCAGGCCGCAGCGGGCCGCCTCGCGGCCGCCGCGCCACTCCAGCACCAGCTGGTCGCCTTCCATCCGGTAGCGTCCCCGGTAGGTCGTGGGCCCAACGGCCACCTGCACGGAATTCCACATGTTCGTCGCGCCTTTCGCGCTTGTCGTTAGGGCCGTTCTGACCCCACCAAGACGTTCATGATTAATCGAACGGAGTTACGCGGCCATTAATGGTGAATTCCGGCGGCCGGCGTTCAGAGCGGCTCGGCGACCAGGCCGACCTGGCGGTAGCCGGAGGCCTGCAGGCGGTTCACGACGGCCATGAAGGCCTCGTAGCGGACGCCCTTGTCGGCGCGCACGTAGATGCGCTCCAGGGTCGGGTGAGGACCGCCGATGGTGGTTCCGAGGTCGGCGCCCAGGGCGGCCAGCGTGGTCGGGCGGTCGCCGATGTAGAGGACGCCTTCCTTGTTGAGCGACACATAGGTGGGCAGCTTTGGCGGGACGCCCGTACTGGCCGGCGGCAGGTCGAGCTTCAGGGACACGGTGGCGGCGGGAATCGCCACCATGAAGACGATCAGCAGGACCAGCATGATGTCCACGAAGGGGGTGACGTTGATGTCGCTGTTCTGGGTGAGCTGGAACCGGGTCGAGCCGATCTGGGCGAGCTTGGCAGCCATGACGCCTACTCCTGATGAAGCCGCGGCGCGCTGGCCGCGCTGAGGGGGAGCTGACGCCCGGCGTGACCCTAGGTCAATAGAAAAATGACACACGTAATAAATTATATGCGTAAAAAACCCGCCGAGTCGCCCCGGCGGGTCTTTTGGAACGGTCGGCTGGAGGCCTAGATCTCTTCGTTGATCAGGGCGACCTGATAGAAGCCATTGCCTTGCAGGGTGTTCATCACCGCCATGAAGTCGCCGTAGCGGACCTGCTTGTCGGCGCGGATGTAGACGCGCTGTTGCAGGGGCGGGATGGTCGGGTCGTCGAGCGTCAGCTTCTTCGACAGGTCGGCCGGCAGGCCTTCCAGGCTGGTCGCGCTTTCGCCGATGTAGATGCCGCCACCCTGCTGGATGTTGATCAGCACCGGTTCCTTCACCTTGGTCCCGGGCGGCGGCGGGATCGCGGGCGGCAGGTCGAGCTTGATCGACACCGTCGCGGCCGGGATGGCCACCATGAAGATGATGAGGAGCACCAGCATCACGTCCACGAAGGGCGTGACGTTGATGTCGCTGTTCTGGCCGAGGTCGAAGCGTCCGCCGCCCCCGCCACCCAGCTTCGCACCCATATTAGATTCCTTCCCTGAGGCGCTTAAGCGCGCCCGTCGTTAAAAGTCCGCTGACCATTGGCAAGCCGCCACGGCGTTGTAAAGCCCGAAGCGCCGATCTAGTTGGGGCCATGCAAGCAAGCTTCGACGCCTACGTAACAGCGGTCTCTTTCGACTCGGCTGGCCAAGCCGTGTTCGCGCTGGGGGACGGCGCGGTCCGGTTCGAGGACGGGACCCGGGTCGAGGCCCACGACGGGGCGGTGCTGAGCGCGGTCTTGCACCCCTCGGGCCAGGGCATGGTCAGCGGCGGGGATGACGGGCGCCTGGTGTGGACGCGGCCATCTGGCGCGGTGGAGCTTGCGGCCCTGCCCGGCAAGTGGATCGACGCGGTGGCGGCGAGCGCGGCGTCGGGGCTGATCGCGTTTGCGGCCGGGCGCGATGTGCACGTACGCGACACAGCCGACGCCGCCTTTTCGCGCAGCTTCGCTCACGAGAAGTCGGTGGCGGACCTGGCCTTCGAGCCCAAGGGCCGGCGGATCGCGGCGGCGACCTATGGCGGCGTGTGGCTCTGGTATGCCCGGATCGAGGGCCAGAAGCCGGCGAAGTTGAGCTGGGCCGGCAGCCACGTGGGCATCGCCTGGAGCCCGGACGGCAAGTTCCTGATCAGCGCCATGCAGGAGAACCAGCTGCACGGCTGGCGGGTGGCCGACGAGAAGAACATGCGGATGGGCGGCTATCCGGCCAAGCCCAAGAGCCTGGCGTTCCTCAACAAGGGGAGCCTGATGGCCACGTCGGGGGCCAACGGCGTGGTGGTCTGGCCGTTCGCCGGGGCCACCGGTCCGATGGGCAAGCAGGCGGCCGAGGTGGGCTATGACGAGGCGGCGATGGTGGTCCGCGTGGCCGGGGCGCCGGGGTTGAATTGGGTGGCCGCCGGGCTGGACGACGGCCGGGTCTGGGCCTGCGACCTGTCGGGCCAGAAGATCACCCCGATCCGGGCCGAGAAGGGCGAGGCGGTGAGCGCCCTGGCGATCACGGCCGATGCGAAGCGCGTGGCCTGGGGCTGCGAGGACGGATCGGCGGGCGTGGCCGAGGTCGAAGGCGCGTGACCGGCCCGACGCTGCGGCTGACCATCGGCGCCCACAGCTTCGCCGCGCGTGTGGAGATGCAGGCCGCGCCCAAGAGCTGCGAAGCCCTGCTCAGCCTGCTGCCGCTGCAGAAAACCCTGATCCATGGCCGCTGGAGCGGCGAATGCGGCTGGGCGCCGCTGGGGCCCCTGCCGTTCGGCCTGACGCCGGAGAACGCCCTGCACCGCCCGGCGCCGGGCCAGATCCTGCTCTACGCCGGCGACATCAGCGAGCCGGAGCTGCTGGTGCCCTATGGCCTGGCGGCCTTCGGCTGCAAGGACGGGCCGCTGGAGGGAAACCACGTGCTGACCCTGGACGCGCCCTTGGACGCCATCGCCGCCATCGGCCAGGACCTGCTCTGGCGCGGCGCCCAGCCGATCGCGTTGGCGCTCGCCTAGGACGTTCCGCTTGCCTGCCGCAGGGGCGGGGGTCTTAGCTCCTCCATCACTGACACCGTAAGCGGATGGACCCGATGAGCGAGACCCTGGCCAAGCCGGCGACCGACACCGCGCCGGAGGTGCTCTATGAGGTGAGCGACGGGATCGCCACGCTGACGCTCAACCGGCCCGACCGGATGAACGCGATCTCCGGGCCGATGCTGGCCAAGCTCAGCGCCGACCTCCTGAAGGCCAACGCCGACCCGAAGGTGCGCGTGGTGGTCATCACCGGCGCGGGCCGCGCGTTCTGCGTCGGCCTGGACCTTGTGGACGCGACGCAGGGCTCGGGGATCGGCTCGCAGACCGACCGGGTCTCGGTGGACCTGGACCTGCGCAACACCCCGCCCACCATCCTGTTCGCCATGGACAAGCCCACCATCTGCGCGCTGAACGGCTCGGCGGCGGGCTACGGGCTGGACACGGCCCTGGGCTGCGACATCCGGATCATGGGCGAGAGCGCCAAGCTGGCGGTGGCCTTCACCAAGCGCGGCATCGTGCCGGAGAGCGGCGGCACCTGGCTGCTGCCGCGCCTGCTGGGCTGGTCGAAGGCGGCCGAGCTGATCTTCACCGGCCGCACCTTGCTGGCGCCGGAAAGCCTGGCGATCGGCCTGGTCAGCGAAGTGGTCCCCGATGGTGAGGTGCTGGCCCGCGCCATGGCCATGGCCGCCGAGATCGCCGCCAATGCGCCGCTCGCGGTGCAGTGCTCCAAGCGGCTGATGCGGATGGGGATGGAGGAGACGTTCAACGATCACGTCCACCACGTCTATCTGCAGCTGCTGCAGCTGTTCCGCACCCAGGACTTCAAGGAGGGCATGGTCTCCTTCCTGGAGAAGCGCCCCGCGGATTTCAAGGGGCGCTAGCTCACCCGATTGGCGCCGACGCCGTCCAGCACCTGGCGCACCTTCAGCGCCAGCTGGTCGAAGGTGAAGGGCTTGGGCAGGAAGGCCACGTTGGCGTCGAGCACGCCGTTGTGGACGACCGCGTTCCGCGTATAGCCGGTGGTGTAAAGCACCTTCAGGTCGGGGCGGCGCGTGAGCGCCTCGTCGGCGAGGCGCCGGCCGTTCATGTCCGGCATGACGATGTCCGTGAACAGCAGGTCCACGCGCGGCTGCAGGTCGAGAACTGAGAGCGCCTGGGCGGCGTCGGAGGCCTGGACGACCACGTAGCCAAGGTCGCGCAGCGCGTCGACCGAGAGGTGGCGGACCCGCTCCTCGTCCTCCACCACCAGCACGATCTCCTCACCCCGGGCGCGCGGCGAGGCGGCGGGATCGGCGGCGGTCACGGCGTCTTCCTGGCGGCGGCTGCGCGGCAGGTAGAGCTTCACCGTGGTTCCGACGCCAGCCTCGGAATAGATTTTCACGTGGCCGCCGGACTGCTTGACGAAGCCGTGCACCTGGGAAAGCCCCAGGCCCGTGCCGCGGCCCACGCCCTTGGTGGTGTAGAAGGGGTCGAAGGCCCGCTCGGCGACCTCCGGCGGCATGCCGGCGCCGGTGTCGGAGACGCTGATCATCACATATTGGCCGGCGGCGACCTCGACGTTGACCGCGGCGTAGTTGTCGTCGAGGTGGGCGTTGCCGGTCTCGATGGTGAGCGCCCCGCCGTCGGGCATGGCGTCGCGGGCGTTGACGCAAAGATTGAGGACCGCGTTCTCCAGCTGGCCGGCGTCGGCGAAGGTGGTCCAGAGCCCGCCGGCCAGCACGGTCTCGACCTTCAGGTTCTCGCCCACGGTGTGGCGCAGCAGCTCGGACATGCCGCCCACCAGCTTGTTGGCGTCCAGCGACCGCGGCGCCAACGGCTGCTGGCGCGAAAACGCCAGCAGCCGGCCGGTGAGCTGCGCGGCGCGCTGGGCGCCGTCCATGGCGCTGTCGAGGCATTCGGCGACCTTGCCGGGATCGCCGGCCAGCCGCCGCTTGGCGACGTCGATGGAGCCGATGACGATGGTCAGCATGTTGTTGAAGTCGTGTGCGATGCCGCCGGTGAGCTGGCCCACGGCCTCCATTTTCTGGAGCTGGCGCACCTGGGCCTCGGCGCTGGCGCGGCTGGCGATCTCGGCCTTGAGGTGTGCGTTGGCGGTCTCCAGGTCGGCCTGGTCGCGGGCGCTGAGCGCCAGGCGGCGGCGCGCGTCGTTGACGGCGAAGACACCCAGGCCCAGCACCACCAGGATCGCCAGGATGAAGCTCCAGCCGACGACGCGGCCCCGCGCGCGGGCCTCCGCCGTACGCTGGGCGAGCAGGCGCTCTTCCTCGGTGATCATGTCGCGGGACGTGGCGCGGATCTGCTCCATCAGCGCCTTGCCGCGCCCGGCCCTGATAATGGCGATGGCGGCTTCGTGGTCGCCGTGGCGGTAGAGCTCGAGAGGTTCGCGCAGCAGCACCTCGCGCTCGGCGGCGGCGGCGCGCAGGCGCTCGGCATTGGCGAGCTGTTTCGGATTGTCGGCCACCAGGGCGCGCAACTTCGCCAGGTCGCCGTCGAGCCGCGCGGCCGCGGCGTTGTAGGGGTCGAGGTAGTCCTCACGCCCGGTGATCAGGTAGCCGCGCTGACCGGTCTCGGCGTCGACCAGCCGCGACAACACGGTGCGGACCTGGTTCTCGACCTGAAGGGTGTGGGCGATCCAGGCGTAAGACCTGGGCTGGCCCGCGGAGAGCGCGATGGTGGCCAGAACCGCGGCGATCAGCAGCGCGAAGCCGATGATCAGGGCGATCAGCGAACGGTCAGACTTCCCACCAGCCATGGTGTTTGATGCGTTGAATTCGCGCGCCTGACAAGCCGCCTCCCGACATAGCGGTTCAGGTCTCGAAGCCTTTGAATTCGCCCCAGATTTCTATGCCGTCGCGGTTGGCGCGCAGGGTGTTGATCGGATGAGTTTCGTCGCGCCAGCCCAAAGCCATGCCGGAAAACAACATATGATCGTCCGGCAGGCCGACGAAGGCCGCGACGGTCTTCGGGTAGCGCGCCCAGTATTCCTGCGGACAGGTGTCGAGGCCGCGCTCGATGGCCAGCAGCATGACGTTTTGCATGTACATGCCCAGGTCCGCCCACTGCGGCGGCCCGAGCTTGCGATCGAGGCAGAAGAACAGGCCGACGGGGGCGCCGAAGAACTCGCCGTTCTTGGCGAGCTGGCGCAGGCGCGCGGGCTTGTCTTCCCGCGGGATGCCGATGGAGGCGTAAAGGTCCTCGCCGTTCTGGAAGCGGCGCGTGCGGAAGGGCTCCCAGAGGTTCGGCGGATAGACGTCGTATTCGGATTCCTCGCCGAACGGATTGGCGGCCACCAGGGCCTTGAACTCGGCCAGCGGCTGGCCGGCGATGGCGTAGACCCGCCAGGGCTGCAGGTTCCCGCCGGAGGGCGCCTGGGCGGCGCGCACCAGGATGTCGGCGACCACCGCTTCCGGCACCGGGTCAGGCTTGAAGGCGCGGATCGAGACCCGGGCGGCGATGGCTTCGCTGACGTCCATGACTGGTCTCTCCGGCTTGACGATCTACCTCGGCGCAGCCCAGCTAGCACGGCCCCCCAAGGTAGATCGTCAAGCCG
>Ga0207711_10000147_pt1 | contig 74276 bp, 107 predicted proteins | sample KBSS34metaG_FD_184401 | JGI IMG/M metagenome (GOLD analysis project Ga0207711, IMG submission 184401) | Switchgrass rhizosphere microbial communities from Kellogg Biological Station, Michigan, USA - KBS S3-4 metaG (SPAdes) (version 2) | ecosystem: Host-associated > Plants > Roots > Rhizosphere... | reverse complement strand
ATGTGACGTTCTTCGACGGCGAGCCCGGAGCTGAGGGGTATTGCCTCGCGAGTAAGCGTTCTCAAGCGATGTTGGTCTTTAAGGACGCGAAAAAGCTCGTGCAGTCGAGCGGCTTAAAGGCGCGCGTCAAGGTGATGGCGCGGAACCTCCACCGCGTGGACACCGCCTCGAAGCTCGAGCCGCTGGGCGCGAACCCCGAAGACGGCCTCAATCCGAACTTCATCTGCATCGACGAATTCCACATCCTCAAGACGCGGGAACTCCTCGATGTGATGGAGACCGCGACGGGCGCGCGTCGTCAACCCCTCACGTTCCAGATCACCACCGCGGGTGACGACCCCGTCTCCCCGTGCGGCGATCAGCACGACTACGCCTGCAAGATCCTCGATCAGATCCTCACCGACGAGACCTTCTTCGCGTTTGTGGCACACGCGGACCTCGGGGACGACTGGACGCTCGAGGCGACGGCGCGCAAAGCGAATCCCAACTACGGCATCTCGATCAAGCCGGACGATCTGCACGCGCTGGTCGCCAAAGCGACCCACATGCCGGCCGCGGCCGCCGCCTACAAACAGAAGCGCCTCAATCTGTGGGTCAACACCGATGCGCCGTGGCTCTCCATCGACGGCTGGCGCCAGGGGCAGTCGTCGCTGACCCCGGAGGTCTTCGCGGCCGAACTCGCGCACGAATCCTGCTGGGTGGGTGTCGATCTGGCGTCCTCGATTGACCTCTGCGCGATGGTGGCCGTGTTTCCCCCGAGCGACACCCACGCCCGCTGGCGCCTCCTGCGGTGGGTGTGGACGCCGCGGGACACCCTACTCGAGCGCAGCCGCCGCGATCGCGCCCCGTACGGCACCTGGGCGGAGCAGGGGTACCTGATTCCGGTCGACGGCGTCCGGTTGAATCAGACCGTCATTCGCGAGGTCCTCAAGGGACTCCGGACGCAGGTCAAGATTGAGCAGATCGGCTTCGATCCGTGGCACGCGGATCAAGTCGTCGACGATCTGATCGACACCGACGGCTTCGACAAAGAGCAAGTCGTGCTCGTGCCGCAAACCTACGCGGGCATGAGCAAAGCCGCCCTCGATTACGAGGCGTCCGTGCTCGAAGGCATGGTCGACGCGAACGGCTGTCCCCTGATGGCGTGGTGCAACGCGAACGCCGTGGTCCAACGGGACGGCAAGGACAACATCTACCCGGTCAAAAAGCGCAGCCGCGGCCGGATCGACCCCCTGATGGCGACGATCATCGGCTGGCGGTTGGCAGAGCTCGGGCAGAAGACGCGGCGCAAGGCGCGGGCGGCGCGCGTCTGGACGCCGGGCGGCTGGATCTCCCCGCTGCCCCCCACGACGCCCCCCGCACCGGTGACGCCCGATGCGTGACCGCCTGCACGCCATCGGCGCCGCCATCGGCTCCGTGGTCGGGATCGAAGAGGTCGCGATTTACACCGCGCTCGGGCTGATCGCGTGGGGATGCTGGCAGGTCTGGCCGCCGGCGGCCGGGATCGTGCCCGGGGTGGTGATGCTGTGGATGTATCTCCCACCGAGACGTCCGTTTTTTACGGAGCGGGCGCCGTCTGTGGCCGTGCACCGGAAGGACAAGTGATGACGACGATCAAGATGCATTCGCGCCGGAGAACGATGGACGACGCCACGTCCTCCCGTACCGCAGGCGCCGACCTGGCTTCGCGATGACGTGGACAGCCGAGACCGTCGCGGCGTTACCGATTGTGGAGGCGTTCACCTCGGAGATCCGCATCATCGACGGCTGTCGGGTCCGTGTCCCGCTGGCTGCGGACGTCAAACTCGTGTTCGTCACGGATCGCGACGTCGACCGGTATGTGGATGCCGACGGGGCCCGGTGGAAGCTGTGCCAACGTCTCACCGGCGAGTACGCGCGCATCTGCACAGGAAGAGTCTGAATGGGATTTCACACGCGCATCTCAAGTCTCGCGGCGCCGCGACGGGTGCGCGCCGGCAGCGCCCAGGAGTACACCAACGCCTTCTTCGGCGGGGACCCCGTGCCCGATCTCTGGCTCTCCGCGCTCGCGGCGAGCGGCATGGAAGTGACGCCGGAGCTCGCGAAGACGCTGTCAGCGATGTACTGCGGCGTCAACACGATCGCGTACGACCTCGCCACGCTCCCCGCGCAGACGTTCAAGGCGCGATCGGACGGGGGGAAGGATCGCATTCGGGGCAGTGCCGCCGAGTGGGCCGCCGGCGGCATCGGTGATCTCGCCTACATGCTCCAGTGGGCGCCGAACGACTATCAGACGGCGACGGAGTACTTCGCGGGCCAGGTGGCGCAATTCCTCATGCGCGGGCAGGCCTACGCGGAGATCGTCGACGGGCCGAAAGGCTTTCTCTCCCAGCTGTTGCCGCGGCATCCCGATCGGGTGTTCCCCGAACGCCTCCCGAGCGGGCGGATCCGCTACAAATTGATCGAAGGCAACGGCCGACCCGATCGCTATATCAGCTGGCAGGAAATGCACGTCGTCCGGGACATTGGGACCGACCCCCTGGCCAGCCAATCGATGATGTCCTTTGCGGTCAGTGGCGTTGGGATCTCGCTGGCGGCGGAACGCGCGGCGGGGAAGTTCTTCAAGTCGGGCATGACGGCGGCGATGATCGCCACCTACGCCGGCGACAAGGACGACGAAGACGAGGACGCGCTGCACAAGAGCATCTCCCGCTTCGCCGGCGGCGTCGAGAACAGCTTCGGCCTCATGCTCGTCCCGGACGACATCAAGATCGCCAATCTCGCGGTCGAACCCGACAAGGCGCAGATGATGCTCGCGCGCGAGTGGACCGTGTTCGAGGTCGCGCGGTGGCTGCGCATCTCCCCGCGCAAGCTCATGGTCCGGTCCGCCACATCGGGCGGCTACGCCTCCGCCTACCAGGACGCGATCGATCACGTCGTGGGCTGTATCCGTCCCCTGGCGCGCACGTTCGAGCAGGCGATCCAGCGGGATCTGATTCTCGCGAAGGACACCTACTTCGTGAAGTTCGATCTGCGCGAGCTCCTCCGCGGGGATCCGGCGCAGACCGGGGAATTCATCGAAAAGGTGGTCCGCAACCGCTCGATGCGACCCAGCGAGGTCCGGACGCTCTTGCTCGACCTGAATCCAGACGCGGAGCTCGACAAGCTCTCGGAAAGCGACAACAAGCCCGGAAACGCGGGCGGGACGCCGGCGAATCAGCCCTCGCCACCGCAGAACGCCCGCGCGAACCTCAAAGCCATGCTGGCCGTGCACGACAACGCGGTGCGCTGCCTCCGACGGGAACGCGTAGCCGTGGAGAAGCTCGGACGGAAGCATGCCAGCGACGTCGACGGGTGGAAAGCCGGCCTCCGCGACTTCTACGGGGACCACGCGGTGTTTGTCGCGCAGACGATGCGCCTGTCGTTGACAATCGCCCGCGGCTATGCGGCGCAACATGGCGCGGCGTTCGAGCTCAAAGGGTTGACGGTGATCGATGGGGACGCGGGCCCGGCGTGGGAAGCCTACGAGGCGGACGAGCTCGCGGCGTTGTCGTTGATGGACGAGGCCGCGGCGTGAGCTGGCTCACGAGGTTGTGGGTGTTCTTGCGGCGCGATTGCCCGCATTGCGGATCGCGACGCATCTGGACGGTGGACGGCCCCCTGTGCGCACGGTGTTGGATCGAAGAAACAGGCTGGAGAAAACGCGATGCGAACTGAATTTGAGCAGATGTTCGGCGGCGGGCAGTTGTGGGTCGAGCCGAAAGCCTTTCGGGCGTGGTTGGCGACCGCCAAGGTGAAAGCCGCGGCCCTCGCGGGTCCAGACGCGGTGCAGGCCGCGGTCACCGCGTACAGCCAACGCACGATCGCGCCCCAGATGGTCGGGGACCTCGCGCTCATCGATGTCTGTGGCCCCATTACGTACAAAAGCTCCTGGCTGTCGTACTACTTCGGCGGGGCGAGCATCCAGGATCTGCAGCAGCAGTTCCGAATGGCGCTGGGCGATCCGGCGGTGAAGACGATCGCCTTTCGCATCGATTCACCTGGCGGCGTGATCGACATGATGCCCGAGTTTGCCGACGAGATTTACACGGCGCGCGGGAAGGAGTCCCGCCCGATCATCGCCGTCGCCGACACGATGATCTGCTCGTGCGCGTACTGGCTGGCGAGCCAGGTGGACACGATCTACGCGACGCAAAGCGCGCAGATCGGGGCGATCGGCGTCTATTGTGAGCATGACGACATCTCGAAGATGCTCAAGAAGGCCGGGATCACGATCACGCTCATCGCCTACGGCGAGAACAAGATCGATGGGCATCCGTACGCACCGCTGAGCGACACCGCGCGCGCGGAGCTGCAGGCCAGTGTCGACGAGATCGGCGGGTGGTTCGATGCGGCGGTCGCCCGCGGCCGCGGCGTGGATCAATCCGTCGTCGCCAAGACGTTTGGCCAGGGCAAAGTCTTCCGCGGCAAGACCGCGGTCAAACTCGGACTGGCGGATAAGGCGGGGACGTTCGGGCAGGTGATCGGCCGCTTGGCGAAGGCGCGGCCGGCGAGTCCCCTGGCGCGAGCGGACACACCCGTCGCGCCGGTCGTGGGGGCAATCGTGGCCGCGAAGAAAACGAAGACCGACGACGACATCACCGGCTGCCCCGAGTGCGAGCCAGCGTGCCCGTGCGAGGAGACCGAATGTCCCCCCTTGTGTCCGACCTGCTCGCCGGAATGCGCCTGCTACAAAGAATCGGCGGCGAAAGCCGCGGCCGAGGCCTCCGCGCTGGCGGCTGACCAAGAAGCGATTGCGATCGCGCTCGTCATCGGCGAGTAAGACCTCTCAGCCGCGCCTGGATGATTCACAGTACCAAGCCGCCACCCCTTAGCTACCGCGCTGGAGGGGTGGGGGCATCGTCCAGCGCGCCCAACGTTTCGACCTCCTCGCGCGTGAAGAGCCGCAAGCGGGCATACCGCGGCGAGCGTTCCGCGAAGCCGTCGATGTCGTCGATCCGGAGTGACGCGATCTCGCCACCAGGATTGACACCAGCCTGCCAGCACGCACGCATCGCCGCCGCGATCCACGGCCCATCCACCTGATCGTGCATCGGGGCCACATGCGTCGCGTTCCAGATCGCCAGCGCCTCGTCGGCGTCGGCCGCGGACACATCGACAATCACCACGCCGAGAAACTGCCGGCCCTTCGGGCGATCAGCGTCGCAGAAGCTCAGCCAGTACGTGCGCATCGTGCATCACTCCGTCGTCGCGCCGCGGTAGATCCCCATGTGCCCAGCCAGGAACGCCGAGCACGCGCGACAGATGCATTGTCCTCGACTCCTCCGAATAAACAGCACCGCAAATAGGTACACCTTCCGCTTCCCGCTACAACTGATCTCGAACACGCACGGCTGACGCGCTCTCGTCCTCAGCGAGTGACGATCGCGGCAGTAACACCAACAGGCGGCTTCTGAGAAGCGCGCGGTGGGTTTTGGCTCCGAAATGCGGGGCCATTTCACGCCGTGCGCTTTTTTCGTTTTTGGGAGCCGCACAACATGGCAGCCACCGCCCCCGCCACCTTCAATCTCAAAGCGCTCCGTCAGCGCGCCGCCGACGTCAAGGGCGAGATCGCCAAACTCTCCAAGGAACGCGCCGACATCGGCAACGCGGCCGTGGCCGAGAAGCGCGCCTTGACCGACGAGGAGCGCACCAAGTTCACCGCGCTGGCGCCGCAGATCGAGGGGCTCAAAGCCCAACTCGACGACGTCGCCGAGTTGCTCGAGGCCGCCGAAGCCGCCAACGCGGCCGAGAAGTCCGCGACCGTCAAGAGCGTGGCCGATCCCGATGCCGACGTGGCCACCGCGGCGGTCGCCAAAGCCGGCCTCCAGGGCAGCGTCCAGGTCGGCGAGAGCGCCGAAGACAAGCTCCTGAAATCCCCCTCGTTCTTCGGGATGGCGCTGCACGCCGTGCGCCGGATCGTGGTCCACGAGGCCGACGCCACGGACTTCAAGCTGGTCAAGATGCTCGGCGGCCCGACCGGCGCCAATTCGGACGTGCCCTCGGATGGCGGCTTTTTGATTGCCCCCGAGCGGTCCAATTCGATTCTCGAGCGCGTCTACGACACGGGCGCGATCGCGGCGCTCGTCACCCGCCAACCGATCGGCGCCAACTCCAACGGCATCGTCTTGCCGGCTATCGACGAAACGAGCCGGGCGGACGGATCGCGCTACGGCGGCGTCGCCTCGACCTGGGTCGGGCAGGGCACGGCCGTGAGTGCGGGGCGGCCGAAGTTTCGCGCCATGGAATTGAAGCTCAAGAAACTGATGGCGTTCGTCTACGGCACCGACGAGCTCATCATCGATGCGGCGGCCTTCTCGGCCTTCGTGAGTCGCATCCTGCCGAAGGAACTCGTGTTCCGGCTCGAAGATGCCATCGTCAACGGCGACGGGTCCAACAAGCCCGCCGGCTTCCTGAACTCGGGCGCCGCCATCACCGTCACGCGCAACACCGCGAGCCGTGTGCTCTACGAAGACGCCTCCAACATGTGGAAGCGCATGTGGGCGCCCCTGCGACCGACGTCCGTCTGGATGGTCGATCAGAGCGTCGAGCAGGAGCTCGAGCAGATGTCGATCGCTATCGGCACCGCCGGCGTGTTGGCACCCATCTACCGCCCGGCCGGCATCTCGGTCGGCCCCACCGGCACGCAGGGCTATTCGCCCGCGACGCTCTACGGGCGCCCGATTCTCACGACCGAGTACGGCGCGGCGCTCGGCACCGTGGGCGACATCATCCTGGTCAACCCCGGCGAGTACACCGTCATCGACAAGGGCGGCGTCGACATGGCCGTCTCCCTCCACGTGGCGTTCTTGACCGACGAACAGGTGTGGCGCTTCACGTATCGCGCGGACGGGCAGCTGAACTGGAACGCCGCGCTGACGCCGAAGTCGGGCGGGTCGACGCTGTCGTGCGTCGTGACCCTCACGTAACACGCGGGTCGCGACCGATCCCTTGTCATCTCGAGCACAGGAGCACCGCACATGCCGCGCAATTCCGAGTCGCACATTCTCATCCCGCTCTGTGAAGCCAAGGACTACGGGTCCGCCGGCGTCGACTTCGACTCCGTCCATATGGGCCGGATCCACAGCCTCTCCGTCGCCATCGACTTCGGGGCCATCACCGGCAACTCGATCCTGAAGGTGTCGCACGGGGCCACCGAGGGGACCAAGACGACCGATGTCGCCTTCAAATATCGGTTCGGCGGCGGCGACTTCAAGGCGGCGAGCGCGGACATCCTCGGCGCGGCCACGGCCGTGGCGTCGACCGGGCTCACCTTGACGGCGACGACCTACGACCACCGCTTGCTGGTGATCGAGGTCGACGCGGACACCATCACGGACGGTCAGCCCTGGCTCACGGTCAGCATCGATGCGACCGCGAGCGTGATGCTCTGCGGCGCCATCGGCGTCGGGAATCCGCGCTACGAAGGCAACACGGCCGTCACGGTCATCAAGTAGCCCATGTGGCTCCGAGCCCTCGCGGGCGCGTATGCCGGCGAGGTCCGCGATTACCGCACGGACGTCGGGCTGCGAGCCCTGCGATCGGGGACGGCCGAACGAGTCGTCGACGCCATCGCCGAGACCGTGACGCCCCTCGCGCCACGCCCGGTGGCGGCCGCGGCGCCGCTGATCACCGCCGCGGCGCTCCCGATCGTTCCCGAGAAGTCCCGCAAACGACAGCGTCGATAACGCAGCGCACGGCCCCAGGCCGGTGAGGACGTCAATACATGGCAGGCTCAAAAGCGGTCTATTCGAAGTGGGTCGGATCCGCGCTCATCTACTACACCGCGGCCGGCGTCGAGATCTTCCGGATTGACGGCACGTCGGGTGCGGGCGGCGGGATCGTCTCCAAGCAGGTGTTGTTCACGGAGGACGCCACCTCGCTGACGCATACCGGCACCATCGTGTTGCCGGCCGGCGCGACGCTCCTCGACATCATCGTCACGCCCCAGGTCCTCTGGACCGGCGGCACGGCGGCGTTTACCTGCGGCGATGCGAACGCGGCCACCGGCTGGTTCACGACCTGCAACCTGAAAGCGACCGACCTGGTCCTCGGCGAGCGGCTGCAAGCCAGCAACGCCAACAACTGGGGCGGCGTGAACGGCGCGTATCTGACGACCGCGGGGCGCTTCGGGCAACAGTCCGCCAATCTGATCGGCGGCTACTGTCCCACCGCGTACAGCGTCATCGGCGTGGTCACGGTGGGCACGCCGGCGACGACCGTCGGCCGGACCCGCATGACCGTCCTCTACACGATCGGCACCACGGTCGCCCCGGTCCTGGCGTAACCCGCCATGGCTGTTGGGACTGTCACCGTCACGCAGCGTCGGGTGGGGAACATCCGTCAGGTAATCGCCGCGATTGTGGCGAGCTCGACGGATGGATCCGTGCCGGCGACGGTGCTGCCGGCGTTCGAAGGGCAGCTCCTGGCGCTGGGCACGGCGCCGGGCGTGACGAATCCCACGGCGAACTACGACATCACCCTCCTGGACGCCTACAGCTACGACGTCCTCGAGGGCGTCGGCGCGAATCGCTCCGCCTCGGCCGCGCAGAAGGTCGCGATTGTCTACAGCGGCACCGGCACGCATCCCCCGGTCGACGACGGCGACGCGTTGACGCTGACCCTCGCGAACAACAGCGTCAACAGCGCCTTGATCACCATCACCCTGTATTACGCGTTGGGGGGCTGACGGATGGCGTTGTCCCTCTACACCGCGGCGGTCGGTCCGGCACTCGACCTCGCGACCCTCAAGGCGCAGTGTCGGCTCTCGCCGGATCAGACCGACGAGGACGACTACCTCGCCTCGGTGCTGGTGCCGATGGCCAGCGATCGGGCCGAAGTGTCGACGCGGCGCGCGCTCCTCACGCAGACCTGGGACTGGGTCCTCGACGGGTTTCCCGACGACGACTACCTCGAGATCCCAAAACCGCCGCTCGTGACCGTCTCGTTCGTGCACTACGTGGATCCGGACGGCGTGACGCAGACCTGGTCGACGAGTGACTACCTCGTGCAGGCGCCCGCCGGCCCCCGGTGCAAGCGGGGACGCATTGCGCTGCCGTTCGCCGGCATCTGGCCCGTCACGCTGTCGCAGATGGGCGCGGTGACGATCCGGTTTGTCGCGGGCTACGGCGCCAGTCCGGCGATTCCCCCCCTGATCGTCATGGGGATGCTCATGGACGCGGCGACCCTCTTCGAAAATCGGGAATCGGTGCTGACGGGGGCCCGCCAACAGGCGATTCCGATGCCCTCGAGCTCGCAAGACATTTACCGGACGTATCGCAGCGTCCCCACGCAACGGCTGGACTGAACCAAAGGACGGACGCCCCATGGCCGCGACCCAAACCTCCCAGATCGTGATCAAGCTGCAGGCCGAGGCCTCGAACGTGACCCTCGGCACGGTCCGCGATCAGATCGCGCTGGACTACACCACCAACATCGGGCCGGGCTCGGGCGCGGGCCTCGCGAACGTGATCTATCGGGCGACGATCACGCTGGCGGCGAGCGGCACGGCGGATTATGACTTCAGCGGGACCGCCCTGACCGACGGCCTCGGCACGGCCGTCGCGCTCACGAAAATCAAAGCGATCATCGTCCACGCCGCCGCGGCCAACACCAACAACGTGGTCGTCGGCGGCGTCAACACCACGATCGCGATCTTCGCGGACGTGTCCGACAAGATCGCGATCAAGCCGGGCGGCACGCTGGTGTTGACCGATCCCTCGGTGGCGGGCATCACCGTGACCGCGGCGTCGGCGGACCTGCTGACCATCACGAACAGCTCGAGCGGGACCGGGGTCACCTTCGACCTGGTCGTGATTGGACTGTAGATGGCGGCCACACAAACCTCCCAGATCGTCCTGAAGCTCCAGGCCGAGGCCTCGAACGTGACCTTGGGCACGGTGCGCGACCAGATCAACTTGGACTACACGACCGCCCTGGGCCCCGGCACCGGCGCGGGGCAGGCCAACGTGATCTATCGCGCCACAAGGACGCTGACCGCGAGCGCCACGGAAGATCTCGATCTGAGCGGCACGGCGCTGACCGATGGCCTGGGCGCCGCGGTCGCGTTGACCAAAGCCAAAGCGGTGGTCGTCCACGCGGCCGCGGCGAACACCAACAACGTCATCATCGGCGGCGGGAACACCACCTTTTCGCTCTTCGTGGCGGCGAGCGACGCGTACGCGATCAAGCCGGGCGGCACCTTCGTGCTGACCGCGCCCGCGGCGGCGGGACTCACGATCGTCCCCGTGTTGGGCGGCGCGACGGATCTCTTGACCGTCACCAATAGCGCGGGCTCGACGCCCGTCTCGTACGACGTCGTGGTGATTGGGCTCTAGACGCCCATGATCCATACCCCCATCGGCGCGTTGCGGCACCGGGTGACCATCTCGACGACCGTCGAGGTCCCGGACGGACGGGGCGGCTACCGCCCGAATCCGACCGTGCTTGTGGCGCGGGTGCCGGCGCAGGTCGAAATGATGGAGGAGATCTACGCGCGCACCGCGAGCGCCACGATCCGCAGTCCGATCTCGGTGAAGCTGCGCTATCACGACGGCCTCAAAGCCGGCATGACCGTGACGTATCACTCGTTCGCCGGCGATCGCGTGCTCGAGGTCGTGTCACCGCCGGAAATTGACGAACAGCACCGCCGAGCGCTGCTGCCCTGCCGGGAGATTCCCTGATGGGCACCACCGTCTCGGGCTCCCCGCTGGCCCCGTTTGCCGATGCGCTGTTTACGCGCTTGAACGCGGACGCGACGCTCGCGGCCCTGGTGCCGGGCGGCATCTTCGCCGGCATGCCCGAAAGCCGGCTCGTCGATCCGATCCTCGAAGGCGCCTATGTGTTCATCGGGCACCGGACGCTCGGCAAGCGGGCGGGGGCCATGCAGCGCGAAGGCGGCAACGCCTCGGTCACGGTCGACGTGTGGAGCGCCTATCACGGGCCGTCCGAAGTGCAGGACATCCAGTCCCGGATCCGGGTGCTGCTCCAACGCCAGGATCTGCCGGTGCCGGGCTTTCTGCTGTATGCCGGCTCGCTGATGTGTGACGACGAAGTGTGTTTCCAGGATTACCACCCGGACATTCCGCAGCTGGCCGCGCTCTTTCATGGCGTGCAGCGGTGGGTCGGGTTGCTCGAGGAGTTAAGTTGATGGCGTTGGACGACATGAAAGCGATCGCGGCGATGGTCGTCGAGCTCGTGCAGCCGGTCTACACGACGTTGGACGCGCAGCTCTCCGCGACGCTGCTGCTCGGGACCGAACTGCGTCGTGTGGCCGATGCGCTCGAGCGCTACGCCCCGGTGCCTGGAGCGCTCCTGGTGTCCGAACCGCCGGACCCGCAGACGGGGGCGGAGGGCGAACTCGGCTGTCTCCACCACGTCGAGCGCCGCATCACATTCGCGTCGAGCGGCAACGACGACTTCTACTGTCAGGACTGTCAGGTGATGGTCCTGCAGGCGCTCACCGCGAAAGGCTAGGACCGAGATGGGCCAGTACACGACCGACGCGAACACCACCCTCCATCTGGAGGACGGCCAGGTCATCGGCCCCGGTCAGGTGTTCGTGACGGCGTTCCGTCCCGAGCAGGAAGCGCAGCTCCTGGCGTGTGGCGCGATCACGACGCCCCCGGTCCCGGAGACGGTCACGATCGCCGGCGTCGAGGTCGACGTCATCACCGGCGCGGCGGTCATCCACGAGTCAGTCGCCGGGAATCCCGGCCAGAAGGAGTAGGCACCATGGCGGGAGTCATCACCGGCAAACACATGCTCTATGACGTGACCCTCACGGTCAACAGCGTCAACTTGAGCGACCACGTCGAGAAAATCGAGTGGGAAGCGCACACCAACGCGGGGCGCGGCGACGCGATGGGGGACACGCAGCAGTACGACATGGCGCTGCTCCTCCAGGTCCCCGACATCAAGGTCACCTTCTACCACGACTTCGCGGCCGCCAAGGTCTACGCGACCCTCTACGGCGCCTGGTCGGTGCCGCAGACGTATTTCAACGTCGTGGCGAAGGCGAGCTCCGCGGCGACGTCCGCGACGAATCCCCAATTCACGATCAGCTGCTTCGTGAAATCGATGCCGTTGCTCAAGGGAGAGCACGGGGCGCGCCACATGGCCGATGCCGTGTTCGGCGTCGCCGGCAATATCGCGGTGGCGGTGGCGTAACACACTCACGGGTGAGGGGGAGAATCCCCGCCACCTTGCTCTGGCCCCTGACGCTCGGCGACGTGTGTCGCTGGAGTGCCAGGGGCTTTTTTTATGGAGGTCACACACGTATGGGCAAGCTCTCACGACAAGACTTTCTGACCGGGGTGGCGAAGGCCACGGCGAACTTTCCGCGCGAGAAGGTGGATCTGCCGGAGTTGGGGTTGACGGATGTCTGGATCCGATCCTCGTCGGGCCGCGAGCGCGACGAGTTCGAGGAATCGCTCCGCATCAAGAAGGGCCGCAACAAGGGGGACACCGACCTCTCGAACTTTCGGGCCAAGCTCGCCGTGCGCTGCATCGAAGACGAGGACAAGGTGCGGATCCTCACGGATGACGACGCGCTGATCCTCGGTGAGATGCCGGTCGGGCCCCTGAACAAAATCATGGCGGTCATCAATCGGGTCTCCGGGACGACGGAGGAGGAAGCCGACAAGCTGGGAAACGACTCCGCGAGCGGGGCAGCTTCCGCCGAGCCGTCTTAGAGCTCGCGCACGAGTTTCACGAGATCGATGTGGACGGGCTGCTCGAACGGATCAGTTCGCGCGTCCTGACCGAGTGGTTGCAGTACTTCAAGGTCAAGGAAGAAGAGCGCGAGAGCGAACGGTAGGACCAGACATGGACGCGCCGGGGAACGCGGGGGGACGCCACGGGTCGCCGTACCGCAGGCGCCCGGTCGGGTGGAGTGGGGAGTCAATCCGAGATGAGTGATGGCGGTTCCGTGACGTCGACCGGTCTCGAGGAGATGCGCGCCGCCTGCCACCGGTTACCGGCGGCCGTGACCGCGGCGTGTCGCGCCGTGGCCGAGCGATCGGCGAAGCGCGTGCAGGCCTACGCGAAAGAGATCCTGCGGGCCGAGATGAAGTCCGACCGGACCGCGCTCATCGACGCCATTGTCATCATTGAAGACACGGGGAACAAGGATTTTAGCGTCGTCTCCAATCCCCCGCGCGGCCAGCCCAAAAACGTGACGCTCTGGAATGAGTACGGCGCGCTCGGACGCCTCACCGCCCGCCACTACATGCACGAGGCCGCGGACCGGGAAACCGACCAGTACCACAAGGACCTCGACGCGGCGTCGTTCGCGGCCGTGGCGCAGTTGCTCGCGTAAGCCATGGCCACGATCACCAACCGCATCGCCTGGGTTGATAACACCGACGCCCTCAAAACGTCGCTGCTCGCGGGCATTTCTACGATCGATTCGATGAAGCGATCGGTCGACCGCACGGCGGAGAGCCTGGGCGGCAGCGGGTTGTTTCGCGCGGCGAACGTCGCCGTCGGGGCGATTGATCAACTCGGCGGGGCCACCAAGCTCACGGCCGCGGAACTCGACAAACAGACGATCAAGATCGACAAAGCGATCGAGAAGTACGACGCCTTGGGGCAACGCGCGCCCGAGGCGATGCGCCAGCTCTCCGTCGAGTTGAAAGCGGCGTCGGCCGCGGCTGAGACCATGGCCGACAAGGCGGAGCGCATCGGCGCGTCCATGACCAAGATCGGCGGCTCCCTGCAGTCGGTCGGGACCACCCTCTCGATCGGGATCACCGCGCCGCTGGTGGCGCTCGGCTACACCGCCCTCAAGGCGTCGATGGATTTCGAAACCGCCTTCTCGGGGGTCCAGAAAACCGTCTCCGCCACACCGGTCGAACTCCAGAAACTCAATGAGGGCTTTCGGGAGATGGCGAAGGTCACGCCGGTCTCCGCCGCCGGCCTCGCGAAGATTGGCGAAACGGCCGGCCAGATGGGAGTCGGTCAAGACCACCTCCTCGCGTTCACGAAGACCATCGTCGACATCAGTACCGCCACGCATCTCACAGCCGACGAAGCCGCCACAGCCTTTGCCAAGCTCGCAGTCGTCATGAAGGTGCCGCAGAGTGAGTTCGAGCACTTGGGATCGGCGGTCTATTCACTCGGCAACTTCGGCCAGTCCACCGAAAAAGAAATGCTGGACATGGCGCAGCGGATCGCGGGCGCCGGCGCCGCGGCCGGCTTCACGGCGCCACAGGTCCTCGGCATTGCCAACGCCCTCTCCTCCGTCGGGATCGAGGCGGAAGCCGGCGGCACCGCGATCTCGCGGGTCATCATCAAGATGTCGAAGGATGTGGCGACCGGGGGCGGCCATCTGAAGGACTTCGCCGCGATGTCGGGGATGTCGGCGAAGGACTTCCAGCAGGCGTGGACGAAGGACCCAGGGCTCGCCTTTTCCGCCTTCATTACCGGCTTGTCGCATGTCAAGGACCAAGGCAAGAGCCTCTTCCTCGCGATGGACGAACTCGGGTTCAAGGAAACCCGACTCCTGAACTCGATGCTCTCGTCCGCCGGGGCCGCCAACCTGATGCGGGACTCGATGGCCCTCGGCACCGCCACCTACGCCGATCACTCGAAGTTCCTCGAGGCGGTGCAGACCCGGTACGCGACCACCGAAAATCAAATGAAGATCTTCGCGAATCGGCTCGACGACGTCCGTATGAAGCTCGGCGACGCGCTGATGCCCATCCTCCGCGACTTCATGAAGGCCGCCGACCCGCTCATCGAGTGGGCGTCCAGTGCGGTGAAATGGTTCGCGACCTTGCCCGAGCCGGTGCGGCTCCTGGTTGTCGGGCTGGTGGGATTCGTGGCGGTCATTGGGCCGGCGCTCTTTATCATCGGCTCGTTCGTCGGCGCGCTCGGGGAAATCGGCACGGCGCTGGCGCTCTTCAGCGGGCCTGCGGCCGCCGGCGGGATCGCGGGACTCGTCGGCTTCCTGGCCAACCCCATCGTGCTGGGGGCCGCGATCGTCATCGGCGGGATCGCACTCGCCGTCTACGAACTGCACAAGAACCTGAGCGCGATGGAGCACATCTCGAACGCCGGGAAGCCGCTCGAAGGGCTCCTCGACGGGAATAAGAAGCCGCTTCTGTCAACCAGCAGCCCGGACGTGGTCAAGGCGAACACCGGAGACCTCGTGACCGGCATGACGATCAAGATGGGCGCTGACTTCAAGAAGGTGGCCGCCGAAGTCGTGGTGGGCACCACGAACCAAGTCTCCGCGAACAGCAAGCTCCTAGAGTCAGTCAAGACGCTCACCGCCGGTCAGCGGGCCCGGATCGACGCGGACAAAGCCGCCGGCATGACCGCGAAACAGATCGCCGCGGATACAGGCATTGCAGCCGACGTGATCGGCGTCTACGAACGCCAGACCGTGTCGGCGCACAAGGAAACCGCCAAAGCCGAGAGCGAGCACACGAAGGCGCTGAAGGTGCTGGCGCAAGCCCAACTCGACGCGCGCAACGCGGCCATCCCGTTGGACGAGATCCAAGTCGTCATGGCGACGCACTACCGGAGTCTCGGCTTAGGCATCACGGAAACGGCCGTGCTGATCGGGGCGGCCGACATTCAGGTCAAGTTGTTCGTCGAAACCACGAAGGAGCTCGGGACGTCACTCGGGAAGATCCGCGCGATCGAATCCGGCCAGCCGCTCCTCGGTCCCATCAAGGGACTCGGCGACCTCGTCAACATCCACGAGCAGCTCAAAGGCATCACGGACGAGTTGACGAAGATCCACAACATCGAGTCGGGCGGGGGCGCGGCTTCAATGGACAAGCTCGGTCCCCTCAAGGGTGAGTTCCTCTTCCACCCAAAGGACGAAGAAGCCATCGTGCGCTTGAAGCAGCACACGAAGGACTGGGAACACGCGCTCAACGACGTGTCGCGAGCCTTTGAGGAGATTGGCCGAGCGGCGGGCGGCTCGCTGGGTGGGATCTTCTCGGCCGTCGGGCAGGTGATCCAAATCCTCGAACAGGCGAGTCGCGTCACGCAACAAATCGGTCGCAACGGTCAATCGCTCGGGGGCAGCTTCGGTCTCGGCTCCGTCCTCTTTAACTCGAACGCCACCGGGGCGCAACGCGTGTCCGCTGGGGCGCAGGCGGCGGCCGCCGTGGCGCAAGGCGCGATGAACGTGTGGGACGCGACGAGTTCGCACGCGTCCGCCATGGGCAATGCTGGCGCGGGCGCCCTCGCGGGGGCGCAGGCGGGGGCCGCGTTCGGTCCGTGGGGGATAGCGATCGGCGCCGCCGCCGGATTCTTTGTTGGACTCATCCGCGGTAAGCCCGAGTGGGCGAAGGCCGCCGACGAAGTGGGTCGGGATTTCGGCGTCAAGATCGACAAGGCGCTCAGCGACCAAATCGCGAAAGACGCGAAGGAGCTGTTTCACGGGGACCGCTGGGCCGCCGAATACAACAACCTCGCGAACATCATTCAGCAAGCCGGCGGCCTGACCGACAAGAACATCGCCCAGATGATGGGGAAGCTGCACGACGTCTTCTCGCTGATCGAACTCAATCGCCTCACCGCCGTGCAAGGCGCGAAGATCATCGATGACAACTGGGACGCCTTCGCGAAGCAGGGGACCAACGCCTACGGCCAGATCAGCGACAAGCTCCGCGAGATCATCGACCTCGACGAGCGGTTCGGGACGCACTCGAAGGCGATCGCCGCCTGGAAGACGGGGCAGGCGGCCGACATGGCCTCCGGGCTCGCCGGACTGTTAACACAGCCGATGATCGCCAATGCGGAAGCCGTCGGGAAGGCCGTCACGGACGCGCAGAAGGCTGTGGACGACGCGAAGGAGAAACTCGCCGATAGCGACGCGAAGCAGGCCGCCTCCGGCGCCGGCGGTCCGACCGACAAGCAGGCCGCCGCGATCAAGAAGGCCGAGCAGACCCTGGCGGGCGCGCAATCGAAACAGGCGCAGACCGACACCATCGCGCACTACAAGGCCGTCGAAGCCGCGCAAAAAGCGCTCGACAAAGCGAGAGAAGCCGCGAGTAACACGTCCGCGACGAGCGGCGCCAAGGATCTCGCGCTCACCGACGCCCTCACGAAGGCGCAGGACACGTTGACGGAGGCCCTGACTGTCCAGCATCGCGAAGCCGAGCGCAACAAACAGGCCCTGGCGGATCTCGGCACCATCGCGCTCACGACGTTCAATGCCGCCATCGCGAGTGGCTCGACCTTCGCGCAAGCGCTGAAGGCCATTTCGCCGCAGCTCGATCTCATCGCGAAGGCCTACAAGAACCTCGGGCTCGTCGTGGATGATCCCGCGCTCAAAGGCCTCCTGATCGAAAACACCATCCTGAATGGGGCCGGGGGGACCGGCCAAGCGGTGAGCGGCCTGCAACAGATCATCACCGCGGGCATGAACCTCGGGAAGGGGATTGAAACGCCCGAGGCCTTCGCGGCGCAGCAGCGCACCCTCGGCTCGCTCTACACGCAGACGCAATCGGCGACCGAGCAGGCCGGCGGCACCACGATTAACGCCCTGCTGCCGTTCCAGCAGACCCTCCACGAACTGCAGGACTGGGCGAAAAAGCAGGGGCTCGATCTCGACGAGAACACGAAAGAGATGATCCGCCAGAGCGACGAGCTCGGCATCTGGCACGACATGGAGAAGACCGACGGGGAGAAGACGCGCGACTCCATCGCGCAGTTGATCCTCAGCCAAGACCGGTTGGCGGCGGCCCTAGGCGGAAAACCGTATACCCCGCCCGGGACGACGGGCGCCACGGGCACGAACGCCCCAGGACCGGGCGCGGATCCCGGCGGCTGGCGATCCGGCGACACGGATCCCCACGCGCCGCCGACGTGGCCGATGGCGGGGGGGGGCTTCGGCTTCGCCTCCCGTCCGATGACGTTCACCACGCAGGGAAACGAGGAGTACGCCTTCAGCGGGGAAGGGCGACGCTTTTCGCGCGGGCCGTCGAGCGGCTTCCTCAAGGGCGACGGCAACGACGGACTCTCGACCGCTGCTGGCGGCGACACCTACCAGATCACGATCCACGCCGTCGATGCGGCCAGCTTCGAGCAACTCTTAAACCGCAACGCGGCCTCGGTCGCGGGCGCCGTGACGAAAGCGGTGCGGTACAACAAGGGCGGGGCGCATACCAAGCTGCGGGCGGAACTGGGGGTGTCCTGATGGCCAAGATCCCCGCGGTTTATCAGGGTGCCGCGAGCAACCTGTTCGCGGCCATCACGCCCACCGCCACCGTTGCGCCCATGGCGACGTACTCGCTGGCGACCTTCCCCTATCTCCGTCCGGACTGGCGCGTGAAGTGGGCGGTGAAGACCGTAACGCTGACCTGGAGCGGCGTGAGTGCCGCGATCAACGGCGAGATCTTCGTGCTCACCGTCTCCAATCTCGACGCGGGCGCCTCGGTGGCCACCATCACCAACGCGGACGGGCTCAGCCAGGCGATCACGATTCCGGCCGTACCGCTCGATGGTATTCCGCTCACGGTGATCGTGGATCTCTCGGGTTTCACGAACGCGCAGAAAACCTCGACGACCTGGAACCTCGTGATCAGCGGGAACTCGGTGAACGTCACCCTCGGCGCCGCGATTGCGCTCTACGGCCCGAAGACGACGTTCCTCAACAACATGTCCGGGTCCAACTTCGCCTGGGACTACCACGAGAAAGAACATCACGGGCAGGAGGAGAAGAAGAACGTCTACCTGTCCCGGTTCATCCTCGACGCCCTGACGCGGGAACGCTCGATCGAGTTCCTGATGCGCGCAAACGACGCGGGCAAGGCCGCCCTCACCGCCTGGCACCGCTCCTCGCATGGCGGGGCGTTGGGCTCGTTGTTCTGGCCCGATCCGAATGTGAGTGACGGGCTGTTCGGGACGCTCGGCGATCTGGACGTGCAGAACGTCTGCCAAGGCTACCGCCCGATCAACATGACGTTCACGGAACTCTCGAAAGGGATTCCGCTCCTGTGAGCCTGCCGAACACGTCGGCCGGCACGGCGATCGCGCTGACGCTCCCCGCGTCGGTCACGATCGATCTGTACGACGCCATCGGCACCGGCGCCTGGTACAGCTACACGCCGGCGGTGATCAGCCCAGGTTTCGTCGGCGCCAAGGTGCTGCCGAACCTCCCGTCAGACGAGGCGCAACTCACGGCCTACCAAGGGATCGCGCTGGCCTCGCCCTCGCAGTTCGGGACGATGCGGATCGACTCGACCGCGCCGATGCAGGTGCCGGTCCTCCTCGGGAATACGTACTACTGGAAATTCGAGTCCACGGGAGCCCCGACCCTCGGCACCCCGGCCACGTTCACGCTGGTGGCGCCGTCCAAGAGTCCCGCGGGCATCGGGAGCATCGTGATTCCCGACGACGGCCATGGGTTCCCGGCGGTCGTGATGCGCCAAAGCGATGGCGAGGTGATTCGCGTCGTCGAGTTTCCCGCCGGCGAACATGGGGACGTCCTGCCGGACGGCACGATGTGCGTCGAGGCCCGCAACAGCAGCGCCATCGTCGACACGATCCAGATCTTCAGTAGCCAGTTCCTGTTGATCGCGGATCGGCCGTCGCTGATTCAGCCCGGCACGTTCTTTCAGGCCATTGCGGCGGATGGGATCGACACCTTCTACATCGTGCCAGTCGGGAGCGCGGCCAGTCCGCCCGAGGTGCGCGCGGTGTCCTCGGCCGGCGTCGTCAGCGGCACCGTCTGGACCCTCTCCGGGGTCGGCACGACCGCGATGGCGATCAGTCCCGGCGGGGCCACGCTGTATTGGAGTCAATTCGGGACGGCGGCGGTCAAGCGCCACGACATGGGCTCGGATTCGGCGGTGTCCGACCTCGCGGCGGATGTGGCGGGCTCCGCGGTGGCGGAGTTGATGGCCTTGGCCGACGGGTCGGTGGTCGTCTACTACGAGAAGGCCAGCACGCGCACCGACGACTTTCTCCGGCAGTACTCCGCCGCCGGCGCCACGCTCAGAGACTACGCCGTTGGGACGGCCTATACCGGCTTCACGTTCAATCACATGGCCCGCGATCCGGATGGGGCGGCCTCGTTCTGGACGTGGTTCTCGATCTTTACCCCGCTCCCGCAGGCGATGTTCGTGCAGTACGCGACCGTCGATGGGTCGGTCCTGCAGTCGTTGACGGTCGATATCTTCGAGCACGGGAGCGGGCCGACGGGGACCACGCAGCAGTTCGGCCCGAGTCAATCCTGTCCGTTTTTCTTTCTCCATCAACCGATCCCGCTCCGCCTCTCCGTGCCGGTCTTGTCCTATACGCCGTATACGACGCCGCTGCGCACGCCGACGAAGCGGGGGATCAACACCCAAGGGAGGCGACCGCATGCCCGATAAGCGCGAGGGCGAGGACGTCGGGCGCACGGGCGGCCACGAAGGCGGGCAAGGCTATGTCGCCACCTACACCGGCCCGTCGGGGACGGTGCCCATTGGGGACGATCCGGACGACGGCGAGGCGTTGACGGGCGCCCGCACGCTCCAGGTCTGGGCCGAAATCACGCACGCGATCGACTGACCATGCCCACGGATGAACTGCTCTCGGTCCCCGTGCTGAAGGTCGCACCGGAAACCACGGTGCTGCGGACGCCGGCGAGCTCGGCGGGCTCGAATCAAGGGGGCGTGGGCTTTACGGCGACGTATACGGGGGCGTCGGGATCCGTCCCGATCGGGGATGACGCCGAGGATGGGGAAGTCCTGACCGGCGCGCGGACGCTGCACGTGTGGGCGGAAGTGACGCATGTCAACGACTGAAACCCTCCGCTACGCCATCACCGATCTCGACGATACGGAGCGGAAAGAAGGCCGCCTCCTCACCGTCGGCGATGTCGAATACGCGCTCTCGCACGAACCGGAAGCCGGCACCGTCGAGATCTCGCTGAGTGACGTCGTGGGCCGACCGATCGGCACGCGCCTCGACGATCCCGACACGCAACACTTCCAACGCGACGAGATTGCGATCTTCGCCCGCACGGACGCCGGCCGACGCGCCAACGCGACCCCCCGTTGCCTCGGCCGCGGCTTGATCCAGGACGCGCAATACGGCACGCCCGTCGTCGCCACCTTCCACGCGACGGATGCGCTCTTTTGCGACGGGGCGGCCTTCGCGACGGAGAAGCAGTTCCCGACGTGGACGATTCCGAGTGCGTATTACTTCCTCGCCCCGCCCGATGTCTATTCGCAGGCGATGGCGGTGATCCTCGGAGAAGTCAGCGACGAAGGCGCGATTGATCCCAAAACCAGCCTCCCCTCCGCGCGCGGGTTGTGTCCGCTCACCTTCGTCGGGATCGACAATCTCCCGGGCGCGGTGGCGGGGATCTCAGAGCCGTGGGGCCGCTTCAACGTGTGCCTCTTTGCGGCGCACTCGATTCTCGGGGTCTACGGGTCCGACTTCGGCGGCGGGATCTACGGGCAATCGCTGTCCACGGGCGCGACCTCGGACGGGGCGGAACCCCAGTCGGTGATCACGCTCGACGGATCCCCCGACCTCTCGGACGTCTCCGATCTCGGCGACATGGCGATCACGCTCTACACGCCCAAACTCGGGAAGCAGGAGCGACAGATCATCGCCGTCAGTGGTTCCACCGTCACGATCAACAACAGCCTCGCGACGGTGGACTGCACCGACGTGAATTGGTTTATCACCCGCAAGCTCCCCCAGCGCACGAAACTCGATCTCGACGCCCGGGGCGGGATCGACACGATGGTCTTCGGCTATGCCGGCTATGTGAAAGCGACGACCTACGAAGACATCCTGAGCGATGGGGAAAGCTACCGCGTGCAGGACCTCTGGATCCGCGGGCCGCTGCTCGATGCACACCTGGCCGGGGAAGTCACCCTCACGGCGAATGTCATCGGCGTCGAGTCGGTCGGCGACGGCACCGGCGTGCCCATCACCGATTACTTCCTCGCCTATTTGTGGTGGCTCGAGAACTGCGTCCTCCAGAATTCCAAGCAACCGCGCGTGGAAGTCGGCACGTATTCGTACCCGCAGGTCGTGGCGGATCTCTACACCTACGCGGACGGCACGTATCTCATCAAGGGCTCGTCGTTCGTCGAGGCGCAGGCGCAATCAGCGGCGGCGTTCGGGGGCGCGGGCTTTCAAATCTCGGCGTACTTCCGCGATCAGCGCAGCATGCGCGACACCGTCGGGCTCTGGAACGACAACGGCGGCTGTCTCCTGGGACAGAACGAGCAGGGGCAATTCATCGTGTGGCGATTGAACGTCCTCGATGATCCGACGACGTGGCCGCGCATCGAGCACGTCTCGCGGGTCTTCGGGGATGTCACGCGGACGAATCCCCAGAGCGAAATGGAGAACGTGGTCCAAGGCTCCTGTGATTGGGATCCGGACGCCGCGCGCTACCGGAACGCCCTCGTGTCGGTGCCGAGTCCGATCGGGATTCGCCACAACAAGGGGATCCGCAAATACAGCCAGGTGCTCGAGGGCCTGCTCACGCGCGATCCCGCGCAGTGGGCGTTTGTGCTGACGGAGCGCCTGGCCGCCCGCCGGCACGGGCCGATCTACGTCACGTTCCCCGGTGACATGGGGCTGATGGATTACCCCGTGGGATCGGGGATTCAGTTCACGTCGATCATGGGTCCAGCCGCGCTCGGCTACATCGATCGGCCGTTGATCATTCTCAAGAAACACTTCGCGATCGACACCAAGATCGTGACCCTGACGTGTCTCGACCCGCCGGGGCTGATCGATCCAGACCTGGCGTTCACGTTCGATGATCCCCTGGCCGCGTCGCCCCGCGCGCTCGGCTCCGCCGTCGCCGGGACCGCACTCGTCCTGACCGTCGCCGCTCGCCCCCCACTCGTGGCCGTCCCCGGCGCGTCCGGGCTGGGGATGACCTCGCGCGGCGCCTTTGGCGGCGCGACGTTTCCGACCGTGCTGCGCGTGACGACCCTCTCGAACAGCGGGGCCGGGTCGCTCCGCACCGCGCTCGCGTACACCGGCGGGCCGGCGCTCATCATCTTCGAGACGAGCGGCACGATCACGCCATCGACTGAGCTGGTGGTCAGTAACCCGTACACCACCATCGCGGGTCAGACCGCGCCCTCGCCGGGGATCACCATCAAGAACTACGGGATCCAGATCCAAACCCACGACGTCGTGATCCAGCATCTCCGGATCCGTCCCGGAGGGGACACGTGCAACGTCGGGGTGGAGGCGTTTCAGACCGGCGATCCGTACAACCTCGTGTTGGACCATCTCTCGGTCTCGTGGTCGCAGTCGAAGAACTTCGTCTTCACGAACTCCGCCCGCGACATGAACCTGACGGTCTGGCGGTGTATCTGCTCGGAGCCGCTCTATAACGCCCCGGGCATGGGTGGATGCCCGTCCGGCGGCGCGGGCTACGCCTACGGCATGTTATTCCGCAACAACGCCAAGCAGGCGGCCGTGATCCAGTGTCTCTTCGCCCACAACTCGGAGCGCAATCCGGACAGTTCCGGGAGCGCCCAGACCTACAGCGCCAACAACCTGATTTACAACTACCAGACGCTGGCCACGTTCTATGAAGATCCGGACGGCGCGGAGCCGCCGGGACTACTCGCCACGCACGTCGGCAATGCCTATAAGACCGGACCCAGTACGACCCCGACGTCGTACCTCTACGGGTCGCGGTATCTGGCGTCAGGGTCGCAGGTCTACATCGCCGACACGACGGTGGATTACACGGGCAGTGCGCCGATCGGGTTCACCGTCATCAACGGCGACGGCATCAATCCGACGACGGGCGTCAGCACGCCGCCGGTCACCGTGGCCGGCTACCAACTGATCGCCTCGGCGGACGTGGCGGCCGTGGTCTTGGCGACGGCCGGCGCCCGCCCGGCCGACCGAGACACGGTGGATACGCGCATCGTGGCCGAAGTCCTCGCGCGTACCGGATCGTTGATTGCCCATCAGAGCGACGTCGGCGGCTGGCCGTCACTGGCGGTCAACACCACGACGCACGTGCTGCCCTCGAATGAGACGGACATTCTCCCGAGCGGGATCTCGGTCTTGCAGTCGTGGGTCAATGACCGCGCCGCGGAGGTGGAATAGATGGCGTTTGTGAAACTGAGTGGGAGCGGCGCCTTTAGCGCCTTCGTGGCCAACGATCCCTTCGGCTACGAGATGGCGAACAATCTGCGCGTCGATCTGAATCTGCTGGCGCTCGGGCTCTTCGGGCGCAATCAGTACGGCGGGGGCGACGACGTGACTGGGATCCTGGCCAGCACCGCGACCGACGTCCTCGGCCAGGGCGACGGGTTCGAAATCGACAACACGAGCAATCAACTCTCGGGCTCGAGCGGCGTGGTGATCCGCGTGCGCGTCCGGCTGCGGGTGGAGAACGTGGGGATCTCGGTGACACCGCGGGTCTACAACGTCACCGATAGCGCGGTGGCCACGACGAGCGGCGCGGCGGCCTGCTCGGCGATCGCGACCGATTTCAGCGGGAGCAACCAGCAGCAGACGTTGTCGCTCACACCGGCGTCCGGAAAGAAAAAGTACAAGCTGCAGATCACCCCCAGTGCGGCGACCTATCAAGCCTGGGCGTCGGGGGTGCTGTGGGATCTCTACATTGCGTAACGCGTGGCTGCTCGGGTTCGCGCGTGGCGCCGTGCCTGGGCTCATCGGCCTGGCGCTCGGGCTCGCGCTCAGTTGGAAAGATTGGTGGCAGATTATGAGTCGAGTGGTGAACGCGGATCGGATCCAGATCGGCACGCGGCAACTCGCCGAGATCTACCAGTCGACGACGACGTTGACGGATGCGCAGGTCAAGGCGCTCCCGACCACGCCGATCACGCTCGTCGCGGCGCCGGGCGCGGGCCTCGCGATCGAACCGCTCTATGCCGTCGCGTTCTGTAAAGCGGCGTCGGGCGCCTACACCAACATCAACGCGGCCGGCTGGCTGACGATCCGCTACGCGAGCACGGACGCGATGAGCTACCTCCCGAACGATGCGCTGATCACGGCGGGATCGGCGACGCGCCTGTCTGATCTCCTGGGGTCCACCACGCCACGGCGCGTGAAGTTCGTCCCGTATCAGGACACGGAAGCCGTCGATGGGTGGGGGCCCGTGCCGGGCGTGATCCAAACAAGCTTTGTCACCAATGCGGCGCTCACGATCCTGATCGACAACGCGGCCGGCGGCGTGCTGACGGGGGGGCACGCGGCGAATACGCTCACCGTGGTCACGGCGTATCAGATCGTGGTCGTGCCGTGATGGCCTTTCCCGACGTCGGCGTGCCGAAGGATGCGGCCTACTTTGCGTTCTGGCAGTTGCTGGCCTGGTGTGCTGCCGCGTGGGGGCTGAGTGTGATCGTGCTGCTGGTGCTCATCTGGCATGCCCTCGAAGCGCGGTGCGGATCCTGACCGCCGACCGACGCTTGACAACACGTTCAACACCTGTTAATACTCCACCTCGACCGCGATGACGCCGAAGAAATACGTCGGCCTGAGACTGGAAGCAGACCTGGTCGACGTGCTCCAACGCGTCCAGCGACGAGATGGCGTCCCGGTGTCGGAACAGGTCCGACGCGCCGTGCGCGCGTGGTTGGAGTCGAAAGGAGAACTGAGTCACACGAAGTCGGAGCGCAAGCGGGCGGCCACCCACCAGCGCTCCTAAGCCAGCAGCCGTTTGGATCAGAAACGGCCGACCAGCCTGCCGCTATTCTATGCTCGCAGGGAAGGGGTCGGCCCCGTGTGGCGCCACGCGCGCCAGAAGTGAGGCCGCATGTCTCCCCATCGCCGCTTCCTCCCGTTCGTGCTCACCCTCGGTCTGCTCCTCGTGTGCTCGACCGTCGCGGTCTTCGCGCAGACCCCCATCGAAACCGCCGCCAATCGGCTCGTGGACATCTTCGTCCGGATCGCGCCGCTCATGGCCACGATCGCGTTTGTCGGCGCCGGCATCCTGGTCGCCGTCGGTCATCACGACGCGTATTCACGGCTGTTCAACGTCTGCATCGGCGTGGCCGTGGCGATGGGCGCCGTCACCCTGGTCAGCTACTTCCGCTGACCCATGGCTCCTGCGCCCACTCGGCATCCCGTGTATTCCGTCCTCCACCGGCCGATGCGGTGGTGGGGGGTGGAGCGGCGCCTGTTCGTGCTGGCCGCTGGCCTCGGCTTCCTGACCTGGAACCTCACCGTGTCGCTGGTGGCCGGCCTGCTCGTCTCCGCCGCCGCGTATGGGGCCGCGTGCTGGTCGACGCAGCGCGATCCCCAGTTGCTGCACATCCTGACGACCCTCTACCGCGGGCCGCATCGGCAGGGGTTCCGGCTCCGCACGACCTTTGACCCGTTGCACTGCCGGCCGGCGCGCATCACGGTGCACCGATGAGGCCCGGACAGGAACTGGCCGATCTCGGCGCGCTCAACGAACTGATTAACCTGTGGGGCTGGCTGGACGAGACCACCTACCTCACGAAGACCGGCGGGCTCGGCGTCGTCTATCGGCTGGCGGGCGTCGACTACGAAGGGCTCGAGCCGCACGACTGCGAGCAGATCGTCCATCGGTTCCTCGTCGCGCTCCGCCCGTTCGATGAACGGTTCCGTGTCTGGCAGTACCTGCTGAAGCGCCGCGTCGATCCGTTCGACGTCAGCCCCTGCGGGCATCCGGTGGCCGCTGACGCCATGCGACGCCGGGCCGCGTATCTGAACAGCCGCCGCGCGTCCCTGTACCTCCTCGATCTGTATCTGGTCGTGGAGCTCGACGGCCCGACGCCGAGAACCAGCACGCCGAGGTCGTTGACGTCTGAAACCGTCTTCCTGGGGTCAGAGCTGGACCGGCATGTCACCCAGCTGCACCGCGCGGCGCGATCGTTTGAGGTGTCGCTGTCGGATGTCATCCGCCCGTCGCGGCTGGAGAAGCGGCACGCGTTCGCGTTTCTGCAGCGGCTCGTGAACTTCGACCCCGCCGCGCTCGATGCGCCGCTCGTGGCCGATGAGCACCTGGACTATTACCTCGGCAATTCAGCAGTCCGCTATCAACGGGACCACATCCAGGTCGGGCAGAGCACGGTCAAGGTGTTGACCATGAAGGCCGCGCCGCCCGCGACGTTCGCGCACCTCCTTCGGGATCTCGACCGCATCCCCGGCCAGTTCCTCGCGTGTCTGTATTGGCGGCCGCGTCCCAGCGGACCGGTGCGCACGCACCTGTGGTGGCTCGACAAGTATTACCAAGTCAAACGAGGCCCGAGTGCAGAGGCCAGCCGCACGCAGGTCGGGGACGTGCTCAGGGACATGGAACAGGACGGCCGCGTCATCGGCCACTGCTCGCTGACGCTGATCATTCACGACCAGGCCCCGGCCGTGGTGGACGACGTCGCCGCGACGGCGATGAAGGTGTTCGCCGCGCATGACGCGCTCCTGGTCGAGGAAACCGTGGGGAGCGCCTGCGCCTGGCTGGCCACGATTCCTGGGAACGCGGCGCTCAACGTGCGGGCGCCGCATCTGCAAGTGACCGACGTGAATCTCGCCGACCTGAGCTTTATTTTCACGCTGGACCGCGGCTCCCTGCGCAACGCGCACCTCGATGCCGCGTACCTCGCCGCCTTCGAAACGAGCCAAGACACGCCGTATTTCTACAACCTCCATGCGGGCGACGTGGGGCACACGTTGATCCTGGGCCACACCGGATCGGGGAAGAGCTTTCTGACCGGGTTTCTCCTGATGCACGCGCAGCAGTACGACCCGTTCACCGTCGTCATCGACGTGGGCGGCGGCTACCGCAAGATCGCCGAGGCGTTGGGGGGCAGGTATCTCACGCTCGGCCTGGCGCCGACGGTGAGCATCAACCCGTTTGCCCTGCCGGACACGCCACGGCACCGGCATTTCCTGCACGGGTTCGTGAAGGTGCTGCTGGAGGGGATCGATCGGGCGATGCCGTTGAGCGAGCGAGAAGACCGCCTCCTCTATCAACAAATCTCGACCGTCTACGCGCTCGACCCGGCGCTCCGGCGGCTCGATGCGGTCTCGCTGCCGACGACCCTCCAGCGGCGGCTGGCGAAGTGGACCGAGGGTGGTCGGTTTCCGCTGTTCGACCACCACGAGGACACCTTCACGCTGGACCGCTTCCAGGTGCTCGACCTCACGGCGATGCGGAGTTATCCGGAGATCCTGCAGCCGATGTTGTTCTACGTGCTGCATCGCATCCGCGAGCGGATCGGGCACGGCTTCACGCAGATCTATCTGGACGAAGCCTGGCGCACGATCACGCATCCGGTGATCGCCGACTACGTCCGCGATCTCATCAAGACCGGCCGCAAGGACAACGCGGCCCTGGTGCTCATCACCCACAGTCTCGAAGACCTTGAGCCGTCCGGCCTGTTGCCCGACGTGCTCCAGGGGTGCCACACGAAACTGATCTGCGCCGACCAGGGCTTCGATCGGCGCCTCTACGCGGAGCGGTTGCACCTGCGGGAGACGCAGCTCGATCTCATCACGCAGCTGATCCCGAAACAGCAGGTGTATCTGATGCGGGAGGGCCCCCCGCGCGTGGACAAAGTCCTCACCCTGCACGTCGATCCCGAATCCGCGCGGCTCTACACCCACGACGGCCTCTCCAAGGATCACCCCCGATGACCAGACCCCTGCTCACCCTCGCGTGTTCCGCGCTCCTCGTCGTCTCCGCCCACGCCGCCGATCGACCCGTCCCGGCGCCGGGGGAAACGCCACCGGGCGGCGCCGGCGTTCGCACCGTCCGCGCCACGCCGGACACCGTGATCCCGCTCGCGTTGAAACTTCGCTACACCACGATGGTGTTCCTGCCGGAGGACGAGGACATCCTCCTCGACGACGTCGGGGACCGCGACTTCTGGATCATCGTGACGAATCACCACATGGTCTCGATCAAGCCGGCGAAACCCGGCGGGGACACCAACCTGAACCTGATCACGAAGACGGGCACGGTCTACTCCTTCTTGCTCCGAGAAGGGGGCAAGCCGACGCCGGACCTGAAAGTGTTCGTGACCCTGCCCGAAGGCCGGCCACCCGTGCGAAAGTTCTACACGGTCGAGGAATACGAGGCGGGCCTCGCCCAGTTTGCGGATCTGAAGCGGCAGGTGACCGACCTCGCCGCGAGTCTCGACACGGCCCGACAACAGGCCGAGACCCGCGAGGCGGCGGTGAAGCCACCGCCCCCGCCGCGGCTGCATTTTGACTACCAGCCAGTCAAGAACACGAAGCCGTTCCACGTCACCGCGGTCTTCCATGACGGCACGTTCACCTACATTCAATCCTCAGCCAATGAGCGGTTTGCCATCTACGAGAAGAAGGACGGTACATCCTCGATCGTGTCCTTCCAGCTCGAGAACGGCACCTACATCATCCCGAAAGTGCTGGACGAGGCGTATCTGGCCATCGGGAAAGACCGCCTCGAAATCGCGCGGACAAAAGGGCAGGGGAATTGACCATGACGCTTGTCAGCCCGCCCACCGTGACGGATGCGCGCGTGCCGGCCAAGGGTCTGCTGCCGAGTCGCACGCTGGTCTATCTCATGGTCGGACTGGCGTTGTTGTTGACCGGCGTCAGCGTGATGACGAACCTCCAGGCCAAGAAAACGCCTCGGTCCGCGAGCGCCGAGCCGCGGGAGCCGGTCGACGATCCGAAGCGGCTGACCACCTTCCGGACGCAACTAGATACCGATGCCGAACGGGCGCGCGCGATGGCGCTGGCCGCGCCGCCGAAGGCGGTTCCCGATCCCCAGAAGACGTCCACTCGAACCCCGAGCGGGGCCGACGTCGAGGACCGAGCGCCGACCACCGATGCGGCCGCGGCGCGCGTCCCACGTGATCACGACAGCCTGTTCGCGACCACGATGGTCGTGAGCCGCAGGCCTGTGACTGAGGCCACGGCAGACGCGCGCCCAGCCTCGACCGAACCCCCACCAAGCACGTCGCTCGACGACACGGTCGCGGCCGTACTGAAGCAGTCGAGAGGGTTGACCCTGGCGCCCACGGCTCCGGTCTCGGCCACGGTTCCGCCCACCGAGAAGCCCGCTGGACCGATCCGCACGCCGCCGCTGTCCGGGGCTGGACCCCTGCACACGCTGCTCGAAGGGACCGTGTTGGACGCCACCCTCCTACACCGGCTGGACGGCAGCAACAGCGCGCCGGTCAAGGCCGTCATCGCGGGGCCGGTGTTCAGCCACGACCGGCACTGGGTGCTCATTCCGGACGGGACCACGGCCCTCGGACTGGCCCGGGCCGTCCAGAATTACGGCGACACTCGGCTCGCGGTGTCGTTCCATCGCCTCGCCTTCCCGGACGGCAGCACGGTCAGTCTGGAGCTCGATCCGGGCCTCGATCAGGCCGGCGATCTCGGGCTGCACGACAAGGTGAATAACCACTATCTGGCGACCTTTGGACGGGCGGCGGCCGTCGGGGTGATCGTGGGTCTCGGCCAAGCGGTCGGCTATCGGAGTGTCAGTGGCGGGAGCGGCACTGACCGGTCCGTCATCATCGCGGGCGAGGTGGGACAGTCCACGACCACCGCCGTCACGTCCCTGCTGAACAAGATGCCCCTCCCGACCATCGAGATCACCGAAGGGCACCGGCTGAAAATCTATCTCACGCACGATCTCGAGCTGCCGGCCTGGTCGCGGACCGGGGCGGTACGTCCCATTCGCTAACGAAGGAGCCCCCGCCATGAGTGCCCCAGCGACCGCCGCGATCCGAGCCCTTCCCGACGTCGAGACCCCGGCCACACCGACCGCCAAACGATCCAAGACCAGGCTGCGCGAGCTCGGCGCAGAGGTCGACAAACTCCAGGATCGCCTCGCCGATTTAGACGACGAACGGAAGGCGCTGAAGGCCCAGATTGCGGCCTCGATCAAGCGCTGGAACGACGAAGCCGCCAAGAGGAAATGAGGGCCAGATGACACCGAAATACCTGTCGCTATTCGCGCTCGGTCTGCTCGTGTCCGCGTGTACGGGAGGCCCAACGGGGCCATCGATGCCGGGTCCATCGAGCGGCATTGCTGGGACCTGGACGGGCACGATCACCTTCGTGAAACCGACGCCGATGACGGTCCCAACGACCTGGACATTTACCCAGGTGAACGACTCGGGGTTGTTCGAGGCGCGGGCGACGTGGAACGGCACGACCACGAAAGCGATATCGGCGGTGGCATCTGGATCGCAATTCGCCGCCGCTGGATCGTTTCCGAGTTCGGTGGGGTGCGATGGTGATGTGGCCGGGACGGGGACGTCGGATCCGCACGTCATCGAATCCAGTTTTCTCGCCTTCACCACGTGCGATGTCTACGGATCATTCGAAGGGCATATGACGCTGAAGAGGTAGGTGCATCATGAGAACAACCGTTGTGGCGCTGGGCCTCGTCGTCCTCGTCGGCCGGCCCGCCACCGCGCAGTTTGCGGTCATTGACGTGGCCGCGGTGGCGCGCTTGGCCGAGCATGTCGAGAAGGCGCAACAGATTGTCGAGCACACCAAACTGGCCACGGACGTCCTCAGCGGACTCAAGCTGCGCCTCGGTGGTCTCGGCGGGTTTCGGATCACGCCGATCCTGCCCACCAACTGGGACACGCAAGGCGCCATGCCGGCCGCCCGCATCCTGCAGATCGCCGACGCGGCGGAACTCGTCGCCGCCATGCCGGCTGGTGAGCAGCGCCAGTTTTGGGAGCAACAACTCGCCCAGCTCTATGTCAGCGCGCGGACCCAATCACACGCCTTGAAACAAAGTCTCGCCACGCAAACGGACGCGGCCGGACCGCTGTCGAGCGTCATCAACGCGCTCGTGGGTTCGATTCTGAGTGGCCGCGATGCGGACCACGCCGTCGGCGCCATCCTCGACAAAATCGCGATCGGCTCGAGCATTCACGCGCATCAACTGGACGGTCTCCAGCAGATCACTACCGGCACCACGAACGTCATCGGCGTCATCAATCAACGCCAAAACAACACCGAAGTGGAGCAGCTGAACCTGGGTCTCACCACGAGCGCGCAAGCGGTCCAGGCGGGCCAAAGCTACATGCGGGGCAGCAGCGACGCGATTCGTCACTGGAGATTCCATTGACCGCCTTGCCGCTGATCAGCACGGTGCAAGAGGCCGTGCTGCAGATGATGGCCACGCAGGCGCCGCAAATTATCCTCATCGGGCGCAACCTGTTTTTCACGTTTGCCGCGATCAGAATCTGTTGGTTTGGGTTTACCTGGATGCTGGGGAGCGACCATCGCGCCGACCGAGTGGGTGCCTTTGCCGAGCTCATCTTGGGCCTGTCCATCGGCTATTCCTTCTTGGTGTTTTACGACTATCCGATTCCGGGGATGACCCACTCCTTCTCTGAACTGATCCCACAAACGGCCATGGCGTTGGCTGGTCTGTTTGACACCCAAGCCTACGAAAATACCAGCTACGCGCTCGACCTCTTGGGCTCACGATTCGCGGCGCCCACGGCCTGGAATGTGCTCTTGAATTTCCTCTTTGGCGGGCTGTGGATCGTGCTCTACGGCCTGAAAGCCGCGGTGCTGGTGGTCTCGGTTGGCCCGCTGATCATGACGAGCCTACTGATTCTCTTCGGCCCGATCTGCGTGGCCTGTTTCGTCGCCGAGCCGGTCTCGTTCATTTTCTGGGGCTGGATTCGCGCGATGCTCACCTGCGCCTTTTATCAGCCGTTCGGCCTGGCGTATGTGTTCCTACTCGCCAAGGTGGTCGAGCGGATGGTCTCGACGTGGCCGGTCACGATTCCCCCGGCGGAATTCCTGTTGTATTTCGGACAACTGACGGTGGTGGCGTTTGCTTTTTGCGCGGGGTTGGTGCTCATTCCGAAGGTCGTCGGGATGGTCTTTGGGGGCGGCGCATCGCCCACCATGGCGATCGGATCGGCGTTCCGCACGACGGCGGCGGCGGTCGGCGCCCTCATCGGATAACACGGGTCAGGAAGGGGGGCGAGTGACGTGGATCTGCTCGGCTTCTTCGTCTTGTTTCGGCTGTTCTTCTGGTGGATGAAATGGTCCGTCATCTTCCTCGTGGTCGCCCTTCTGCTCTCGATGGTGCTGTCGGTCATCCTGGGGCTGATGCAAGTCTTGTCATGAACACACAGGCCCGATCGACACCCCTGCTCGCCCCACTCACGGTGCGTGAGCAGTACGGAGCCATCTACGCTGGCGCGCTGACCTGGAACCGCTATTTCCAGTGGGCCCTGGCCGGCGCGGGGGTCATCATTCTCGGCCTGGTGCTCGTGATCGTTCGGCTTCAAGCGCAGGTCGCCGCGGTCAAACCGGTGTTCATTCGGATCGACGCACTGGGGCGTTCCGACGTCCTCACGTACGCCGAAGCGACCACGCCCAACCCCCGCGACCACGAGCTCCGGACCGCCCTCCGGACCTTCGTCGTGGCCCACTTCAGCCGCCTGCGCAGCGTCGTCACCCGCGACTTTCACGAGTCCCTGTACTTCCTCAGTCCGCCGCTGCAGGACGAGGCGATGCGGGACACCAAGAAGGAGATCGACGCGTTCCTCGCCAACTCCTCCGCGGATGAAGTCGACATCGTCGTGCGCAACGTGAAGCTGATCGAGCTCGACGCCTGGCCTCACACCGCCGAAGTCGTCTTCGATGCCCAGCGCTACCAGACCGGCACGCGGCAGCGCCGCCAAGCCGCCGACACCTACACATTACACGTCGCATTCGAGCTCGCCGAGACCAGCCCCAGCGCCTATCTCCCGGTCAATCCGTTAGGCCTGCGCATCACGAAAATGCGCCTCGAACAGGCGTTTCCCCAATGACCCATCCCGCCCGTTCTCGGCCACATTTGACCGACAAAAGCCGCTCCACCGCTGCCCAAGATGGGCGCTTGCAGCGCCCGCAGCGGTCAGATGACACGTCACCCCATTTTGGGTGCCGTCCAGCGCCTTGGGGTGCCCGGAGGCAACCCGTGCGCACACCAGCAGTTAACCCTCGTGTTGCCGGATCCGGGTGCTAGCGGGATACCTGAGAAAAAGCCCATGCGACGACAGCCACGATTGACGCGCAGCATCACCGCGAAGGTCACGCAGATCGACTACGAGAAGATGGAGGCGCGCGCCGGTCAACAGACCGTCAGTGAATGGGCCCGCGGCGTCCTACTCCAACACCTCACGGGCCCGGACCCGTTCCAGGTGGCGCTGATGGCAGAGTTCTGGTCGCTCCGCTACATCCTGATCAACAACCTCCCGGGCTCGAACTCCAACGTGCTGCGCGAGTGGGTCGAAGACGCCGACGCGCGCAAAGCCGACAAGGCCCGCACCATCCTCAAGGCCGTCACGCGGTGACGCCGTGGGGTCGACCGCCGACGGCGGGCCGGTGGATGGACGCCGGGCCTCGCGCGACGGCCCTCGTCGTCCTCCTCGCGCTCGGCGTGTTCGGCGGGCTCGCGCGGCGTCAATACGAGTCGCTCTCGCCCCTCCAGCGGACGTGGTTCCCGATGTTTCTCCGGAGCTCGCTCGCCGCCGCCGTCCGGCTCGACCCGCTCGCGTACACCCTGAAGGGCCAGACCGCGCCACGCGACAACGCGGCGGTCCGCGATTATCTGGCGGGCACGATCTACGACGGCCACTCACTCTGGTGGCTGTTCCTCGAATCCCTGAGCGTCGGCGGTGCGCTGCTCCTCCTCGTGATCCCGGCGCTGCGGGCGGACCGCCGGCGCGGCACGGCGCGTCGGCAAGGCCGCTACATCAAAGGCGCCCGCCTGGTGGACGCCACCGCCTTCAACCGCGCGGTCCGGCCGCGCCGGTGGCAGCGGGGGTTCCGTCGGGACGCGGCGGGGATGCGCCTCCGGCAACACGGCGCGCCGACCCTGATCCTCCCGCGCGCGATCGAGCACAGCCACACGCTGATGGTCGGCGACACGGGCGTCGGGAAGAGCACGCTCATCCACGCCCACTGCGAGGCGGCCGAGCGCCGGGGCGAGACGTGCGTCATCTACGACGCCGACGGGGAATATGCGCAGACCTGGTACCGACCGGACCGCGGCGACGTGATTCTGAATCCCGGCGACCTGCGCACCGCGGCGTGGGATTCGGCCGACGAGATCCGTGACCCCTTGGAAGCCCTCTCCCTCGCCACGTCGATGATCCCGCGCAACGCCGTCGAGACGAATCCGTTTTTTACCAACAGCGCCCGGACCGTGTTCGCGTACCTGCTGACGCTGAAACAATCCCCGCAGCAGCTCGTCGAGTGGTTGACCGATTCACGCCGGTTGATGGACCTCCTGCGCGGCACCACGATTCAGGACGTCGTGCCCATCGACGCGGCGCAGCAACGGAGCGGCGTGATGGCCCCGCTGAACATGGTCGCGGTCACGCTCGCGCTCTGTCCCACGATCGCCGAATGCGGCGGCCACACCTGGAGCGCGGCCTCGTGGGCCGAGTCGCGGACGGGCTGGGTCTTTATCTCGGGGACGCCGACCACGCGCGAACAACTGCGTCCGCTCCACACGCTGTGGTTCGACGCCATCATTCTCCGCGTGATGGCCCGCCGCGGGCCGCACACTAAACTGATCTTCGATGAGGTTGCCTCGCTGCAGAAACTCTGGCAGCTCCACACCGCCCTCGCGGAAGGCCGCAAGCACCACCTCTCCGTCGTGCTCGGCTTCCAAGGCTACGCGCAGCTCGAGGAGATCTACGGGCGCCAGGCTGAGACCATGCTCTCGCAACCGGCGGCGAAGTACGTGCTGCGCGTGGCCGATGCCACGTCCGCTGAACGCGCGGCCAAGACCATCGGGTCGGCGGAGATGGAACGGATCGAAGAGAGCCGTCAAGAGGGCTGGCGGCGGTCGGGGGCCAGCTTCAGTCTGCGCCGCGCGCCGGAGCTGCTGTTCATGGACAGCGAGATTCAGGGGTTGGCAGACTTGCGCGGCATCCTGAAGGTCCGCAACGTCGTCACGACCCTCCAGATCCCACGGGTCCATCGACCGTCGCGGGCGCCCGCGCTCGTGCCGCGGCCCCCGCGTCAGCCGCCCACGATGCCGGCACCCCCACCCGATCCCGCGCCTCGCGATCAGGACCGAGAACCGAGCGTCGCGCAGCGATTGGAATGACCCGATGCTGACCATCTCGCCCCCACTCAGCGCGCCACAGGCGAAGACCTATTACGCGCACGAATTCGCCGCGGCACAGCAGGAGTACTACACGCAGGGCGGCGAGATTACCGGCCAGTGGCACGGCCGCCTCGCGGCGGACTGGGGCCTCGTCGGCGACGTCACTCCCGACCACTACAACCGCCTCGCCGAGGGGAAGCATCCGGTCACGGGTGAGGCCCTCGTTCGCCATCAGACGAGACATACGACCACCACTGCGGCCGGCGAGACGGTCACGAGCATGGCGCACCGCGCCGGGTGGGACGCCACGTTCTCCGCGTGGAAGAGCGCCTCGCTGACCGCGCTCGTCGGGGGGGACGAGGCGGTGCGCCGCGCCCATGACGCGGCCGTGCGCCAAGCCCTCGACGTCGCGATCGAACCCTACGTGCAGGCGCGCCTCGGCGGGAACATCCCCCCCGCGACGACCGGCACCATGGTCGCCGCCGTGTTTCCCCACAACAGCGCCCGTCCGGTCGATGGCTACGCCGCGCCGCAACTCCACACGCACGTCGTGCTGTTCAACCTGACCGCGCTCGAGAACGGTGACGTCCGATCGCTCCAGCCGCGCGAGATCTTCCGCAGCCAGTCGCTCGCCACCGCGGTCTATCAATCCGCCTTCGCCGCGCGCGTGACCGCGCTGGGCTACCAGGTGGTCCGTGACCCGACCACGGGGACGCCGGCCATCGTCGGCTATACCGAGGACTACCTCAAAGCCTCCAGCCCCCGGCGGACCCAGATCGAGGACCGCTTGGCGAGCCTGGGTCGATCGGGGGCGCGGGCCGCGCAGCTCGCCGCCCACCAGACCCGCGAGGCGAAGGTCGCACTCTCCCCAGACGTCGTGAAGCAGCAGCACCAGGACCTCGCGGCGCAGTACGGGAACCAACCGGCCCACGTCCGCGCGGCGGCCAGTCAACGCCCGCAGCCGATCGCGCCCGACCCGCGGCGCACGACCCCCGAGGCCGCCGTGACCTTTGCCAAGACGCGCAACCTCGAACGGGAAGCCGTCGTCGACGAGCGCCAGCTGCTGCGCGACGCCCTCGTGCGATCGATGGGGGAGCGCACGGTCGAGGACATCCGCACGCACCTGGCCACCCGCGTCGCCACGGCCGAATTCGTGCCCATCCCCCAGCGAGCGGGCGTGCCCGGGCGCCACTACTCGACGCCCGAGATGATCGCGCTCGAACGGGACAACGTCCGGCTCATGCGCGAGGCGCAAGGCCAACGCGAACCCCTCGCCAGCGCTGATCTCCGACGGAACATCCAGGACCACTATCCGCACCTGAATGCCGATCAACGTGCGGCCGTCGACCGCGTGCTCACGAGCCACGACGGCGTGCAGGCGCTCGATGGCGTCGCCGGCGCCGGCAAGACGACGGCGCTCGCGGCGATTCGTGACGCGGCCGAACGGGCGGGCTATCGCGTCGAGGGGTTGGCGCCCACGTCGCGCGCGGCGGCGGTCCTGCACGAGGCCGGGATCCCCGCGCAGACGCTTCAGCGCCACGTGGCGCACCCGCCCGAGGGAGACGCGCGCCGGCATCTGTACGTCCTCGACGAATCGAGCCTCGCCAGCACCGTCCAGGTGCACCAGTTTCTGACCCACCTGCACGCCCGCGATCGGGTCCTGCTGGTGGGCGACGTGCGGCAGCATCAAGCCGTCGACGCGGGCATTCCCTACCAACAACTCCAGCACGCCGGGGCGTCGACCACGACCCTCCGGACCATCCTGCGACAACGGGACCCGGCGCTCCGCGGCGCGGTGGAACGGCTCGCCGAGGGACACGTCGCGTCCGCCATCGACGCGCTCGCCAGCCAGGGACGCGTCCATGCCCTCGCACACCGCGACGCGCGCTTCACCGCCATCGCCGCCGACTACGCCTCGGATCCCACGCGCACGCTCGTCGTCTCGCCCGACAACGCCTCGCGCGCCGACCTCAATACGGTGATCCATCAGACGCTGCAGCGAACGGGGCAGGTCGAGGCGACGGAGCAACCGGTTCGGGTGCTGGTCGCCCGCCAGGAGCTCACCGGCGCCGACCGGCAGTGGGCCTCCCGCTACCAAGTGGACGACCTGGTGCGGTACACCAAGGCCAGCACGCTCGTCGGCGTCCAAGCCGGTGACTACGCCCGGGTGGTCGAGGTGCGACCGGACCGCAACCAGATCCGCGTCCGACGTGATCGTGGCGGGACCGTCACCTACGATCCGCGCCGGGCGCATGGCGTCACCGTGTATCAGGAAGCGGAGCGGCCGCTCGCGGTCGGCGACCGCGTCCAGTTCACGGCCCCCGATCGCCGATTGGGCGTCGCGAATCGCCAACTCGCGACCGTCGACGCCATCGGGCCGGCGGGGGCGCTCCGCCTCACGCTCGACCAGACCCGCCGCGAGGTGATCGTCGACACGGCCCGAAAGCATGTCGACCTGGGCTATGTGCTCACCAGCCACAGCAGCCAGGGGCAGACCGCCGATCGCGTCCTCGTGCACGTGGACACCGACCAAGCCGGGGAGCGCTTGGTGAATCGGCGCATGGCCTACGTCGCCCTGTCCCGCGGCCGCCATGACGCGCGGATCTACACCAACGATCCCGATCAGCTCGTCCACGTCCTGAGCCGCGACGTGTCCCATCCCTCGGCGCTACGGCCCGACCAGGTCCAGGCACCCACGCCCTCGGCCACCCGCGCGCCCTCCGCTGAAGCGACCCCCTTATGAGCACGTCCTTCGCCCGCATCGTCGGCCTCGTGCCGCAGCTGCGCGCGCATCTGCTCGATCCGACCGTGACCGAAATCATGGTCAACGCCGGCGGCCGCGCCGTCTTCATCGAGCGCGAGGGGCGCATCGAGCGCACCGATCTCACGCTGAAGCCCGAGGCCCTGGAGAGCGCCATCGTCCGGATCGCGCACGTCTGCCACGACGACATCTCGGAAGAGCAGCCGCTCCTCGACGGTCGGTTGGAGGATGGGTCCCGCGTCGCCGCCATGTTGCCGCCCATCGCGGTCGACGGCCCCACGCTGACGATCCGGAAGTTCGGGGAACGCTACACGCTCGACGAGCTCGTCACCCGAGGCAGCGTGCGAGCGGATGTCGCCACGCACCTCCGACACGCCATCCGGTCCCGGAAGAACATTCTGATTTCTGGAGGCACCGGCACCGGGAAGACCACACTCCTCAACGCCCTCGCGGACACGATCCCGGACACCGACCGGATCGTCCTCATCGAAGAGACGTCCGAGATCCTCATCCACAAAGACAATCTGGTCCGCATGGAAGCGCGTCGGAGCCAGCCGAAGCTCGGCGCCGAGGAACCGATGCCGGCCGTGACGGTCGCCGACCTGGTCTTCGCGGCGTTGCGCCATCGGCCCGACCGCATCATCCTCGGCGAAGTCCGCGGCGGCGAGGCCTGGGATCTCCTCCAGGCGCTCAATACCGGCCACCTCGGATCGTTCAGTACGATCCACGCGAACTCGGCCGTCCAAGCCCTCCTGCGTCTCGCCAATCTCGTGCTGATGTCCTCGGTGGACATGCCGCTGCGGGGCATCAAGGACGCGATCGCGCTCGCCATCCACGTCGTCGTGCACATCGATCGGATCGACGGGCAACGCCGCGTGGCGCAGGTGATCAGGGTGGACGGCTACGACCATCGATCCGATCAATTCCTCACGAGTACGATCGACCAAGAGGCCGTGGACGCGCCGGATCCGTGGACGCACACAGCACGCGCCCACCGCTCCTTGGAAAATCCGCGGACGATTTCCCACAAGCGTCCACCGCCGTCATCGGGGTATTGACCAGACTGAGAGAGAAGATGGAGGCTGAAGATGTGGACGCGCCGGAGAACGAAGGCTGATGCACACGATGTGCGTACCGCAGGGGCCGAGTGGGGTGACTCGTGATTGGTGAAGTGATCTTCGATTTTTCAACCACCGCCTACATTGAGGCCGTCTGGTTTATCGCGTGGGATCAGACCGATTGGATGGCGGTCGTCTTTCAGGATGGCCCGGAATCACCGTGGCAGGCGCGCTACCGCTTCCGCTACTATCAGGACGCGAAGGCCTTCGGCTCCCAGGATCGCAAGAGCACCTACACAGCCACGGCGAAAGACGGGACGGAGGAGTCGCGACTGGCCTTCGTGAACGGCTTCGATATGATGGCCGATGTGATCACTGATTCGAAACGCCACGACCATAGCGAGCAGTGGAAGGTCGTGATTCAGGGCGGGCGCGTCCGTTTCACGAGGCTGCTCCTCCAACAGCCGTGGTGTCACGTCCAGGTCACGCCACTCCCGCCGTCGTCTGGCGCCGTGCAGTGACGGCATCAGTCCACCGTCCGCCCACGCGGTAGCCAAGGGCCTCACCGTACTGTGAATGGTCCCACGCGCGTAAACCGCTCCTTCTTGAGCCGTTCCTTCTCGCAGCACCCCAAATAGGTCCACCGTCCCCCGCCCCTCACACTGAGGGAGCCTCGCGCCGTCTCCCCGACACGACCTGCACCCTGCGTTCACCCACGGGGGCCCGGAGCCGCCCACACCGCCATGGATCAGACCGCCCTCAGTGGCTCGACGTTCGGCCAAGTCGTGCTCGTGATCCTGTCGCTGATCTCGACGGCGGCCATGCTGTGGAAAACGAGTCGCGATCAGACCCACGCGTTGGAACTGATCCGCCTCAATCACGAAGTCGACGCCGCGAACCGGATCCAGCAAGCCGCGATTGATAAAGCCGACCGCGAGCTCGTCGCCGCCGCGCTGCGCGAACGGCTGTTGACGGACGCCGCGGCGGTGCAAACACAGCTCCATGCGTCCGCGAACGCCATTCGGGATCGCGTCGAGCAGGTGGCCGTCCGCACAGACGTCGCCAAAGCGGAAACCCGCGTCGAGACCAAAGAGGCGCTGGCCGCCCAAACCGCGGAACTGCGGGCCGAGAGCAAGGACGCGCTGGCCGCCCAAACCGCCGAGCTCCGGGCCGCAATCGAAGCCGCCAAGGTCTACACCGCCGAGAAAGCCGACGCCGCCTACGACGAGGCGAACGACGTGAATCAGAAACTGAAGAAGCTCCACGAAGCGCACGCCGAGCAAGCCGCCGTGCTGCGCAATCTCGTGGCGGTGCTGTCGCTGAACGACCGCGTCGGGCCCATTCCGCCGACCGACGGGGGCCACGCATGACCCCCGCGACCTTCGCCGGCCAGATCTTGCAGATCCTGCTGATCGTGAGTGGGATCGCCGCGGTGCTGTGGAAGTCCGCCCGGGACGCGCGGCATGTGGCGGCGCTGATTCTGACCAACCGGGAGACGTTCGCCAAGGAGCGCGCGACCCGCGACGCGCGGCTGCTCGAGGCGATCGAAGCCAGTCACCAGGCGATCGTGGCGATGATCGACTCACGCCCCCAGTTCCTGCGGGCGCTGATCGACGGCACCCAGGATCGCTGGTGACGCCGTCCCGATCGCAACAGCTTGTCGAGCTCGAAGCCCTGGGTGACGACCGCACGGGCGAGCAGAACGAGCTCCTCCAGGGTCTGATCGTCGAGCGCTGGACGGAGACCCAGGACGCGATGCCCGATCTCGTCGCGCCGCTCGCGCCGCCGATCGCCGACCCGGTCCGGCGGGCCCGGACCCGAACGATCCACCTCACCGAGGGCGACACCTTACGCATTGAGTGGGCACTGATCGAGACGGGCAGCGTGTATCACCAGACCGTCACCCTGCCGTCGATCGCGGATCGGGATCGCGATCGGGCGCGGCGACGGCAGCCATCAGCGGGATCGACGGGATCGCGGCGCTCCGAGACCACCGCCGCGCAGCATCGGCGCATGATCGCGCACGTCTTGGAAGACCGACGCGCATGAAGATGTTGACGCGCCGGGGAACGCGGGATGACGCCACGGCTCGTGCGACCGCAGGGGCCGAGCGGTGGTCGCTCGTCGCGCTGCTGGTCGCCGTCGTCAGTCTCGCCACCATCCACATCCACGCGCAGGCACCAGGCATCTCCCTGTTCACGACGCAAGTGCCGATCGCGTCGACGTCGACGCTCGCCTGGGAACTCGGCACCCGCCTCACCGCGGACGTGCCCGGCCGCGTGATCGGGATCCGCTTCTACAAGTGGCCCGGCGATCCGGGCCCGCATGTGGGGCATCTGTGGAGCGCATCCGGCGTCCTCCGGGCGGAAGTGCCGTTCGATCACGAAACCGCGGCCGGCTGGCAACAGCAACTCCTCGTGGTGCCGATCGTGATGGCCGCGGGCGCGAGTTGGACCGTCAGCGTCAACGCGGTCGAAGACGCGCACTTTGCGGTGAGCCCGGGCGGCTTGGCGGCCGGACTGATCACGGGGCCGCTCGTGACGACGCCGACGGGCGGCGCCTCGATCCAGGCGCCGGGCCGGTTTCCGCTCACGCGCAGCGCCCACAACTATTTCCGCGATGTCGTGTTTCTCCCCGACGTCGTGATCGCGTCGGGCACCATCACCATCGCGCCGGACCCCGCGGCACCGGGCGGCTTCACGGCGACCCTGAACGGCTTTGCGGCCGGACCCTACACCTTGAGTCTCTCGCTCACCAATGCGGCCGGCATGATCACCACCACGGCCCGGGCGATCAGTATGCCGCTCCCTTCCACGGACAAGGCTCCCGAATGAAATGGCTCATCGCGACGATCGGTGTGTGCCTCCTCCTCCTGCTGCCGTCGCTGGCGGCTGCGCAAGTGCCGCCGGTCCAAAATCCCAGCGCGCTGACGTTCGACTCCACCGATCACGCGGTGATCACCAGCTATGAGATCGACGTGCTCAAGGCGACCGGCGCGATCGATCGGACGATCGCCGCCGGGAAGGGGACGCAGGATGCGACGGGCACGGTCACCCTCGCCTTCAACGCCCAGCCGATTCCCTTTGGCACCTATACGGTGAAGGTGCGCGGCCTGGTCACGATGAACGGCGTCACGATCAAGAGCAAGGATTCGGTCGCCTCGGATCCGTTTGAGCGCGTGCCGGGCCAACCCGTGAACATCAAAATCAAGTGAACGGCTGGGCGCAACGGACGAAGGTCTCGTCGATCGTGTGGCACTACTTCGTCCGTGGCGTCGCGATCTGTGCGCAGCACTGGACCGATAGCCGGCCGCCGTACGTCGACACGATCGCGGAGGTGCGAGGCGTGATCGAGGGACGCCCGTGTCCCCGGTGTGTGGCCCTCCGCACCAATCAGTGACCAGTCCTCGCGCACCCACGCTGCTCGCGTCGGCGCTGCTGGCGTGCGCGTCCCTGTTCGCATCGCCCCAGATCGTCCCCAGAGCCCCCACCAAACCTGTGCTCCTCGTCACGGCTCCCGATCGGCTCGTGCAACCCGGCGATCTGATGTATCAAGGCGCCTTCCGTCTCCCGCAGGGGCCGATCGGGGGATCGTCGTTCGACTACGGCGGCACGGCCTTGGCCTTCAACGCCGCACACCAGTCGCTGTTCCTGGTCGGCCACGACTGGCAGCAACAAGTCGCCGAGGTCAGCATTCCCGCGATCCGGATCGGGACGGTCGTCTCAGACCTCGCCACCGCCACGGTCTTGCAACCGTTCGCCGATCCCACGGATGGCTTGCGTGGGCAAGTCGACACGAGCGGGCCCACGATCAAGATCGGCGGCCTGCTGCCCTACGCGGGGCGGCTCTTCGTCACGGCCTACGTTTACTACGACGGCAACGGATCGCAGCGGCGCTCGCATTTCATCTCGGGGCTGGACCTGAGTCTGCCGGCCGACGCCCGCGGACCGTATCAGGTGGGCAGTCTGGGTGCCGGGTTCGTCTCCGGCTGGTTGGTGCAGATTCCGGCGGCGTGGCAAGCGGCCCTCGGCGGGCCGGTCCTCAACGGGCAATGCTGTCTCTCGATCATCAGCCGCACGTCGTACGGACCCAGTGCCTTCGCGATCAATCCCGAGCAGCTCGGGGTCGTCGACCCGCTGCCCGCCATCCCGCTGCTGTACTACCCGAGCACGCATCCACTCGGCCCGTACGATGGGCAGAGCACGCTGTTCAATGGCTCCACCGTCATGGCTGGCGCCGTGTTCCCTGTCGGCACGCGCAGCCTCCTGTTTGTCGGCAAGCAGGGCACCGGCGCGATCTGCTACGGACCGGGGACGACGGACGTCGGCCTGGTGGGGACCGGGCCGCCCGGCGACACCTTCTGCTTCGATCCCGCCATCCCAGGAAAGGGCTATCACGCCTATCCCTACCGGTCGTATGTCTGGGCCTACGACGCGCTCGAGCTCGCCGCGGTCAAGAGCGGCCAGCGGCCACCGTGGGACGTGCAGCCGTACGCGGTCTGGAGTCTGTCGCTGCCGTTTGGATCAACGCGGATTCTGGGAGCGGCTTACGATCCAATGACGGGTCGGATCTTTCTCTCCCAGGAATATGGGGATGGCGAGAACCCGCTGGTGCATGTGTACACCTTGAAGTAATACACCAGCGGGTAAGACTTCAGGATGCGCGCGTGGCGAGAGTCACAGTACGCAGACCGCTTAGCTACCGCGTTGGTCTTCGGTGACTGATGCCGACACAGGCGGCTGGTGGAATGGGGCCAACACCGCGCCGCGCGCCGCCAACGCGAAGGCCGCTTTATAGAGCGCCGCCATCTCCTCGCAAGCCACGGCTCTGACCTCGTAGTCATCGGCTAAGCGCGCGCATTCATCAGCATCCAGCACGTGGTTCAATTTGCTCGGCCCGCCCCAGCCGCTCATTCGTCGGAAGTGCGGTTGTCGGTGTCGGTCAGCCTGCCGGCGCCGCCGTTTCGCCAGCAACCGATACTCCTTCGACCGCTCTTCAAGGAACACCAAGACATCGGCGACGGTGGGCGCGGTACGTGACGGCGTGGCGTTGCCCAGCGTTCCCCGGCGCGAAGAATCCTCTTCCTCTTTCTTCATCACCGATCTAACTTCCTGATCGCTCGATCCAGATTCTTCACATACGGCCCACTCGCCGTCGCCCCCATCATGGACGTCAACTCCGCGTCGATCGCACGGAGGTCCTCGGCCCCTCGCGCATTCCAGACCTGCTGGAGCCTAGCAGTCACATCTGCCGTCGTCTCAGTAGTTAACATGCTTGCGGTCTCGGCCGCCACGCGCCGCGTGCCTCTCGGCCCCCCGCGCCATCGATCCAACCCGGCGCACATTAATTCGACGCGCCTGATAATCTCCGCAGCGATCTGATGGAAGTCAGGGGAGTCCGGCATCACGCTCACTCCCACAGGTCGGACAGATCACCGCTTCACCGACGTCGGGAATTCCCAGCGTCCGCTCCACGCTCACGATCGGACACGCCGCGATGACGAACGGCGGATACGTGTGCCCACACGACAAGCTCAACGTGATGGTGGCCGCCTGTAGGTCCACGCCGACGTGCGTCACCACGATCGGGACCTTCGGAGGGAACACCGAGCGCGTCATCCGCTCGCGGATCGTGTCGCGATCCGGAAAGTCTGGCATTAGCGCGCCTTTGCCTGCTTCTTCTTCGTGCGGGCCCGCGCGGCGGCGCGACTGGCGATCGTGGCTCGAGCACGCCGCTCTTCGGGTGTCGAGTTCGCCGCGGCGCGCTTCCCGCCAATCTTCCCGCCACGGGCACCCTGCTGTCGGAAGTACTCGAGGGCGTCGTCGGATAGTCGCGCTTTGCTCATGGATGGGGTATCGTAACCCCCTTACGGTTGGGTTGTCGATTTTATTTGTCCGGTCTCTCGATTTCTCGCGCCGTTAGGGGGTAACGGTGATACACTTCCCGCACATTGAAGGTCCGCGACATCCTCAAGCGACTCGCGGACGACGGCTGGACCCTGAAGACGACTGAGGGGAGTCATCGGCAGTTCACGCATCCGACGAAGCCCGGCAAGGTCACGGTGAACGGCCATCCCGGCGACGACGTGCACGGGCGACTACTGCACAGCATCTGGAAACAGGCAGGACTCAAATGAGCAACACGACTCGCGCGGCGCACGACATCGGGGCCGAGCTCCAGGCCGCTCGAGCGGAGATCGAGCAACTCCGGACGCTGTGTGCGGAGGTGTATCAAGTGGCGGGCACGCTGGGCGCCGACGTCCGCGTGTTGGATAACTTGTGGGCCGCCGCGGATGGCAAGCCGCTGCCGCACGCGTCGCTGTTGCCGTACGTGACGACCTAACAGCCAGAAGCGGCGCCGCCCGGTGCTTCTAACACCGAACGACGCCTGACCCGTTAACCGAGGATTGGTCGGTCGGCGAGCTAGCCCCATAGTCTAGAGGGAGCTTTGCCACCCCGGCAATTTACGAGGCTCCCATGTCCTTCCTGATTCACGTTACGTACGCGTCGGGCTTCCATCGGACGTTGACGTTCCCCTCCGCGTTTGACCGCGATCTGTTCGCGATCACGTTGCGGGCGCTGCCGGTGTCGGTGCAGCTGGAAGACGTGGTGGCGTCGTGAGTCGGCGGTTTGTGGATGCCCGGTGGATTCGGGGACGCATGCAGGCGAAAGACGATCGCCTTGCGCGAGCGGCCCGGGCCCGGAAGGCGGAGGCTGATCGACAACAGGCGGCGCTCGAGGCGTTCCGTCTGCGGACCCGATCAACGGCCCAGGTCGAAGCCGACGCTGAGCTCGCGCGTGCGAAGTCGACGGGCGGTGATCAGTGAGCCGCTGGAGTGTCGATGAGGACGCCGAGTACTACGACGAACCCCTCCAGCCGAATGCCGAGTGCGTAGATTGTGGCCAGCCCTTCTCCCGCGCCTACGACGACCAGGGGATGTGCTGTGACGGCTGTTCAGATCGCCGGGACGCACACACGTCCAACCTGGAGCTGCGTATGGCACCTGCCACACCGGCGATGGTGGGCCTCGTCGACGTCGCGATCGTCCCGGCCGATCCGCACGCGCCGCTCTGGCCGGTCCTGGAGATCGCGCTCGAGCGGGCTCAGCCGGCGCCTGCGGTACGGCTCTCGGTGGAGGCGCCCAGCGTTCCCCGGCGCGCCACCATCTTTGATCGGTTGCCGACGTTGTCGGCTGTTGCTGCGAGTCGGTTTGGGAAATCGTTCCCCAAGAAACAACCCCGTCGGAAGGAGGTCGCATGATCCGCCGCTTCCTGCGTCCGGAGATCTACCCCTTCGTCGACGTCGAGCGCGTCCAGGCGCCCAAGTCCCCGATCGACGCCGTGCCGGCCTGGACCCTCCCCACGCTGGCCGATGTCCACCAGCACCCCCGGGCGCAGCCGAAGATCTTTACGAAGCTGGAGCGCGCCATCGCCCGGAAAGCCGATCGGCTCGAGGATGCCAAGCAACTCCGGGTGTGGGCCAGGGCGGTGAAGGACCGCGATCAATGGAGGGACAGAAAGACTGGCGCGCGACTGCGGCGGACGATGGACCTGGATCCGTTGCGGGCCGAGGCCCATCATCTCGTAAGTCGCGACGAGCGATCGCTGCGATACGACGTGCGGAACGGCATCACGCTCAGCCTGTTGACGCACCTGGCGGTGGAGCGCCACCAGTACCGGATCGAGGGGACCGTCTTCTTCTCCGTGAACGGGACGAAGCACATCGACGCCAACTATCCCGTGACCTTCGTGCGGCTGTAACATCTCCGACCACGGAGTGATCCACGATGACTGACGACGACACCGACGACGCGATCGCGGAGACCATGATCCAGTTGGGCGGTTCGTTCGTGTCGATGCTGGGGCAGCTGTTTCTGCGGGCCGACGCCGTCAACCGGATCCGGCTGAAACACGCGTTCCCGGACTACTGGGAGCGGTACGCCGCGCTCGCCGGCGCGCGGGCACGTGGCGCATCACCCGCCCACCTCGACACGGACGATGCCCCCACCCCTCAACGCGGTAGCTAAGGGATGGCGGCTTCGTACTGTGAATCGCCCACGCGCGCGACGCGTTTCTTTACGTGGTCGCCGCGGTGGCCTTCTTGGCGCGGTGGTGTGACGCGCGCGGGGCCGTGGTCTCCGCCGTCGTGGATCGGCTGCGGGTCGCGCCCGGAATGCCGTACGGCTCAAACCGGCTCCCGCGCACCAACTCCGTCTGAATCCACGTCGTCTCCCCCTCGTGGTCGAGATCGACGCACAAGCTCACGGGCGAGTAGCCGACCATGTTCCCGACCCCTTCGATGCGGACCGACCCGATCCCTTCGATCTGGCCGTAGCGGGGTTGTTCGTACAAGGTGGCGAAGGTCAGCGTGCCGATGGGGAGTGAGGACGGCTCGGCGGATTTGACGGCGTCGGCGCGCAGTTTCTTGGCGAGGGCGAGCAACATAACAGACCTCCAGTGAGCGTTGAACGACGGTTCAATGCTCGGTACGGTTGAGCAGTCTACACCCGGAGACGGACGGAGAAGACGACGATTTCCCGCGCGGAGGCACGATGGGTGAAACCGAGGATAGCCGTACCGCATCGGAAGGCGGGGTGATGTGGACGCTGCTCCGGAAGTTCGTGGCGGTGATGCACGACTGCGAGCCCGATCCTTTGTGTGCGTGTCGACCGTGGCAACACACGCGCAACACGTTCGGCGGCGCCGACCTGACGCTCGCGTATTTCTTTCGGACCTGGCCGAGACGGTTGGACATCCCGCTGCCGCTCTGGATCGCGCGACACTTCGATGAGGGGACCTGGTTCTGGGAAGGATCGACCTGTCCTGCGCAAGGCCGTGCGCCCGTGCAACCCCAGGCCGCCGACGCGGTACGGGAGGACTCCCGCTAACCCATCGTTCGCCCTTCGCGCATCACTCTCGTCGTCGTCGTTCTCCGTCACTCCAGAGGAGAATTTCCCCCATGCCGATCATCGATGCCGCCCAGGTGCCCCGGCTCAAACTGGCGACGCCCGAGCGGCGGCCTGATCGCCCGGGCCTAACGGACGCCCGGAAAGCCAAGATCGACGCTCTCTCGGTGGATCGATCCCACCTGGCGCACTATCCCTTACCCCGATGGAGTCCGGATGGGGAACGGGGGGATCAACGGATCCAACGACGCTTTCGATCGGACCCGACGATCGCGGAACGGATTGACGCCCTGCGGAGAATGATGCGCGCGGAGGAATGATGGGCGGGTCTGCCCGATCGCCGTACCGCATCGGAAGACGAGGCGCGCCCCCGACGACGGCGCCGGAACCCAAAAGCGTGCAGCCGCGCGTGCAGCATTTGTTCCCACCGACTGGCACTTTTCGGCACTTAGCGGCACCGCTGGCGCGCCGCCGCATCGGGCAGTCTCTCGTGCGTTTAGGGCTCTTTTCCTAATAATTTGGGCGGGTGTCCGGTGGAGCGGGCTACGGGAATCGGACCCGTGTCCAAGGCTTGGGAATCTTACGACGCTCGACGCAACCGCTTGCGTCTGTGAGGCTTGCTGATCGCGTGCAGCTTGGCGTGCAGCGTTGGCGCCGCTGGAGCGACCGCCGCGCGCTCGGCCTCCCGTGCTGCGCTGAACGCCGCGGCCGCCGCCGCGTCGACCGCCGCGTTGGCGCCCTGCGCGTAGCGGGCCGTCACGGAGGACCCTGGGGCGTGGCCGAGAAACCGTCCGACCGTCGCGAGATCGCCGCGGAGCCGATAGAGCTCGCGGCCGAAGCTGTGACGAAGATCGTAGAGCCGCACGCGCGGGTCTACGCCGACCCGGCGTGCGGCGCGCTTGAACGAACGTCCCAGCGCTTCGGTCGCGAACGTGCCGTATGCCCGCGCGGCGTGAAACGCGCGCAACGCCGCGACCCCGTCGGCCGTTAACGGCACCGTGCGCGCGGCCGCGCCCCGCCCCTTGCGGCGGGCGACCAAGCGCGCCGTGCACGCCGCGAAATCCAGATCGGGCGGCGTGAGGGCCTTCAACGCACACGGCGGAATGCCGGTGTACGCGAGCACGGCCACGCGCAGCTTCCCCAGCGCGGGCCGGCGGATCGCGCCCGGTTTCCCATCTTGCTGATCGGGCATCGCGTCGATGACGCGCGCGATCGTGGGGTAGTCGATGCCGCGCGGCTCGGGCGGCGGCACGCGCGGATTGGCCGAGGCCCGCACCGGATTCGACGCGAACTTCCCGTCGAGCGTGGTGAACAACGATTGCAGGGCCGTGCGACGCTTCCGCACCGTGACCGGTGACAACGTCGCCAGCCACCCCTGAAGCACGCGATCAATCTCCGTCGGCGTGATGGTGCCCCGCGGCCGTTCGCGGCCCAACGCCGCCGTCCACAGCGTGAGGTGTGCGGCCCGTTGCGCATACGAGGGCATCGCCGCGACGCGGGTCAAATACTCCGCCACGTCGGCCCCCAACGAGCCAGCCGTCGCGCCGCGATAGATGTCGACTTGCTGGCGCCGCCACGCCTGCATCGCCGCGCGAGGCGTGGTCCGTGGAAACTGTTTTGCGTACGTCTTCCCGTGGACCTTCACGTACGCCTGCCACCCAGACCGGGCGCGGCGGATGCCTATTAGTTTGCGGGGCACGGCACGGACCCTCTCTCGCACCGCCGCTGATCCACTCGCGGCGAGGGCTTTCAGCTAGCCGATGGTGGACGCCTCTCTCACTTGTGAAAACGACTGTAGTCGTACCCGCCGCCGCCGACCCACACGACATCGACCGCCTGTGTGGTGGGATTGAACCGTTCCTCGCGGTGCGTGAAGGTGCTCAGCGGAATCGCGACGCTGTGGCCGAGCGCCGGCACGGTCTCCGTCACCTTGAAGGTCGAGCCTGGCGTGCCGTTGACGTACACGATCATCTCGCCCCCCGCGGCGTCCTTCGATCCGGCGTTCGTGATCTCGATGCCGGTGACGCCCCATCGAACCGTGACGTCGAGCGTCTGGTGCGCCGTTGAGGCGGTTGGCGTGGACGGTTCCCGTGGCCCCGTGCCGAAGTTGGCCGCGAACCAGAAGGCGACCACGCCGAGCACGGCGAGACCCACAATCATCTTGCCGTTCTTATTGATCCGCCGGTCATCCGCTTCTCCTGACGGCGCTGCCGTCGGCGCACGGGCTAGTGTCGGCGCCGGAAGATCGCGCCCGCAGTGTTTACACAGGATCGCCGCGGCCTGGATCTCTTCCGCGCAGAAGGGGCAACTCTTCATTTGAGGCCTTTCACTTCGCCGGATCGATCTTGAAGCCGCGCTTCGCGCGAATCTGAATCAGCGCCGCTTCGGAGACTTCCGGATTCCAATCACCCGGCTCGGCACGCGGGAGCCCACTTTGCGCTTTGCTGACGACCTGGCGGTTGCGAAAGGTGGCGATTACGTTTCCGCCGTCAGAGTTCTTCCACTGATACACCACAACGTCGACGCCGCCGATCGACGTCTGACTGAGTTCGCTCGGCAGTTGACCGAAGTTGAGCCATGCCGTCGCCAGAAAATCGCCCGTGTCGTCAAGGTAGTCATGTATGGAGAGTCGCTCGTACATCTCCACGGTGATGCGAGGCACGTGAATGTGTTGCAGGATCTCCAGGACCTGAAGGGCGTACTCAGGGCGGCTCGCGGCTGGACTGCCTGCCGCTGAATGCTCAATGCTCCACCCAAAGAGCGTGTCGATCTTTGCTTGGGTTTGGGCTGGGGTGTCGTAGGTGGCGGCTTTGACGGATGGTGGCTTTTTCTGAAGGGCCGGGCTTTGCGCGTGGAGCGCCACGCCGAGCGACGCGAGGAGAACGGTCGCCAAGAGCGCGCGTGTTGTAACGATCATCGAACACTTTCAACCAGCCGATGGGTGGACGAGTTCACAAATGCCGGGGTAGCACCGACGCCGACGAAGATCGCAAGAGCACATCGCGTAAGGAAAGTGCGCGGAGAGCAGAATCAACACTCCGAGATCGCGGACTTCCGGAACGAAGTCCGACTCGACACTCAACGAACCCCTTTTGCCGCGCGCCGTTTTTCAGCTTCGATCGGTCTGGCGGCGTCAGCCCCCACTTCTGACAGCGCCTGCGCTAACTCCTGAACGTACGCATTAAACCCATCGAGCGCCGCCACTGACGCTGGCCCTATTTCATCCTTCTGCCTCAGCCACCTACTCAAGGTGCTTGGCGCCATGTCCATCTTGGCGGCGAGAATTTTCTGGCTGAAACCCAGCTTGATGAGACGCAACGCTCGTTGCCGCAACCACTCGTTCGTATCCACCACGCACGACGGTAGCAATGGACAACCGACCTGACGTGTGAAATCAGGCCTGTTTCCGCTAGCGCATTCCTTAGTACAAAAACTTATTGACAGATGCGTACCCGCAATATAAATTGCACCCTCACAACCAATGCCGAAGAACATTGCCCTCAAAATCGCGATCATCGAAAGCCGCTTGTCGCAGGTCGACATCGCTGAGGCCGTGGACCTGCACGAAAGCCGACTGAGCCAGATCGTCAACGGCCGTCGTGCGCCGAACGATGTGGAACGGAAGGCGCTGGCCCGCATCCTCAAGCGCAAGCCCGCGGACTTGTTCCCCGAATCCGAGGCAGTGGCCTCATGAGCGCCCACCGTTGCTACACCATCAAGCAGCTCCTCAGCGTCGAGCTGCTCAACATGCCGCGCCGAACCTTCTACACGCTGAAGGCGCAGCAGCGGCTCCCGTTCCTCGAAGAGCTGAAACCGCGCATCGGTCGCCGCGTCCGCTTTCGCGCGGACCTGGTCGATCGCTATCTCGCGGGCGAGTGGGGCCGATCACGCTTGCTCAGCTCCCACCGAAGGGCCTCATGAACGTCCGCCTCGACGGCCTCTGTCTGCGTCCGCTCAGTTTGAGAAAAACCGTCGCCCGGCGCGCCGATCAACGCACGTCTGGAGAAACGCGGGCGTTATCTGGACGTGAACCGCTCACGCTGCACGGGCCGTACCTACGTAGGGAAGAGGCGGAGGCGGGGATGGCCGCGATCTGAAAGGCCGTCGTGCGTCGGGGCACGGCGCAACGACGGCCCACCAAGAAGTCTTGAAAACATCGACATCGGCTAAAGGGGAGCCGACCCCAATGTTCGACCTCACCATACAGAATTCCATAGCCGCCGTCAGTCGGGCAAAACACTACAAAGAGCGCCGCGCCCCAGCGCGCCCACCGTCCGCACAAGTGCGTCGCGTGATCGATGGGCTGGTGCGGCAGATTCCCGCCACCGAGCAGGAGGCCGCAATCGCGTCCCTCGCTCGACTGGAACGGCGGTTGAGACGGCGCGTGTCTCAGACGTCTCAGACACCCACGCGACACGTCGCATGACCTACCACGCGGGCGGCCACCCACGCGCGCTCGGACGCCAGCCGTCATTCGATCCGACGGCTGGCGTCCAGGAGGACGACGTGCGGGTGGCGCGCGGAGGCACGATGGGCGATCCACACGATGCACGTACCGCAGGGGCCGGCTCGGGTCAGGCGCACACGCCGGGTCCGTGGAAACTCGCGTCGCGGGCCATGCGGGGCTATCGCGGATCAGTCATCGCGGTCAGCCCCAAGTTCGTCGCGGCCAACGTCGCCGTCGCCGATCTGCCAGACAACGTGCGCGAGCACGAAGCGGAGGCCAACGCGCGATTAATCATCGCGGCGCCGGACCTGCTCGACGCCTGCCAGGAACTCCGCGACGCCCTCGCGGCCGCGATGCGGGTGATCACCGCGCATGTTGATCGCGCGGCGCTGATCGACGCCTTCATCGACGAGACGTCGCGCCTCGGAATTCGCGACGGGATCGGCGTCCGGGCGGACACAGTGATCGCGCAGGCGACGGGACAACCCAAGGCCGACGACGCGGTACGGGAGGACTCACGATGATCCCCTCGTTCACCCTTCGCGCCACATTCTCATCGTCGGTCTTCGTGTGTACCTTCCTCCTCCTCACGCATCCTGTGTCCGCGATCTCGATCACCCATGTCCAGGTGACGATTGGATCCACCGACTACACGCCCGCCTCGGTCGGCTGGTCGTTCCCCGTGACGCTCCAGCCCGGCCAAGATCTTGTCCTCACACAGCATTATCAAGGACCGCCCGACACGTCCCGGAGCTACAACTTCGACACCTCCGACGGGACACAGCTGGACACGTCGACCGGCATCCCCGAGATCCCGCTGATCACGTTCACGGTCGACGGCGTCACGACGTCCTTCTTGGATACCCTCCAGATCCTCACGGTCGGCGGCCATGACGGCGGCGGCAATGAAGCGCAAGACTGGCGACGGGTGTTCACCGGGTTGGGCGTCGACGTGTATCTGGGCTACGCGGACACCGTCCATCCCGAACGGTGCGGCGCCTTGGCGGAGTCGGTGGGCTTACGGCCGGCGCTGACGTGTCTGCCATCCCCGTTCTTCGAGGCCACGGTCTTTCAAGGGACTGGCGCGTACTTGCAACCCGGCAATCCCCAGAGTCAGCCATTTCATTGTGGGTATGACGACCCCGATCCGACGTGCCGAGACTCGGCGGGGATCAGATTTATCGCGTTACCGGAACCATCGAATCCGGTGCCAGAGTCCGGGAGCTTGGTGATGTTGGGGACGGGCTTGCTCGTAGGGGCGTGGACGATGAAGCACGAACGAGTGTTTGCGCGCCGGAGGACGACGGGTCATACCCTCCACAGCCGGACCGCGTTGGCGCGGGGGGTGAGGCGGTGAACAACTACACCAAGAAGGCGCACGCGATGCAAACCGGCGTGGCCTACAAGATGGAGCACGACCCAAGCGAGACCAGCCCGAAGCATCTCCGCGTCGGCATCAACTCCGCCATGGTGGATGCCGCAGCCCTGGCCAAGCTACTCATCGCGAAAGGCGTGATCACGGAGGACGAATACACCACGGCGATCACCGAGGAGATGGGCCGCGAAGTCGCGCGGTACGAAGCCTGGCTGAGCGAGCACTACGGCGGGAAGAAGATCACGCTCGCGTAGCAAGGAGATCCCGATGAGAGTGACCCTCCACAGCACCAACAAGATCGTGCAGCTCGTCACGAACGACGGCGAGATCGCGGCGCGGATTTGGGAAGGGCAGACCGAGAGCGGGATCCCCTGTCACGCGTTCATCACGCGAATCGCCGTCGACAAAGACGACCACGCCGCCGAGTTCCAGCGCGAGTTGGTCGAGACGCGGCACCCGTCGCCCGCCGTCGACGCCGCGTATCCGTTGCGGATGATCCTATGACGCTCTACGACGCGAACGGCGCGATCATCCAGCAACCCGATCTCCACGATCCGCAGGGCCTGTCCCCAGTGGACGCGGAGCTGCTCGGCCGTATGGTGACGGAGATGCGCGCGCTCGATGCGGCGGAACCGTTCCTCGTGGCGCTCAGCCCGTTGATCGCGGTGCAACTCTGCGGCTTGCTGCAGCTCGCCCTTCGACATGAGGGCACGGCGGGTGATATTCGACGGGCCGCCTGCGACTTCCTGGAGACCGTGCGGGAGTACTTCGCGGACGCGCCGGCCACGTTAGAGATCCTGCGCCGGGGGGATGATCCGGGATTAGAGATCTCGACATGACGAAAGATCGTCGTCGCGATTGGGCAGTAGGGAAGGGAAGGCGCGGGGGGCAGAGGCTGCGGCCAAGGTCAGCAGCCGCAGCCCCTGGGCACCACAGGTTCAGGCGGGGTGAAGGGAGCCGCCCGAAGCCATGCGAACTCAGATATTACAACAGGCGTCAGCCCGGTGGCCCGGCCGACCCAAGCCGCGCCTCTTGAGCACGGGCGACGTGGCGAAGGAGTTGGCGGTGTGCCGTGATTGGGTGCTACGCCTCGCCCAGCAGGGCGCCTTGTCCTTTGAATTGACGGCGGGCGGGCAGTTGATTTTCCACCGCGCGGAGGTCGATCGCTTCGTCCTCCAACGCGCCCACGCGCGATCCCGGGGTCAGGCGGAGGTCCTCGCGGCGATTCATCTCCGGATGGCGAAGGCAGACATCGAGCCACAGCAGTTGAACTTTCTGCATGGCGTCGGCCTGCGCATCGTCGCGCGGGGCGAAAGGGCACTCGGCGATCGCCGACCAAAAGCGCCGCGATCGTTCGAGGAAGTCGTCGAGGCCGATAGGCGATCTTCTGTTAATCGAAAGGCCGCCGGGAACTCGAGGTGATCGGAATGACTGACTGGCTCCCGGAACTCATCGACGACGATCTCGACACCCTCATCGAAGCGCTCGAAGCCTGGGAAACGAAAGACATGGCCAGCGAGATGATGGGCGACGTCCTCGACACCATCGTGGTGATCGGCGACACGCGCGCCAAGGCGCAACTCGCGGAGCAACGCCGGACGGAGAAAGTGAAACGGACCAAAGAGGCGAACCAGCGGAAAGAACGCAGCGTCCTCTTACGGGCCAAGCTCCTCACGCTCCGCAATCGTCGGCGGGTGGAGTCGGTGATCACCGCACAGGCCGACAACGCGGTACGGGAGGACCCCCAATGAACCCGTGGGTCGCTATGCGCGTGAACGGCTTCGCGTCTGAGACGTCTGAGACACCTCAGGAATCGGGAGGAACCCCCATGCTGAACATCGAGGAGGTCGACGCCCGCGTGCAGCAAGCCGTCGCCGACGCCCGTCAAGGGATGGCCGCCGACGTCGATGCGATCTTGGAGGAGATCCGCCGGTATGTCGAGCAGCTCCCCGCGGATCACTTCGAGCGCCTCACCCGCTACGAACAGTGGTGCCAGATCCGGCGCTTCACCCACGAGAAGTTCGACCAGCGATCGCCGATGCGCAGTCTGGAAGCGGTGCTCCTCCGATCATTGGTCCGGGACGCGCACGACCTGTTGACGAATCCCGAGACGCGCCTGGACACCAAGCACTGGACCGAACAGGCGGAACCGTTTCTCCGGCGGGACGGGTAGCGATGGCCGTCGGGATCCCGAAAGGCCGCTTGTGTCGTCGCTGTCAGGTGCGCTGGACGGTCCGAGGGGACGTGCTGTGTCGCCATTGCGCGAAGGTGACGGGCGCGAAGGGATGAGGACGATCGTCGGCGTGGGGATCGTGCTGCTCCTGAGTGCCTGGGTCGGCGGGAAGCTCGTGGAGTGGAAACATCGACGCGACGCGCGCCAGCCGCTCTCGCGGGCGTGGCTGAATGAACATCGGGATTGGCCGTGACCAGGATCGACCAGGTTGGCGTGTGCGGGTTTTCAGGGGGAGGTGTCCGAAGAACGACCTCGATCCCCTGCGGTAATTCTGCCGTGCGAGAGGGATCCGCACACGCCAGCACGTACGAGAGAAGAAAGAAGCGAGTCATACGCGCCGGAGAACGACGGGTTCGTTCTTCGGATGCGCGTACCGCAGGGGCAGAACGGGGAGGTTTTGAAATGCTGACAAACGACGAGGCGAGGGCCCGTGTGGCACGGGGCGCGGCCCATCTCGATCGGGTGCGACCCGGCTGGTTCAACGAGATCGACGAGGGCACCCTGTCGCTCGATCACTGCGGCCAGTGTATCGTCGGGCAACTCTGCGGCGACTACTATCGCGATCGTAAACGACTCGGCTTCACCGAACTCAACGTGGTTGAGCATGGTGTCGCGCTCGATCCTGCGCCGGGCCCACTTGGCGTGCAGTGGCGGCCGTTACAGGAGGCGTGGATTGAGGCCATCGCCGATCGTCGGTTCTCGCCAGCCGCACGTATCGCTGAAGCCGCCAACGCGGTACGGGAGGACGACCAATCAACCCATCGTCCTCCGGCGCGCATGACGATTTGACTTCTATTTCTGTCGAGTCACTCGTAGGCGGGGCACCCTACGGTACATGACGCGATGATCGGATCACTGATTCACTGAGGAGGATGTGAGAAGGCGCCGACGGCCGATTCCAGGTCAGCCGCCGGCCAGACAGCAGGACTTGCACGGGGTTCCCAGCGTGCCCAGGCCACAGCAGAGGTGGAGGGCGGAGCAATGACGAGTCATTCTAAGAAATTCCCCGCGCGGCGATCAAGCGGGGGAGTGGTTGAGATAGCGGCGCGTGTAGTCGGCGGTCGGAGTCGCGGCGTTGGCGTCGGCTGGCCGTGACGTATCGACTCTCGATTCAAGAGCGGATCGCGCTCACGCAGGGACTCAGGCCAGGCGCCCGGGCGGTGCTGTCGGCGCTCGCGCGGTATGCCGATTTCGAGTCGGGCCGAAACGCGCGACCGACGATCGCCACCCTGGTGGAGTTGACGAGCCTCTCGCGTTCACAAGTCGCGTGGTGGCTGCAATGGCTCGAAGCGGAGGGGTGGGTGATTGGGGTTCATCGACATCGGCACGCCGCCACCTATCACCTCTGTCTCGATCGGCTCGCCACGTCGGCGACGAGGGCGAAACTCGTGGAGCGATTTGAGTCCGGAATCCGGATTCAAACGCCGGCGGACCACGATTTGAGTCCGGAATCCGGATTCAAATCCGAGAAATTTGAGTCCGGTTTTCGATCGGTTGAGTCCGGAATCCGGATTCAAAACACAGATTTGAGTCCGGAAACTAGACACCACCCCGTTTGTACAGAAGTACCCCGTTTGTACGACCCAAGTGCACCGGCGCTGATCGCGCCGGCCGAGGCAGACGGCCGCCTGGCGGCCGCGACGACGACGACCGCGACGGAGGCGGCCGAAGGAGGCGAAAGTGGGATGGCTGGCGCGCAAGGGCCGACGCTGGCCGCTCGAGCCGGCGACGTTTCAACAAACCGTGGTGATCGTGCGAGAGACCTTGAGGACGTCTCCGCACCTCTCGGACTTCGAACTGACGGAACGCAGCAAGGAGGCACATCTGAAGCTGAGGTTCGCATACAACAACCAACAGATTCACAAAGCGGTGGACGCGTTGACGGACCCCGCCCGCAGGAGGAACCACACCAACTCACGTTCGGGCCCCAGGATGTGAAGCCCGAGCGCGCACCCCAGTGGGGACAGATCGCGGAGGCGTTCAAAACGGCATTGAAGAGGCAGACCGGATGAAAACTTCGATCGATGTCGTCAACCGGAAAGAAGCGGATCAGATCCGCCGCGGCCTCGCCCATCCCGAGGTCCGCGCGTTCGTCAAGGTGATGGGGATGCTGTCCAGTCTGCCCAGTGATCGGGCACGCGAACGCGTCCTCCGGTTCCTGGACGACAAGTTCGACGAAGAGGACGCGCAGTACGTCTCGGTGTTTCGTCGATGACCCTCGAAACCTCCCGTCGCCTCGTCTCGGTAAGTGGCTGGCTGAGTGTGGCCTTCAACCTGTTCGCAGTGATGGTGAATCTCGTGAGCCACCAGTACGCCACGGCCGGCGCGTCGAGTCTCGTGATCGTGGTGGTCTTGGTCATCGCGTGGGCCGTGCAGCAGTCGGAGGCGTGGCATCGGATCAAACGGCGAGAAGTGGAAGCGCAAGCGGCGTTAGCGGAAGGGTTCTTGAAGAAGTTCCAGGAGGCGGAGGTGGACGGCTCAGGCGTGGTGCTGGAGTTGCGCGAGGACGTGGGAGGGACGAAGCATTGAAGGACCACGACGACCGCACGGCGGCGGGGATCGCGGCGGGCCTCATCGTGCGGTGCTACGGCCACATCGATCGACTCCACGCCACGGATCCCCACGCGGCGGCGGATCTCGCCTTCGTCCTCGGGCTCGCGGTCGGATCCCTTCAAGGCAGCAGACGACCCAAGACCGCCCACGCGGTACGGCGACCGGTGGGAAAACCCGGCGTGGCCACGCGCGCCCAAACCTCGTCCTCTTCCCCCGTGCGTTCCACGCGGAACCATTCAGACGTCTCAGACAGGAGGGTGTCTCAGACATGAGTGATCGGGACTACTCCCGCTGCCTGACCAAACAGCAAGTGGCAGACGCGCAGCACCTCTCGACCAAGGCGATCGAGCGTGCGGTCCGGCGCGGCGACCTGCCCCAGTACTTCCGGCCGCAGGCGGGCACGTCACCGGTGGCCGTCTACTTCCCTGAGGACGTCGCTGAATTCGCCGCCAAGCGGCGCCCAGGCCCTCCCGTGACGATTCTGGCGCCGGACCGGGTCGAGGCCACCAAGGCGCACACGAACGGCAACGGGAATGGGTACCACCCGGCGGAGGCGGCGCTCGAGCGCGTGACGACGCCGGGAGGATCACTAAGTCGTGCTATCGGCTCTGGTGAGGACTTCCTGCAGGCTTTGATCGCGGCCGTACACCACGTCGTGTCTCAGACGTCTCAGACACCGGCGTACGTGGATAAGACGTGCGCCCTCGCGATCGCTGGCGTGTCGTACGGGGAGTTGCGAAAGGCGGTCCGGGCGGGCGAGGTGAAACAGCGGGGCCGGCAGTACCGGCGGACGGATTTGGAGGCGCTGTGAATGAAGCTGGCTCGCTACGAGGAACTGAAGAAGATGGTTGACTCGCGCCCGGGAACGCCGGAGGTCCCCAAGGACCGTGCTATCGCAGGGGCCGACTTGGGCGAAGTGCTGACCGACGACGACCGGACCGCGCTGCGCACGATCGCGGCCGAATCGGACGACCGGACCCGCGTCCATCTCTTGATGGGGTACTGGCACGATCTCGATCGCGCGAACCGCACACCGCGGTCGATCGCGTATCTCCATCTCGGCGTGCTGATGGGGATCTGTGATCGCCTGCTCGAGGCGCAGAGCCAGGAGATCTGATGCGCCGTCGAATCCCTGGTCGGCTGCCCTGGGGTCGATTCACGACGAAGTGCGTGGCGCCCGCGCACCCTGACGGGACGGGCGTCTGTGGGCGACGACTCCGCGGACGCGCGCGCCTCTACTGCTCCATGGAATGTAAGAACCGGGCGACCTATGTGCGATGGAAGCGCGACGGGCGATCCTGGATGGGGAAGCCACCGCCACCCCCGCGCTTCTGTCAGGCCCCACGTCCCGGGTTGGACGACGATGGGATTCTGGCGTGCGGGCGGCCGTGTCGTCGCGCCTACTGCTCGGGCGCTTGCCGGTTTCGCGCCTGGTACTGGCGACAGCGGATGGCGGCATGACGATCATCTACCGCTGTGACCGATGCGGCAGTGAGACGAAGCCCGACAAACTCTACGAGGTGGAAGTGTCCTTCACGCCACACGCGCTCGATGGCGGGGAGGACACGGACAAGGAAGATCGGAAGTGGCTGGGGCAACTCTGCGCTGAGTGCACCGATGTCGTCGAGCCGCTCTTACAGGCGTTGGTGCAACCCCCGACCGCCAACGCGGTACGGGAGGACGTGGCATCACCCATCGTTCCTCTTCGCGGGAACGCGGATCCGTTGGCGTCCTCGCCGTTTGCGGATCCCTTGATCGGGTGGGGCGACACCCGCGAGAAAGCGGACTGACCAGTGACGAAGCGACGCCGATCCCCGACGTTGTCGAACGATGCGGACTTCGTGCGGTTCGCGAAGCGGGCGACGGCAGGGATCGATAGTTCCGGCATGATGCTCGGCCTGCTCGATGGCGGGGAGGGGCGGGACTCGATCCAGTGGTATACCTTCGCGCTCCAAGTCGGCCGCTGTCTCTTGGATGACAAACCGTTGATCCTTGTGGTGCCGACGGGATCGCCGATTCCGGACAAGCTGAAGGCGGCGGCGACCGGCGTCGAGTACTACACGCGCGACGATCTCACGTCGTGCGAACTGGCGACGAAGCGCGCGCTCGAGACGCTCGGGTTCCCGGTGCGCCATTGATGAGCCCCTCCCACACGTACACGTGCGCCCACTGCCACGGCACCTTCGCATCGGGCTGGTCAGACGAAGACGCGCACGCGGAAGCTGTGCGGAATTTCGGCGTGCGGGGCGATGCCCCTGCGCAGGACACACCGGGCGGGGAAGGGATGGCCCAGATCTGCGACGACTGCTATCAGGCGTTCATGGCGTGGCTGGCGGCGCATCCCGAAGAGAGGCCGACGAAATCTTGACGCGCCGGTGGGGCGTGGGGCAGGGTCACGGCTGCCGTACCGCAGGGGCAGGCTCGGGTTGAGTGGAAGGCGGGCGGAGCGCCGCCAGTACCGCTTGCTCAACGCCTTCCGCGCAGCTCTGACAGAGTTGCACTTTCCATTCGTCAATCCTGCCGACATGAAACCGAGCCTGCCTCACCGTCCAACTGTCGCGCGTGGCTCCGCAGCGTTGACACAAGCCCATCATCGCGAATCCGATTGAAACACTTGTGGCGGTACCTCGTTGCGGGACGCGGTAGATCCCATCCGTCGATTCAGAGGGAACGAGGTCCGACGCGCGTCAAACTGCATGTTGCTGCTGCAACTTCTCACCGTGTTCGCTTCGGGTGCAGGCCGTCCAACCCCCCTCACTCGATCCGGGACGATCTCGTGTTTCCCAGCGGGCCAGGTCCTGCACCCCGAAGCGTCCACAGCCGTACGAGAGCGAACCTAGACCGCGGGAGGGTCGGGCAGCGGCGGGACCGGCGTCGTCGGGCTCGTGGCCATCCCGTCGAGCGCCGTCGCGATGTGGTCCAAGCCGAGCGACACCAGATCGAGCTTGCTGGTCTCGGTGTCGAGCGTGGCCTTGGCGGCGGCCACATCCTCCGCCGTCATGCTCGTGCTGATCGTGTCGGCCATCGCGGCGATCCGGGTACTGATCCCGTCGGCGGCGCTGGACAGCGTCGTCACATTGACGCCGAGCTTGCTGGTGGCGGTATCGACCGCGGCGAGGGCATCGTTCAGATTCATGGGCTCTCCTCCGAGTGGGGAGCGGCCGGCGCGCCGCTCGCGTTGAGTTGGGTCGACACGTCGCCGAGTGTGTCCGCCGCGTGATCAATCGTGCGCGCCGTGGCGGTGAGCCGATCGACTTCCGCGATCGCGCTCAACCACAGGTCGAGCAATTCGCGCGCGTCGGCGATCGAGAGGATGTCCCCGTGCACCTGAAACCGATTCGGGGCGATCACGATCTTGATTTTCACCATCAGGCCTGGCCTCCGAGCGCGGTCCGCAAGTTCTCGAGCTGTGTGACGCGCGCCCGTGCATACCCGATCGTCCACGCATCGAACTGCATCCGCCCAATCCACACCGCCGCTTCGGGGTCGGGTAGTCGGCCCACGGCCGCGTACGCCAGAAACAGATCGCTCGCAAAGCCGATGACTTCCTGGTCGTCGTAGGGCGACACCGGTTGATCGACGCGACTCATGGAAGGGTGGACCGGCCTTGACGCCGACGGGCGCGCTCCATCGATCGGGTTTCGACCCGCGCGGGCGGCGGATCGTCGGCCGTGTTAAAGCACACGCCGGTGAGCCGCTGATAGCGCGTCGCCAGCGCGCGGATGGTGGCTTCGAGGGCGAGATACCGGGCACTGCCGTGATACCGGTCGCGGCCGCTGTTGCGCGGCTGATCCTCGGCGGGGAGGCCTTTGAGGCGGTGATAGAGCCGCCACACCTCACGACGGAGGACGTCCGCTCCCGTCCCTGGCGCTGGCGACGGCAGCTCGGGTAGCACGGGCGCCGCGGTCTGGAAGTACTCGCGGCTCATCACGCGGATTTCCGTTTCGCGGGTACTTGCGCCTTCGCCAGGCGGCTCCGGCCCGCCGCGACACTCTGCTGCAGCGCGTCCAGCAACGGCAGGACGGGGCCGGCTTCGACGAGCGGCGGGACCACGATTTCCTGGTGCGCGATTTTGGCGGCGATGATCCGCCGCAGGCCTGATTCACACTCGTCCACAAAATTCAGGTCGATCGGCCCCTCGAGCGTCGCCACGACTTGTTGCGCCAACGTCAGTTCCACGCCACTGACCGAGGCCCAGATATCCTGCGCGATCGGGCGCAAGTCCGATGCCGCGTGCAACGTGTACAGCATTAGCGCCATCGCTTTCGTGGTGCCCTGGGGACTGACCGCGACGAGATGTTCGTGGCCATACATCGCCACTTTCCCGATCCCGACCTTTCCGACCAAGCCGCCGGTCATGACGGCATACGTGTGCGCCGCCTCACTGCCATCGAGGCCGTCCGGGGCGAGAGAGTATGCGCGGTCGATGGATCGCCATTCGAGCATCGAGGCGTCGGCCGTGCGCGTGATCTCGATCGTGTGGGTGGAGTTGGGCTGATTGGCGTCGCGCTCAGCCTCCAATAGTTCGACGAATTGCCCGGTCGCGAATTCGTAGCCCATGACGACGTCGGCCATGGGGACTTCTCGGTCACAGGTTCCACACCAGCGCTTTTGTGTGAGACGCGTTTTACATTCGTCGTGGAGTTGATTGAGGGCGATCCCTTTCCTGGTGTCGATGGCGGGGTAAAGCTTGATCGGGATCGAGACCAAGGCGAAGCGGAGGGCGCCTTTCCAGATCGGACGAGGGGACGCCATCTAGGACGCTTTCTCGCGCCGGGGCACGATGGGTGACGCCATGCCGTCGCGTACCGCAGGGGCCGGCGTGGGCACATCGTTGAGCCCGCAGAACTCCCGAATCATCGCGGCGAGACTCGCGCGGCTCTGCGTCTTCGGGGGCGTGGCTTTCAGCTTCGGCCTGATCAGTCCCGCCCGTCGATCCTGCGCGATGAGATTGGCCCGCTGTGCCCAGCCCATTCAGCCGGCACTTTCCGAGAAGGGGAGCGCCACGTCCGCTTCGCGCGCGATCAACTCCTCCACCACCGCGGCCGACACCGAGGTCTTCCCCCGCACACACGCCGCCAGCGAGGCTTTCAGCACCCGTTGGGACCCACGCGCGTGGATCGTCTGCAGGCGCCCCGCCCGAATGTAGTTGTAGATCGTCCGTCGGGACACCGTGAGCAGCTCGGCGGCCTGGTCGAGGGAGACGCTCCGGCCGAGGCGGGCCTCGCGCGGATCGGGCATGTTACGGCCGTGCCTCTGAGTCCCCCAGGGGGTCCGGACTCACCCGCGCCGGGAGATGCTTCCACCCGATCGCCTGCAGGAACACGAAGAACGCGTGCTCATGGATCCGGTAGGTCCGCCGGGTATGGGCGATCGTCGTTTCGGCTTCGAGCTTCACGGTCCCGGCGGGCAACGGCCGCCCTTCGGTGATGGCGCGGCGCACCCATTCCGCCGAGACGCCCATGTAGCGGGCGCATTCACTCACCCGGTAGGGTTCGGGCTGTCGGAGGCTCACCCGGTCATGGTCGCACGGGTTTCGTGTGGGTGACGGGGGTAAAGAGCCACAACAGCCACACGGACCCTGACAGTTTCGGGACGGCCCCCGAATCTGGGCCACGCTGAAGCCCTCACCGATTCACCCAGGAGGCGCCTCCGTGCCGCAGTTTGAGCGCAACGGCGTCTGGTATCCCGTCCCGATCCCGGTGCCCTTGCGCCTGGTGGTGCAGCAGGCCGTGCACGCCGCGCTGTGTAACGCCTTGGCGTTCACGGACGGGAATCAATGGCAAGCGGCGAGAGCCTTGGCGATTCCCCGCACGACATTGGATTGGCACATGCGGAAGTGCGGGATTCCCCGATCGTGGACCGCCAAAACGACGGTGCGTGCGAAGACCTTGGCGCGCCGGGGCACGACGGGCTCACCCTCGGTTCGCCGTACCGCAGGGGCAGGACCGCGCACGTCGTGACCATGGCCGGACCGGTCTCGTGCGCCGCGTGTGGGCTGATCCTGGACGCCCTGGTGTACCGGTCCTTCTACTTCGCGCGGCCGTTGTGTCGCGAGTGTTTTGACGGCGAAGAATCCCGCACGAAAGCGCAAGCGGAGGTCATCCTGCTCGACCAGTTGTACCGGATGGCCGACGCCACGGGTCGTGTATGACGACAGGTGGCCGCGAGTCCCGGCCCGTCGCCGCGGTAGCCAAGGGCCGCGCCAGTACTGTGACTCGTGCACGCGCGACCACTGATCGTCCTCTTCCTGCGGGGAATCGTCCCGGCCATCCCCCGTTAGATCGCACCGATCGCACCACCCGGGTCCACGTCCACATGCCCCGCCGGCAATTCCTCCTCGTCCGCCATCGGGCGATCGGCCACCGCATCTCCATCCCCGAACAGATCCGCCAAGACATCACCGCCGCCGAAGCCCGCGCGGCCCCGCAGGACCCCGCACGGCACTCCAAATAGGTACGGCCCCCCTCGTCCCGCCACACTGATCGACACACCGCCGGATTTCGACAGGAGCGACCCGTATGTTCGAGCTGCTTCCCGCTCTCCTGAGTGTTCCCAACATCCTCTGGGGGACGTAGCTGCGTGAAGCCCCTCAGCCTCGCCCTGGTCGCGCTCCTGTGTCTCGGCGCCGCCAGGCATTCCAAGTCATCGACGCCAGGCCTCTCCCTCGATCCACGCGCCTGGGACGTGCGCTACTCCTCCGGCGTACGGCTCGAGGCGCTCGCCGGGATGGCGGGCTGGTCGTTCCTGTTTCCGTCAGCGCCGGGGCACGTCAACTACCTCACCACGACATACACCACGCCGTTACACGCCGGTCAGACGGTCTCCGCCTCCCTGCAGATCGCGCCGACCGCGGGCGATCCGGTGTTCCACGCATCAGAGTGCGGCACGGCCACGGTCCGTCTCTACCTGGAACAGGCCGTCCCGAAGCACTGTCCGGACGCCACGTATTCGTGCGCGGGACCGACCTATCGCTGGTGGTCGAATCCTGACGCGGTCACGCTCTCGCCCGGTCAGGCGCTGCTGTCAGTGCCGATCGATCCTGACGAGTGGTCGGATGCGGAGGGGAAGGCCGGATCCGATCCGATCGCCGCGGCCGGCTTCATCAACGCACTCGCCCATCCGGCGATGGTCGGCCTGACATTCGGCGGCTGCTTCTTCGGCCATGGCGTCAACGTCAGCGGTGGATCCGCGCGGTTCATTCTCACGAGCGTCGCGATCCAATGATCAAACGCGCGCCACTGTTCCTCGTCGGTGTCCTGCTCGCGATCGCGCTGGCGTTGCCTCCAGTCTCGGGACAGATCCGGGCCGGGCTGATCGATCTCGCCACCCAGGTCACGGGGACGCTGCCCACCGCGAACGGTGGCTACGCATACTCACTGCTGGCCACGCCTCCACCATCCACGGCGTTGGGGTCGGTGGGATTACCGTTCGATACGGGTTGGATCAGCGGCCAACTCAATGTCGGCGATGACCTGAATTTACCAGGCGGCACGATCAACACCGATACAGGGCTCGATGTCATTTCGATCTTGATTGATGACTCAACCGTCATGGGCACGTCGAATCGTGCGACGACGGGAGATTCAGGAGCTTTACTCTACGCCGACGCCTATGGCAACGGGAATACCGGAACGGTTCGGATCGTCCTAGAAACACATATTGGCGACACCAACGACGCGAATTTTCAGATTCAACTCGCTGGTAATTCTGCCAACAACACGCCGAATACGACGTTCATGTTCCCAGGCGCTGGGCTGTTCACCGGTGCGAGCGCCTACAGTTTTAATGCGGCGGTCACTGCGACTGACCATGTGTGGTCCGGCACGAAGACCGCCAATTTCGTGCTGGCCGGACCGACGACTGGCGCTGCGGCCGTTCCGGCCTTCCGTGCACTCGTGGCCGCAGATATCCCCAATCTGAGCGGGACCTATCTGACGAGCGTAACGGCTCACAATGTGCTCTCGGCCACGCATGGCGACACGTTGGCCGATTCTGTCGTGCGCGGGGACATCCTCTACGGGAACAGCACGCCGAAGTGGGCGCGACTCGCCAAGCCGTCGGTGCTGTCTGGGCTCTCGCACGACGGTACGGATGTGTCGTGGGTCACCGCGACTGGCACGGGGGCGCCCGTTCGGGCCACATCGCCCACCCTCGTCACACCGCTGCTCGGCACGCCGACGTCGGTGACGCTGACGAATGGCACGGGGCTACCCGAAGCCGGGCTGAGTCTGACGGACATCACGACGAATGATGTGTCGGCCACGAAGCACGGCTTCGCGCCAAAGTTCCCGAACAACACCACCACGTTTTTGAGAGGCGACGGCACCTACGCGGCGCCGACCGGCAGCGGCGTCACCAGCATTGCCACGACCTCGCCGATCAGTGGCGGGACGATCACGACGACCGGCACACTCTCCCTCTTGGTGAACGTGGATCATGCGTTCACGGCGTCGCAGTCCATCACGAAGACGGTCGGGGTGACGTCTGCGGATGGCCTCGTGCTCACGAACACGACCGCTGCGGCGGCGGGTGCTCAGCAGTGGTCGCCACGTCTCCACCTCACGAGTCAAGGCTGGAAGACGGACGCCACAGCCGCCAGCCAAACGACCGATTGGATCATCGAAAACCAGTCCGTGCAGGGCGCGGCGAATCCCACAACGAATCTCGTCCTCTCATCGCAACTCAACGCGGCTGGTTATACAGCTCGATTGACACTTAAATCGGATGGGTCAATTAACGTGCCGACTGGCACCGCTACGATTGCCGGTCCCGCTATTGCGATGGGCACAGGGGGAAACTTTCTTTACGGCACGAACAACGGTGTGTTGTTTGGCTATGGTGGTGTCGCCTATGTGAATGTGGGCGCGTCAGGCAATGGCATCATCATCGGTCAGGCGAACTCGTGGCTTGGATTCATCTCGGGGACACCGGACAGTAACAATCCGGACGTGCGACTGGTCAGGGGTGGCGCGGCGGCGACACTGCAGATGGGCCAGGACGTCAACGGCGCCGCCGTCAATCAGACCTTTACCTGCGCCAGTGGGATCACTGGCACGGACAAGACCGGCTGCACCTTCACCTTCTCGAGCGGGAAGGGCACCGGTGCCGCCACGCCGAGTCAGATTCTCCTCCAAACGCCGACCGCGCTCGCCAGCGGCACGACGGCGCAAACCAACACCACGCGCGTCACCATCGACGTCAACGGCTTGAAAGCCACCGGCTATCTCTCCTCGGACGGCACCGCTGGACTCACCGCGAGTTGCGCGAGCACCACGACGCTTACCGTCAAAAACGGTCTCATCACGGCCTGCAGCTAAAGCCTATGAAGAAAATCCTTCTCCTACTGTTCCTCGCGCTCTCGGTTGTGGGACGCGCGCAAGAACTCGTGACGCTCACGACGCCGATCGCGACGGCGAACGCCACGAACGTGCGCTTGGAACGCTTCACCATCGACCTCCCCGCGCAGTCGGTGCAGATCCAATGGCGCGTCCGGGATGCGAGCGGCGGGACCATCTTTCAGGAGAACGCCGTCTACTCGACGCCAGCGCCAGCGGCCCATCCGTCCCAGCCGACCGGCGCGACGTTGATTCACACGATCAACACGACCAACTTCGCGACCAATTCCCTCTCGAAGCGGATCTTTCAGCAACTCCAGAGCGACGGCTACATCGCGGCGGGCACGATCGCAGGCACGGCGGAATGATCAACGAACCCGAGACCGACGACGCGGTAGCCCGTACAGCGGGAGGAGTCGCAGGCGATCCACGCGCGCCAACAACTCTTCCTCGCCGTCTGTTTTCGTTTGTGCGGGCCTGTTCCCCGATCGCCCAAGGCTTTCTCGGCGCTGCCTTGTGTGCGCTCCTGATCCTGGTGGGATTCTGGACCCTCCAGCGCTATCACGAATTCGTGGTCATGCGAGACGTCGTCGGCCAGGTCCAGCAGGTCTTCGCCCAGCAACAGCAACAGCAAGCCGCCGCCAAAGCCCAGGCTGAAGCCGCTTCGAAGAAGCCCACTCCCTGATGCCGGACTATCTCGGGGACTTTGCCGTCACCCAAACCGTCTCCTGCCGGTTCACCACCGAAGACGCCACCGGTGCGCCGATCACGCTCGCGGGTACCCCAAGCGCGCGCGTCCGCAAGGGCAGCGGATCCGGCTCCACCATCACGGCGGGCGTCAGTCTCACGGTGGACGTGGTCACCGGCCAGCATGTGGTCGACGTGGATCTCACCGGCTCCGGCTCCTTCACGGCGGGGGCGGAGTACGCCATCGAACTCTCGGCGGGCACCGTCAGCGGCGTCAGCGTGGTCGGGAAAGTGGTGGGGCTCTTCTCGATCGCGAACCGGGTCGCCGGCGCCTCGCTCAGTGCGGCGGGCGTCCGCACCGCCGTCGGCCTGGCCAGCGCGAACCTGGACACGCAGATCGCGGCGCTCCCGACCGCCGCCCAAAACGCCGACAAGTTGATCCGACGCAACATTGCGGGCGGATCCGACACCGGCCGCTTGGTCAAAGACGCGCTGCGGTTCAACCGCAACAAAGTCACGATCGTGCCGATCAATGCGACCTCCGGCACGCTGACCGTGTACGAAGAAGACGATACGACCGTCGCATGGACCGGCACGGTCACGCGCGCGTCCGCGGACGCGCTGAGCGCGGTGGATCCGTCATGAGGTTCTGGCTCTGGTGGGGCAGCGGTCCGGTCACGACGACGATCGCCGATCCGCGTGTCGTCACCGCGACCGCCTGGAGCTGCGCGGTCAGTCCTGCCGAGGGGTGGGCGCAGACCGTCGTCGCGGACATCGCCTGGCCCGCCGTCGTCGCCACCGCCACCGCCACGGAGGGCGCGTAACGTGGCCATTCTGCCGCGCGCCACGCCCAGCTTTCAGCTGGTTCGCGGCGAAGACTTCGAGATCGACTGGACGATTCTCTCCTCGTCCACCGGATCCGCGATCGACATCACGAGCTACACGTTCGCGCTCAAAGTGAAACGGCGAGACAGTGACGCCGATCCCTCGCTCATCACGCCCACGATCACGATTGTCGTGGCCGCCTCCGGCACGGTGAAAGCGGTGTTCGCGGCCGCGGATACGTTGCTCTTGACCGGCGACTATCACTACGCCTTCTGGCGGACGAACAGCGGCGCCGCGTCGTGTTTAGCGAACGGCATCCTGAGCGTCAAAGACACGGTGCAGAACTAATGCGCCGATCAGCCGTGACTGAACCCGGTGGCGGACTGCGCGGTAGATCCAACCCTCGCAAAGAGTCGACGCGGATCAACGCGCGACATCTGAACGGCATTCAATCCCTCGAGCCGCCCGTCGAGCTCGAACTTGAGGCCGCCGAGTACGAGCCCGAGATGTTGGCCGCGACCTCAAGCCGGGGACGTCAACAGAAGGGCCGGGGTTGATGGGCGACGCGCTGCTGCGCCCGTGTTCGACGGTGGGCTGTGCCGGTCTCTCAGAAACGGGCCCGTGTCCCACCTGTCGCACCACCAATCCCGGACACACCGAAGGACGCGGCAGCGCCTCGGCGCGCGGGTATGGGCGTTCGTGGCTGGACCTGCGCGCCCGGTTTCGACGCGCGCTCGTGGCGGCCGACATTCCGCCGGTCTGTGGCGCCCGATTGCCTGGCGCGCCCGCCGCGCCGCCGAGTGCGTGTCAAGCGCGCGGCCAGTTCGTCGACGACACGCTCCACAAACTGCGCTTCGGCACCGGCCTGCACACCGACCACATCGTGCCGCATCAAGGCGACGCGGTCTTGTTCAAGGACCTGCGCAACCTGCAGCTGCTCTGTCGCGAGGAACACCGCGAGAAAACCGCGCGCGAAGAGGGAACGACGGTGCGGTCCTGACTCCTGCGCACGCCCACACGCGACGGCCCAGGACCGAGGGGGATATACCCTTCGGAATTCTGTGGGGGATGGGGGGTCCGTGGACCGGCCCCGGCCCCGCTCGCGCGTTCGCGAAATTCGCACAGGGGGGGGAAATTGCGTAAAGGGGGGAAAAAGCTGCCGCGCCGGGGAACCACGGGCTCCGCCACGTCCTCTCGTACCGCAGGGGCCGAATCGGGCGCGTTGACGCTTCAAGACCTGAAACCGGACCCGCACAACCGCCGGACGCACAATCCGCGCAACGTCGAGATGATCGCGGCCGCGTTGAAGGACGTCGGGGCGGCCCGCAGCATCGTGATCGACGAAACCAACGAGATTCTGGCCGGGAATGGCGTGATTCAAGGCGCCACGGCCGCCGGGATCTCGAAACTCCAGATCGTCGAGGCCGACGGCGACACGATCATCGCGGTTCGACGGCGCGGCTTGACGCCTAAACAGAAGCGGGCGCTCGCGATCTTCGACAACCGCACGGCGGAACTGGCCGAGTGGAGCACCGAGCAGCTCGCCGCCGACCTCAAGAACGGCGAAGACCTCGCGACATTCTTCACCACGGACGAGTTGCAGGCGATCTTGAGCGATGGAACGGCGAAACCTGGCCTGACGGACCCCGACGCCGTCCCAGCTCGACGGGCCACGAGCCTCCAGGTGGGGGATTTGTTCGAGTTGGAAGGGCACAGGCTGCTGTGCGGCGATTCGACGGCTGTGGCCAACGTGGCCCGTTTGTGCGGCGACACCCGCGCGGGCCTTATGAACACAGACCCGCCGTACGGCATTTCTTTCGATAACGCCGCGCTTGGGCCGACTCGGAAGAAGTACGCCGATATCGCGAACGACGAACTCCACGACGACAAGCTTCAGGCGTTCCTCGAGGCGGCGTTCCGCGCGGCCACAACCGCGGCGCTCCTCGACAACGCCGCCTGGTATCTCTGGCACGCGCATCTAACACAGGGATTCTTTGCTGCTGCTGCTGCTGCAAATGTCGTGCTACACCGCCAGATCATTTGGGTCAAACCGCGGCTCATTCTTGGTCGCGGTCACTACCACTGGAAGCACGAGCCGTGCTTCATGGGATGGGTCAAGGGCCATCAGTCACCGGACTACGGCCTCGGCCATGGTGAGCGTACGCAGACCACGGTCTGGGAGATTGATGGAGTCTCGAAGGCCGACCGCGACGCCTTCGAGCACGCGACACCAAAGCCGGTCGGGCTGTTCACGATCCCGATCGTCAAACACCTACGTGACGCGGAAGTCTGTTACGAGCCGTTCGCCGGAAGCGGGCCGCAGTTCATCGCCGCCCAACAACTCGGGCGGATCTGCCTCGGCATCGAGCTCGATCCGGTGTACTGCCAGGTCATCATCGATCGCTGGGAAGCCTTCACCGGCAAGAAGGCCCATAAGGTCGGTGACGCTGTACACCCCAACGTACGCACTAAAAAGAAGCGCGCCGCATGAGAGGCCGCAAGCCGAAGCCCACGCGCCAGCGCAAACTCGAAGGCAACGCGGGACGCCGACCCCTCAACAAGACCGAACCCGAGCCGGCCGAGATCGTGGACGCGAGCCAGGCGCCCGGCGAGTTGGTCGGGAACGCCCGCGCCATCGCCGAGTGGCAGCGTCTCGTGCCGATGCTGCGCGATCTCCGCATGGTGACCGAGGCCGATCGCGGCGCCCTGATCGCCGTCTGTCTCGAGTGGGCGCGCTACATCGAGGCGACGCTCAAGGTCTCGATCCTGGGGATGGTCGTCAAGACACCGGCTGGCTACCCGATTCCGAACCCGTACCTGTCGATCGCGACGAAGGCCCTGGCCGGGTGCCATCGCCTCTGGCCGGAGCTCGGTCTCACGCCCTCGAGCCGATCGCGCGTCACCACGATCGCGGAACCGGCGGACCCCTTCGCCGAGTTCGACGACCCAGCCGCCCACAGCGACCCGAAAGGACAGCTCCACTGACGACCCCCCCGCGTTTCACCGCCGACATGGAGGAAGCCGCCCGCTGTTGGTGTCAGGCCCTCGCGCGGACGTTAGAGGTGCAGCACATCACGCCCAACGGGACGCCGTATCTCGACCGGTATTTCGCCGTCGGCTGGACGCCGACGCGGTCGAAACCCGGCCCGAAGATCTTTCTGCACCACTTCCTCGCGTCCGATCCCAACGATCAAGTGCATTCGCACCCATGGGGCTGGAGCGCGAGCCTCATCATGGCCGGCGGCTACCGCGAAGAGCGCTGTGACGCCGCGGGACAGCTGACGGTCAAGGAATACCGACCCGGCGACGTCAACGTCATCGAAGCCGACGACAAACACCGCATCGATCTACTCGCCGAGGACTGCTGGAGCGTCTTTCTGGCCGGCGACTTCGCAAAAATGTGGGCGTTTGCGCCCAGGTGTGGGGCGTGATGCGCCACGCCGCCGCCCTCGGCCTCATCGTGTGCCTGGTACTGACCGGCGCGCACCTGCCGCTGGCGGCACGCGGCCCGAGCACGCGCGCCGTCTCGTTCCCAGCCAAAGCCGTGGCGGCCGGACCCGACAATCCGGTCGATGCGTACGCCCACGACGTGGTTGAGGGCCGCATCCCGGCGGGGAAGTATCACCGGCTCGCGTGTGAGCGCCACCTCCGAGACCTCGCGCGGCAGGGCACGCCGGAGTTCCCCTATCGCTTCGACCTCGCGAAGGCCGAAAGGTTCTTCCGCTTCGCGTCCAAGTTGAAACACTACAAGGGCGAGTGGGCGGGCCGCCTCATCGTCTTGGAACCGTGGCAACAGTTCCGGCTCGGGTCGTTGTTTGCCTGGACCCACGTCGACACCGGCCTCCGCCGCTTCCGCACGGCGTACAACGAGATCCCGCGCAAGAACGGCAAGTCCCTCGAGGCGGCCGTCGTCGCCGTGTATGTGACGTTCTTCGACGGCGAGCCCGGAGCTGAGGGGTATTGCCTCGCGAGTAAGCGTTCTCAAGCGATGTTGGTCTTTAAGGACGCGAAAAAGCTCGTGCAGTCGAGCGGCTTAAAGGCGCGCGACTGC